>WNGE01000222.1_pt1 | contig 72227 bp, 69 predicted proteins | sample 5400651 | NCBI WGS metagenome assembly WNGE01 (sample SAMN13153370, study PRJNA577476) | soil metagenome | isolation source: 60 cm soil or saprolite under grassland replicate 2 | place: USA:California | collected 2016-06-15 | reverse complement strand
GGCTGCGCGTTCCGGGTGGCGGGCCGGACCTGATCGTCGCGATCGGCACCCTGGACACCCGCGACTGCCAGCACACCCACCAGGCCCGGGGCCACGATCCCGGGGCCAGGCTGCGGCACCTGGCCCAGGTCCGGCACGCGACCTGCACCAGCCCGGTGTGCCGGCGGCCCGCCACCCAATGTGATTTCGAGCACAACACCCCGCATGAGGCGGGCGGCCGGACATGCCTGTGTAATGGCGGCCCGAAATGCCGGCACGACCACCGGCTCAAGCAGCAGCCCGGCTGGACCGTCGAGCAGCTCCCCGACGGCACCTTCCGGTGGACCACCCCGACCGGACGCAGCTACGACACCGAACCCACCAGGTACCCCATCTAGCGAGCCTGAGTCCCGGATGGAGTCCTGGCTGGCGTATTCGCGGGCGTAGGGGAGTTCCCGGTCATGATCCTCTGGTAGCGCTCGGCCTTGCCGTTGTGGCGTGGCGTGCAGGGCTTGGTCTTCTGGTGGCGGGTTCGATGGCCGACGATGCGGGCGAAGTCGTTGGAGCGGTAGCAGGCGCCGTTGTCGGTGACGATGCGGTGGATGCGGTGATGGCGTGGGCGGCGAACCAGACCTTGGCTCGGGCGGGGAATGCGGCTGCGGTCGTGCCCTTCTCGTCGTCGGGTGGTTCGGTGCAGGCCAGCCGGGAGAACCCGTCCACGATGGAGTGCAGGTAGAGGTAACCGGCCTTGGCGCCTGCGGTTCTGGCGCGGTCGGCTGCCCGCTTCTGGGCGCTGTTGCGGCCGTGGATGCGCCACCCGCCGCCGTCGGGGATCCTGCCGGCCTTCACGTCCAGATGTGCGATGTGACCCGGCCAGCGGGCGATGATCTTGCCGGGCTTGCGTGACTGACCAGCTGACCTGACCGGCCGGCACCTCGCCCTGCGGGGACACGCCGGCACCGCACGCTGCGGGAACGCGGGCTAGCGTTTCACGGTGGTGTAGGTCAGGTGGGTCACCCGGGTCGAGGCGGCGGTGCGGGCCTGGTTCAGCGCGAGGCGGTCGGGGTCCGCGCGGTCGAACAGGCGGATGCCGGTGCCGAACAGCACGGGCGCGAGCGTAATCGAGAACTCGTCGATCAGGCCGGTGTCCAGGTACTCCTGGATCGTCTCGGCGCCGCCGGAGATGCGCACATCGCGGTCGCCGGCGGCCTCGCGGGCCTGGTCGAGCGCGCTCTCGATGCCGTCGTTGACGAAGTGGAAGGTGGTGCCGCCCGGGCGCTCCCACGGGTCACGCCTGGTATGGGTGACGACGAAGACCGGGGTGTGGAACGGAGCCTCCTCCGGCCATGCCTGCTCGCCGAGGTCGAACATGCGCTTGCCCATGACGCTCGCGCCGGTGCGCTCGTACGTCGCCCGTGCGATGTCGTTGTCGATGCCTTCCTCGCCGCCCTCGCCGAGCTTGAGGTTCTCCCGGAACCAGCGCTGCGGGAACAACCACGCCTGCAGTTCCGACCACTTCGTCATCCAGCGCCTGACGCCCGGGTCGTCCTGCTTCTCGGGCGAGAAGGCGTCCTCGGCCGGCACGGCCTCGGGTGCCATGAAACCGTCGAGCGACATCGTCACACTGAAGAACACCTTCCCGGCCATCAGCTCTCCGCTCCCTTCGGGGTGGTCTCGTTCGAGGTGGTCTCGTTCGAGGTGGTCTCGTTCCGGCCGGTGTCGTTCCGGGTGAGCTCGGCGACGTAGGCGGCCAGGTTGCGCAGGGTCTGCTCGCCGCCCTCGATCGCGTGGTACTTCTCCACCGCCTCGTCGCGGAGTTCCTTGGCGGGGAACACCGTGCGCATCACGATCCGGGTCTCGTCGCCGACCGGCTCGAAGGCCAGGACCGACTCGAAGGCGTTGGGGTCGTCGCGGGACTCGCCGTGCAGCAGCGCGATCCGCTCCGGCGGGACGATCTCCCGCCAGGTGATCCACTCCTGGTAGTCGGTCCCGTCCGGCCCGTGCATCACGAAGTCCCAGGCCCCGCCGACGCGGAACTCGAAGGACCGCGTGGTGGTGGAGAACCCCTCCGGTCCCCACCACCGCGACAGGTGCCGGACCTGCGTGAACGCTTCGAACACCAGCTCCCGTGGTGCGCTGATGACCCGGGACATCACGATCTCGCGGTCCGCGGTCGCGTGTTCGGGCTCGCCGCCGCTACTGGTCGTCGCCATCCGGTGGTTCCTCCCGCCTTGCCTGTTTCAGGTCCTGCACGTACTCGTCCAGCCGGTCGAAGCTCCCGCTCCAGAACCGCTCGAAGCCGCCCAGCCACTCGTGCACCGGCCGCAGCCCGCGGGCGTCCAGGCCGTACAGCCGCTGCTTGCCCGCCCCGCGGACCCGCACCAGCCCGACCTCCCGGAGCACCCGCAGGTGCTTGGACGCCTGCGGCTGGCTCATCCCCAGATCCCGCGCCAGCTCGGTCACCGGCCGCTCGCCGCCCTGCAGCAGGACCAGGATCTCCCGCCGCTGCGGCTCGGCGATCGCGTTGAACGCGTCCGAGGTCGTCGCCGCTCGTGCCATGGCAACCATCATATGCCTATATCGGAATGTGTAAACGCCCCCCGTCGCCCGGCCGCATCACAGGAGGGGCTGTGAGACGAATGACGGGCTGGAACAGCCAGGCAGGTGGAAGGCCGCTGCAAGGGTCCGTCGCCCATCCTGTGCGGGCAGCCGGACGGAACGGCGCTACCTCAACCCGCCCGGCCTGTCACCAACGTCATGCCCCGCAACAGCTAGCTGTCGCGGGCGGCGGCGAGTTCGGTGCGGTAGTGCTCGTAGTCGCTGAGCTCGCGGCCGACCGGTACCACCACGAGGTCGTTGGTGACGGCGGCGATGCGGGCCAGGATGTCGCGGACCGCCTGCTCGCGTTCGCGATCCGCGGCGAGGACGACCATGTTCTGGCACCACGACGAGATCAGCCAGCCGAGCAGCAGCAGCGCCACCACCATGACCCCGAGCCACGGAGCCAGGGAGACGTCGTTGATCAGGGACGACTTCTGGTTTGGCCCGCTGGGCCCGCCGATCGCGAGGATGAGCACGATCCAGATCAGGCCGACCAGCGTCAGCGCCACCAGGAGCCACTGGGCGAGCGCGATCAGCCGCCACCAGCTCGTCACCCTGCCCCGCGGCGGCAGGCCCTCGGTGACCGCCGTGCCGAGCGCCGACTGGGCCTCGTCGGCCCGGGAGCGCGCCGCCGCCCGCACGGTCCGCGACCAGGGCTCGGGGAGCGAGCCGCCCACCTCGTTGGCGAACACGTTGATCGCGTTGTCGATGTCGGACCGCTGCGCCTGCCCGACGTGCCCCGCGTCGCTGGCCATGAGCTTGTGCGCCGGTGCCTGGCCACGCAGGCGGGCGGCCAGCCGGGCGGGCGGCCAGCCGATGTAACCGGCGGCGCTGCGCTCGCGCACGCCGTTCAGCGTCTCGGTCACCGCCGCCGCGCCGGCGGCCTTCGCGAACGCCGCGGTCAGCGTGCCGACCGGACCGGCGGGAACGTAGATCGCGGGATCCTCGGTGACCTTCTCGGCGCCGTTGCCGTTCGGCGTGGCGTCTTCCCACGGCGGCCGGGCGGAGGAGACCGGCTTGGCCGGCGCCGCGGCCGTCTGCCAGGGCTGCCAGTCGGCCGCGCCGACCCGCCCGTTGCTCTCGCTCTCGCCGCCGTCATCCAGCTCCCACGGCGGCCGGGTCGGAACCTGGGCGGGAGCCGACTCCGTTTCAAGGGATTGAAGGGCTTGAAGGGTCGGAGCCGCCGTGGGGGACACGGCCAGCGCGGGCGCCCGGGACGCCGGGGGCAGCCAGCCGGGCACCGAAGCCCCGGCGTACACCGCGAACCGCTCCAGCAGGGCGTCGATGTCCGCCGTGATCCTTTCCGAGGCGGCCTGGCGGACGGCCACCGCGCTAGCCAGCACCCGGCGCAGCTCGTCGAGGCCGACGCCGGTGGTCGCCGAGGTCACCAGGACCTGGATCTCGGTCAGGCCCTCGGCGTCGAGCAGCCTGCGCAGGTCGGACCGGCAGTCGTCGGCCTGGTCGGGGCTGAGCGTGTCAACCTGGTTGAGCACCACGGTGGTCACCGCGGCGTGCCCGGCCAGCGGCACCAGGTAGCGCCGGTGCACGGATGCGTCCGCGTATTTCAGCGGGTCGAGCACCCAGACCAGCATGTCGGCCATCTTGACCAGGCGGTCGACCAGCGCCGCCGACCCGGTGACCACCGAGTCGTGGTCGGGCAGGTCGAGCAGGAGCATCCCGGTCAGCGACGCCTCGCCCTCATCCAGGGCGCTCGCCCTGGCGTAACGGTGACGCCGCTGCACACCCAGCCAGTCCAGCAGCGGGGCGGCCCCCTCCATCCCCCAGACGCAGGCGTGCGAGTGCTTGGTGGTCGGCCGGGTCACGCCCGCGGGCGAGAAGTTCGCCCCGGCCAGGGCGTTGAACAGCGAGGACTTCCCGCTGCCTGTGCCGCCCGCCAGGGCCACCACGGTGTGCGAGGCGGACATCCGCATCCGCTCGCCCGACCGCCGCAGCAACGCTTCCGCCTCGGTGAGAAGTTCCTGGCTGAACCCTTCGGATCCGGTCCTGGCTGATCCGATCTTGGTCAGCTCCTGGAGCGAGGTAAGCCTGGCGGGCAGCCGCGAATGCGCCAGCCCGCTCACCCCGATCGTGTTCGCTGTCACCTAACCGCCTCGAGCGAGAATTCCGCCTGGTAGAGCCGGATGGCCGCGACGTCGTCGCAGTCCCCGGCCGCGTCGATCACCTCAACGAACCTGACCAGTTCCTCATCCAGGAGCAGCTGGACCCGTTCGGTCAGGTCGGCGCGCGCCTTGGCCAGGATCTCGGTCAGCATCACCGCGCCGAACACCGACGTCAGCATCTCCCGGGGCTCGGTGTAGACGCTGCTGCCGCCGGCTGCGCCCGGCGTCGCAGCCGCGGCGGGCCCTACCCCGGCGGGCACGGCCTCGCCGAGCATCGCCACCAAGACCACCAGGCTCAGCGCTTCCTCGTCAAACGAGACGCGCCGGACCGCTGGCCGCAGATCTTCCCCCTCGGCCAGCCGGGTCAGGTGATCCTGCCACGCGCCGACCGCTCGCGCGGAGCGCAGGGCCAGGTCCGGGGAGGAGCGGCTGAATACCGAGGACTTGGCGGCGTCGGCGGCGCTGATCATGTCGGCGGTCTTGATGTCCATGTCGGTGAGGTCGCCGCCGCCGCTCTGCCCGGCGGGCCCGAAGACCGACTCGAACACCTGCTTCGCGCGCACGTCGCGGGCGCGCTCGGCGGTCGCGTCCGCGAGCAGCACGGCCCCGGCCGGATCGGCGCGCCAGTCCCCCTCGACGGCCTCCGCCGCCCGGTCCGCGATGGACACGATGTAGGACTCGATGGCCGAACGGAGCGCGGCGTTCAGCGCCGCCGACCGCGAGGGCCCGCGGCGTGCCCGCTTGCCCTTCCTGGCTACGCCCCTGGCCGCCTTCGCCCCGCCCCGGCGCGGCCGCAGCTCACCGCCGACGATGCAATCCTCCCAGCGGGCCAGGACCTCGCCGTGGAGCAGGGTGCCGTCCTTCAGGCCGCCGCTGGCCTCGGCGAAGGCGTTCTCGTATGCCGCCTCGGCCGCCCGGCGGAGTTGCGCCCGCAGCACGACCTGCGCCTCGACATGCGCGGCGATGGCCGGGACCCGGGACTTGAACGTGTCGAGCACGCCGGACATGGTCCGGGACAGCACCGCGACCCGGCGGTCGGACCGGGCGGCGGTGTCGGCGAGCCAGTCACGGACCGGCTGGTAGGCGTCGGTCGGGAGCATCCCGTCGATCAGCGGGGTCTCCTGGATGACGAAGCGGTCCGCCGCCCCGATCCCGTTCGCGTCGAGCATGGCGTTGAAATGGTCGACGAGTTCGGTCCGGTAGGCCTGCGGGATCCTGGACAGGACCACGCCGAGGGAGGCCTTGCGGTCCCGGGCGTGCTGCAGGATCTCCCAGACCGGCCCGTCGGCGTACCGGCTGGCGCTGGTCATGAACAGCCACAGGTCCGAGGCGTCGAGGAACTGCAAGGCGAACTCGTGGTGCGCCTGCACCACCGAATCGATGTCCGGCGTGTCGAGCAGCGCGATGCCGCGCGGCATGCCCTCGCTGGCCGCGAGCACGAGCAGCCCGTCCCGGCCGGGCCTGGCCAGGCCTTCCTGCCTGACCCGGGGCAGGGTGGGCAGGAAGTTGTTCTCGGCGAACCAGTCGATCTCGTCCGGGTGGCAGGCCAGCACCGGGCTGTTCGTCGTCGGGCGGCGCACCCCGGTGGCGCTCACGGGCGCGCCGACGATGCTGTTCACCAGCGTGGATTTGCCGGCGCCGGTGGAGCCGACCAGGGCGACCAGGACCGGCGCGGCGGAGCGGCGCACCCGGGGCAGCAGGTAGTCGTCGATCTGGCTGAGGAGTTTGCCGCGTTCGGTCTTGACCTCGGCGGAGCCGGAGATCTGGAAGACCAGGGGGATGGCGGCGATCCGCTTCCTGAGGTTGAGCAGGGCCGCCTCGAGCAGGCGCGCGTCGACCCGGGCGTGCCCCTGGGGTGCCTGGGTTACCTGGGGTTCAGGGTTCCGGGCCGAGGCGGCCACCGTCGCGGGCGCGGGCGAGGCGGGGGCCGGCTGGGCTTCGGGCTCTGCTTCCGCGGACTCGGAGCCGGTAGCGGGCTCGGAGCCGGTAGCGGGCTCGGAAGCGGTGGCGGGCTCGCGGGCCGCCGGACGGACGACGGGCTCGGGAACCACGACGGTCTGCGGGAACTCGGGAACAATGACCGTTTGCGGGGGTTCGGGAACCACGACGGTCTGCGGGAGTTCGGGCACGGTCTGCGGGGGTTCGGGCGGGATGGCCGCGAACTGAACCGTCTCCGGCTCGCCGGTCATTGCGGGGGGCGTGGTGTCCGGAGAAGTCGCGGGCTCGGCGGGACCGGACTCCGGGTCCTCGGACGGTATGGCCGCGAACTGAACCGTCTTGGGCTCGCCGGAGTCGTCTGCCGCGGGGCTATTTGCCGCGGGTGCGTCTACCGCGGAGGGCGCGAGGCCGGCCGCGGTCTTGTTGTGGCCCGTATTCTCATCCCTTGCGACAACGCTATTGTTTCGATCAGGATCACCAATGTTATCCGCTTTGTCCGATTTAATCTGCTGAGACGGGAATTCCGCCTGAGCCCCTTGGGGTGATTGCCCTTCGGGCTCCCGGGCTGATCGCCCTTCCGGCTCCCGGGATGCCTGTCCCCCGCCCGGCGGGTGCGCCTGTCCCCCGGCCGGCGGGGAGGAATCCGGCGGCGGGGAGGAATCCGGCGGCGGGGAGGAATCCGGTGGGGGCGGCTGGGAGGAATCCGGCGGCGGTAGGGGCGGGGAGGAATCCGGCGTTTGCGGCGGGGAGGAATCCGGCGTTTGCGGCATGCCGTCATCCTGGGAAGATGCCTCTGGGTGACCTGGTCCCATCATCACGTGACTGTCATCCCCATTACGCCCCCGGCCCTCACCACCGCGCGTGATGTCACTGGTCACATGGGTCTCGGCAGGGCCGTATTTGCCCTGTCTGCCGACGGCAGACGCCGATGACGCTGCCACGCCCTGACCTTCCATCGCTGTAATATCCTCTCAAAACCCCCGCGGAGCCCCCGGCGGGCAGGTCAGGGGCTTCTTGGGGTCTCGTGGGGTGGGCGGGGATCCGCCAGCTCGATCGCCTTGGCACGCGGAGTTTATCCCGTTCGTCAGGCGGTTACACGGTGCATGAGTTCCGTGATCTCCGCCGCGACGCTCACTACGTCGCCCACCACGACGATAGCGGGCGGCCGGACCCCCTCCTCTGCTACACGGCTTTCCACTTGTTCCAGTGTTGAGTTAATTGTGCGCTGCGTCGGCAGAGTACCGTCTGCGATTACCGAAACGGGAGTATCCGGACTGCGTCCGTATCGCAACAGTTCGTCCGCTACTGCCCCGATCCGCTCTACCGCCATCAGCAGCACCAGCGTCCCCGAACTACCGCCGAGCAGTTCCCAGTTCACCGTGGACCGCTCGTCGCCGGGCGCGACGTGTACCGACACGACGTGGAACTCCTGCGCGACGCCGCGGTGGGTCACCGGCACCCAGGCGCTGGCCGGCACGCCCACCGCGCTGGTGACGCCGGGCACCACGGTGACCGGGACCCCGGCGCGCAGGCAGGCCAGGACCTCCTCGGCCCCCCGCCCGAACACGAACGGATCGCCGCCCTTGAGCCGGGCCACGAAGCGGCCGGCCTGGGCGTGGCGGACTAGCGCCGCGTTGATGTGCTCCTGGGCCATGGCCCGGCCGTACGGGATCTTGCCCGCGTCGATGATCTCCACGTCGTCGCGCAGTTCGTCGAGCAGCAGGCGGGGCGCCAGCCGGTCGGTGAGCACCACGTCGGCCTCGGCGAGCAGCTGCCGCCCGCGCACCGTGATCAGGCCGGGGTCGCCGGGCCCGCCGCCGATGATCGCGACCCCGGCGGGGTGACGGCGGCCGTGGCGGGCACTGAGCCGGCCGGACTGGAGGCCGGCGACGACGGCGTCGCGGATCGCGGCGCTGTGCCGGGGGTCGCCCCGCTTCGGGTCGACACTGAGCACGGCGACACGGATACCGGCCGCTTGACCGCTGGCCGGCGTCCAGGCGGCCGACGCCCCGGCGTCGTCGGCGCGGACATACCAGGTCCGCTGGGCCTCGGCCGCGGCCGCGACGGCGGCGTTGACCTCGGGGTCGTCCGTGCAGGCGCAGACCAGCCAGGCCCCGCTGCAGTCGCCGGGCCGGTAACCCCGCGGCTCCCAGCGGATCCGGCCGGCCGCGGCCAGGTCTTCCAGCGACGCGGCGACCTTCGGGGATACCAGCAGCACGTCGGCGCCCGCGTCGAGCAGGGCGGGGACCCGCCGGGACGCGACCGCTCCCCCGCCCACTACGACGACGCGGCGGCCCTCTAGGCGGAGCCCCAGCAGGTACGGGTCCATGGTTCCTTCGATTAGCTTTTCTCCGCCACACCCGCAGAATCAAAGGTGGCGACGTCACGCAGCGCCCGCGCCGCGCTCTGCACCAGCGGCAAGGCCAGCAGCGCGCCGGTACCCTCGCCGAGCCGCAGCCCCAGGTCCACGAGCGGACGCAGCCCCAGATAGCTAAGCGTAACCGCATGTCCAGGCTCGGCACTGCGGTGACCTGCGAAGCAGGCGGCGGTGGCGTCGGGGGCCAGGGCCACCGCGGCCAGCGCGGCCGCCCCCGCGATGACCCCGTCCAGGATCACCGGCACCCGCAGGGCGGCCGCGCCGAGGATGAACCCGGCCAGGGCGGCGTGCTCGAAGCCGCCGAACGCCGCCAGGACGCCGACGGGATCGGCCGGGTCGGGGAAGCCGGGTTGGTGCCGGTCCAAGCCACGGCAGACGACATCGATCTTCCTCGCGTAGGTGGCCGCGTCGATCCCGGTGCCCCGGCCGGTGACATCCGCGGGGTCCGCGCCGGTGAAGGCGCAGATCAGCGCGGCGGACGCCGTCGTGTTGGCGATGCCCATGTCCCCGGTGACCAGGCACCGGTTGCCCGCCGCGACCAGGTCGCGGGCGACCTCCATACCGGTCACCAGGGCCTGCATGGCCTGGTCACGGGTCATCGCGGGGCCTTCGGTGAAGTCCGCGGTGCCGCGGGCGATCTTGCGCGGCAGCAGCCCGGGGACCGGCTCAAGGTCAGCGGCCACCCCGATGTCGACCACGGTGACCTCGGCCCCGGCCTGCGCGGCGAACGCGTTGACCACCGCCCCGCCGGCCAGGAAGTTGGCCACCATCTGGGCGGTCACCTCCTGCGGCCACGGGGTGACCCCCTGGGCGTGCACGCCGTGGTCGGCGGCGAACACGGCGACGCAGGCCGGTTCGGGCAGCGGCGGCGGGCAGCCGCCGGCCAGCCCGGCCAGCCGCACGGACACGTCCTCGAGCGCGCCGAGCGAGCCGCGCGGCTTGGTCATCCGGTCCTGCCGCTCCCGCGCGGCCGCCATCGCCTCGGCGTCGGGCGGCGCGATCGCGGCGAGCACGTCGGCGAGCTGGTCCACTGGTTCCTCCCCTGGCATTGCGCGGCGGCCGAACTCCTCGGCGTGCACCGCCCACGACAACGGCCGGCGCCGCGCCCAGCCAGCCGTCGCCAGCTCCGGCTCGGGCGCGAACTGGTCCACGAAGCCGACGCACAGATAGGCGATGACCTCCACGTGCGCGGGCAGCCCGAGCTCGGCGGCGAGCTCGCGCTCGTCGAAGAAGCTCACCCAGCCGACCCCCAGGCCCTCGGCCCGGGCGGCCAGCCACAGGTTCGCCACCGCGAGCACGCTGGAGAAGTCCGCGGTCCGCGGCTGGGTGGCCCGGCCCAGCGTGTGCCGGCCGCCGCGGGTCCGGTCGCAGCTGACCGCGATGTTGACCGGCGTGTCCAGGATGGACTCGATCTTCAGCCGGTCGAACGCGCGGGCCCGGGCGCCGGGCAGGTCCGCGGCGAACGCGTCCCGGTGCCGTCCGGCCAGCGCCGCGACCCGCTCCCGCCGGGCCCGGTCGGTGATCACGATGAAGTCCCACGGCTGGGAGAAGCCCACCGACGGCGCCTGGTGGGCCGCGGCGAGCACCCGCCCGAGCACCTCGGGCGGCACCGGGTCGGGCCGGAAGCCCTGGCGCACGTCCCGCCGCTCGGCGATCACCCGGTAGACGGCGTCGCGCTGCTCCTGCGAGTACCTCTCAGCCATGGGCGTGGGGGTGGTCGTGGGGGTGGTCGTGCGGATGCTGGGGCTCGCCGACGCGGTGCTCGAACCCCGGCATCGCGATCCGGTACACGCACACGTCGCAGTTCATCCGGATGTCCCCGGCCAGTGCCTCGTGGTACCGCTCCCAGACCAGCGCGGCGATCTCGTCGCAGTCGCCCAATACGTCGGTGCACTCTATCTCAAGCTCCGGATGCGCGGCGGCGTAGGCGGCGGCCTGTTCGGCCACCCGGTCCGGCAGCACGCCCGGGAACAGGAAGTACCTGGCCACCACGATCCGCCGGGCGCCAAGCAGGCGGCACCGCTCCAGCCCCTCGGCCACGTCCGGCCGGGCCAGCGAGACGAAGGCGGTCTCGGCCAGCGGGTAGTCCCGGCCCTCCCAGAGCAGCCGGGCGGTCTTGACCACGTCCGCGTTGGCATCGGGATCGGTGGAGCCGCGGCCGACCAGGAGCACGGCGGGGGTGCCGGGGCCGCTGGCCGCGGCGATCCGGTCGGCCAGCAGGTCGAGGAGCGCGGGGTGCGGCCCGAGGGGGCGGGCATACGTCCAGGTCAAGCCGGGGTGACGGGCGCGCTCGCGGGCCAGCGCGGCGGGGATGTCGCCCTTGGCGTGCCCGGCCGCGGACAGCATCAGCGGCACGGCGGCGAGACGAGCGGGCGAGGTGCTGGCGAGAAGGCTCACGGCCTCCCGCAGCGCGGGCGCGGAGAGCTCGATGAAGCCGCCCGCGACCTGGGTACCGTCCCGGCCGGCTAGGTCCGCTACCCGCGTGGCAAGCGCGCGGAAAGCCGCGACCCCGGCCGGATCACGGGTGCCGTGCGCGGCCAGCAGGAGCGGAGGGAGCGTCATGAGGATTCCTTCTCGGGTTTGGAGGCTATCCGCAGGAGGGCGTTGAACGCCGCGACCGCCACCGCGGACCCCCCCTTCTCCGAGATGTTGCTCAGCGCCGGCAGGCCGCTGGCCCGCAGGCTGTCCTTGGCGTCGGCCGCGCCGACGAACCCGACCGGGACGCCGATGACCAGGGCGGGCTCGACTTCCCTGGTCATGATCTCGGCCAGCGCGGTCGGCGCGCAGCCGACCAGCCAGATGGCGCCGGGGCCGGCCTCGCCGTGCGCCAGCCGGACCGCGGCCGCGCTGAGCGTGATGTTCGCGGTGCGCGCCAGCCGGGCGCTCAGCGAGTCGCCGATCTTGCAGATCACCGGGTACCCGGTGATACCGGAGGCGACCATGGCCACGTCCGCGATGACCGGCGCGTCGCGGCGCAGCGCCGCCACCCCGGCGGCCAGCGCCATCTCGTCGCAGACCAGGTCGGTGACGTAGTCGAAGTCGGCGGTGGCGTGGATGATCCGCTCGGTCACCGCCCGGGTCAGCGGGGGCAGCGCGCTCAGGTCGATCCGGGACCGCAGGATCCGGTACGACTCGGCCTCTATGGGGTGCACCTCGGTCATATGGTCATCTCTATCGCGTCCGCCGGACAGACTTCGACGCACTCGCCGCATTGAGTGCAAAGCTCACCGAGCACGACCAGGGGTCCCCCGAAGGGCCGGATCGCGTGCTCGGGGCAGCTCAGCAGGCACGCGCCGCAGCCGCGGCACTCGCTGGTGACGACGACGCTCACGACTCGGCCCACCGGTAGTCCCGCGGGGTCACCATCCGGCCGGCCTGCACCCGGGTGCGCGACGAGCCGACCACGACCAGCGTGTGCATATCCGCTACCGCGGGGTCGAATTCGGCCAGCGTGCTGAGCGACGCGGCCTGGCCGGGCCGGCTGGCGTCCCGGACCCAGCCGACCGGCGTGCCCGGCGGCCGGTGCGCGGCCAGCAGCTCGAGCGCCCGGCGCAGCTGCCAGTCCCGTTTGCGGCTGGCCGGGTTGTAGAAGCAGGTCACCAGGTCCCCCTCGGCCGCGGCGGTGACCCGGCGCTCGATCACCGGCCAGGCCGTGTGCAGGTCGGACAGGGAGATCATGACGTGGTCGTGGCCGAGCGGCGCGCCGAGCACCGCGGCCGTGGCCAGCGCCGCGGTCACCCCGGGCACCACGGTCACGTCGATCTCCTCGCCCGCCAGCTCCAGTGCCGGGCTGCCCATCGCGTAGACACCCGCGTCGCCGGACCCGATCAGCGCGACCGCCCGCCCGGCCCGGGCCTGTGCCACCGCCGCGGCGGCCCGCTCCTGCTCCGCGCCCAGGCCGCTGGCCAGCACCGTCGTCCCCGGCCTGAGCAGGTCGGCGACCTGCTCCAGGTAGGCGTCGAGCCCGGCGACCACGGCAGCGCGGCGCAGTTCGGCCACTGCGCGCGGGGTCATCAGGTCCCGGGCGCCGGGCCCGATCCCGATCACCGCCAGCCGGCCCCGCGGCCGGGCCCGGGCCACCGCCACCGTGGCGTGCGCGCTGGCCCGCTTGGCGGCCAGCAGCACCGAGCCCGGCTCGATCAGCGCCGCCGCCTCGGCGACGCTCGGCGTGCCGACCGCGCGCCGCACCACCTCGCTCGGGTTGGGCACCGGTACCGCGGCGAGCCGGCTGGCCAGGAAGGTGACCACGGGCCAGCCGCGTGCGGCCGCCGCCGCCAGCAAACCGGGCTCGTCCGACTTCACATCCGCCGTACCGAGATACCGAACGGACCCGGGTGACACGTCCGCCTCCAGCAGCGTGTCGTCGATGAGCTGGCCGATCTCCTCAGGGGAAGCGCCCTTGCTCGCGCCCACGCCGACACGCAGTGATGGGGGGCGGTAGAGCACGACCCGTTCGGTCCTATGGGTTGTCTGGTCGGTCACCACGACGGCGGGGACGCCTGGTTCCGGGCGGTCGGTGCGCACGACGTTGGGGGGCAGGGCGGGGAGCGGCCACTCCTGGCTGGCGCTAAAGGTGACACGCTCGCCCGACAGGATTGCGGTGCCGACTCCCGCAAGGTCGCTGCCCGGCTCGATGGCGAAGCCCAGGTCGGCGCCAAAATCATCGAGCCCCGCGCCGCCGGCGGCGTCGCTGGCGGTGGTGACGACGGGTTCGGCGCCCAGGGTGGCGGCCACCCGGCGGGCCAGCTCGTTGCCGCCGCCGGAGTGCGCGCCGAGCACCGGGACCGCAAAGCGCAGCGCCTCGTCGACGCAGACCACGGCGGGGTCGTCGTGCTTGGTGGTCAGCAGCGGGGCGAGCAGCCGGACCGTCGCGCCGACGGCGAGGAAGCAGACGACGGCGTCGCACTCGGTGAAGGCGCGGGGCAGGGCATCGGATGCGGGGCCGTCGTAGTGGCGGATACCGGCATCAGGGTTCCAGGCTTTTTCGAGCCTTTCGGCGGCGGCGTGGCCCGCTTTCGTCACACTGACCAGGCCGATCATCGCTGGCCCCAGAGGACGAAGACCGGGTTCTGCGCGGCCAGGCGGTGGTTACCGCCCGGGAGCGGTTTGAGGCGCGAGGCCTGGAGCTGGACTCCGTCGGCCCGGTAGCCCTGCCCGGCGAGCAGGGTGGCGGTCTCGCCGACCCGCTGCACGGCGGCCAGCGTGACCACGACCGTCCGCGGACTCGCCAGCCGGATCGCGGCGGCCAGCACGGTGTGGTCGCCGCCGCCGGCGAAGACCGCGTCCGCGGGCGGCAGGCCGATGAGCGCCTCCGGGGCGCGGCCGTGGTGGACGCGCAGGCGGACGCGGTGGCGTTCGGCGTTGCGGCGGATCTTCTCGCACTGGGCGGGGTCCGATTCGATCGCGATCACCCAGGCGCCGAACCGCGCGCACTCCACCGCCACCGACCCCGAGCCCGCGCCCACGTCCCAGATCGTCCGGCCGGGAGCCGGGCCGAGGCGGGCCAGCACGAGCGCGCGGACCTCCGGCTTGGTGATCATCGAGTCGCGGTGCTCGAACGCGTCCTCGGGCAGCGCCCAGCCGTCCGGGGCGCCCGGGTGGCCGGCCAGCCAGCGCGGCGGGCCGGCTGTGTCGTGCTGGTCGAGGCTGATGAGGATGTTGGGGTCGGCGAGGCCGGTTTCCGCGGGCAGGACGCTGACCTTCTCCTCGGGGGTGCCGAGGAGCTCGACCGCGTAGACCTGCTTGCCCGCGGCGTGCAGGTCCCGCGCGAGGCCGGCGGCGGTGCCCGGCGCGGTCAAGATGGCCGCCTTGGGGTGCGCCAGCGCGGCGGCGAGGGCTTTCTGCGGATCGCGGCCGTGCGCCGAGACGACCAGGGCGTCGTCCCAGTCCAGGCCGATTCTCGCGAAGGCGTCCGCGACCGAGGAGACCGCCGGGATGACGTACGGCGTGATCCCGCGGGCGCGCAGGGCCCGGACGATGCCGAAGAAGCCGGGGTCGCCGGAGGCGAGCACCACGGTGGGACCTGGGTGCTGGCTGAGGGCGTCGAGAGCCTCGTCCAGGTGCCTGAGCTCTAGTTGTTCTGCATGCGGTGGGACGGGGGCGACCCGCAGGTGCCGGGGAGCGCCGATGACCGTTCGCGCCTCGGCCAGGGCTTTCGTGGCGTCGGGGCCGAACGGGCGCCCGTCGCAGCCGATCACGGTGACGTTCATGCCCTGCTTGTTCATGCCGCGGCCTCGGCGATCTTCTGCTGGCCGGTGAAGTCGACCATGATGACCTGGACCAGCGGGGGCTTCGTTCCCGGGCCGCCTGCCTCGGCGCTGAACCGGCTCAGCACGCGGGCGGCGCGGGCGCACAGCTCGCGGCCTGCCGCCGGGAGCAGGCCGGCCTGGTCCCAGAGTTCGGCCGCGTGCCGGGCGGTGTTGGCGCTGCCTATCTGCTCGGCCAGGTCCTCGGGACCGCCTGCGGCTCTTGTGATGTCGGCCAGCAGGGCCAGGTCCACCTTGGACCGGGTGTAGTGGGTCATCAGCACGCCCGCGGCCAGCTTGGTGAGCTTGCCCGCCATGCCGGCGAAGACGACCTGTTTGAGGTGGTGCTCGGCCGCCCTGCGCAGCGCGGCGCCGGTGAAGTCGCCCACCTCCACGAAGCACACCTCCGGTAGCTGCGGGAAGAGCCTCATGGCGCCCTTCTCGGTGCGGCCGCCGGTGCACAGCACCACCGTGTCCTCGCCCTGGGCGGCCAGCACCGAGATCGCCTGCTCCACGCTGGCCCGCCAGGACGCGGTGGAGAATGGCCGGACGATGCCGGTGGTGCCGAGGATCGAGATACCGCCGATGATGCCGAGCCTGGCGTTGGTGGTCTTGCGCGCCATCCGCTCGCCGTCCGGTACCGAGATGATCACGGTGACGCCCTTGGTGCCCAGGTCGACGGCCTCACCGACGGCCTGAGTGATCATCGCGCGGGGCACCGGGTTGATGGCCGGGCCGCCCAGCTCGAGTCCGAGGCCCGGCTTGGTGACCACGCCCACGCCCACGCCGCCGTCCAGGTCGAGGCCCGGCTCGCCGCGCCAGCGCACGGTGGCGGTCAGCCGCGCGCCGTGGGTCACGTCGGGATCGTCGCCAGCGTCCTTGACCACCACCGCCTCGGCCTGGGTTGCGTCTTCGCTCAGCGTGCATGTGTCTACCGGGAAACTGACCCTTTGACCGCTGGGCAGGCCGACCTCCACGGTGTGGGGCATCTCGCCGGTGTCCAGCGCGGTGGTGGCCGCCTTGGCCGCGGCGGACGCGCAGGTCCCGGTGGTCCAGCCGGTGCGCAGCGCCTTCTTCCGCACCTTGGCCGTCCGCGGCAGGTCCGGCTCGCGCAGCTCGGGATCCTGGGTCATGTTTTGCCCTTTGTGTCCCGGAGCTGCTTCCTGGCCTGGGGTTCGGCCTTGCGATACCCGTGGAAGTGGCCGGGGTGGTACAGGTGCGAACGGGTGCCCGTTGTTTGTAGCGCCGGGCCGACCAGCACCAGCGTGTGCTTCCAGAGCTTGCGCTGTTTGACCGTGGCGGCCAGGGTGTCGAGTCTGGTGCGGATGATCAGCTCGTCCGGCCAGGTCACCTGGTAGGCGACCACGCACGGGGTGTCTTCTGGGTAACCACCTTGGAGGAGTTCTTCCTGCAGCTGGCCGGACCGGGCGGCCGACAGGAACAGCGCCATCGTGGTGCCGTGCCGGGCGAACTCTCTTACTCGCTCTTTTGGAGGCATCGGTGTCTTGCCGCCGCCGAGCCTGGTCAGGATCACCGACTGGGCGACCTCCGGGATGGTCAGCTCGCGCTGGATGGCGGCGGCTACCGCGGTGAAGCTGGACACCCCGGGCACGATCTCGGTGTCCAGGCCGAGTTCGGCGCACTGCTCGAGCTGCTCCTGGACGGCGCCCCAAAGCGAGGGGTCGCCGGAGTGCACCCGGGCGACGGTTAGTAGTTCTCGCGCCGCGCGCTCGTAGTAGGGCAGCACGCCCTCCATCGGAAGTTGCGCGGAGTCGACGATCTCCGCGTGCTCGCTGGCGTGGGCCAGGATGCGCTGGTCGACCAGGCTCGACGCCCAGATCACGATGTCGGCTGTGCCGATGGCGTGCGCGCCGCGCTGGGTGAGCAGATCCGGCGCGCCCGGGCCGGCTCCCACGAACACCACCCGTCCCTTCGGTTGGCTCCGTCCCTTCGGTTGGCTCCGTCCCTTCGGTTGGCTCCGTCCCTTCGGTTGGCTGCCGTCACGGGCACGGGTCGCCTTGGCCGGCTGCTCGCCCGCTTCGGCGCCCTCGTCAACCACGGCAATGTGACATTGCGGTGGTCCTGACCACGGCGATGTGACATCGTCGTGGTTCGGCTGCGGCGCCGCGGGCGGGATGGCTGTAACTTCCGCCTCAGCGGGCGCATGTGTTTCACCGGAACGCAAGGCCAGGCCGACGCCGATGCCTGATGCCCGAAGGGCCGGGACGATCAGCGTGGATAGGTACGGAATATCCGGAATGTCCACTTTGGGGGACGCCGAGGATTCGGTAGAGAGTGACTCTCTGCCGCTTCTATCCGGTAGAGAGTCACTCTCATTGAATTCGAGGGCGGGCGCGGGGGGTGCGGCGGGGACGGGAGAGATAGACGGTGCGGTGGGGGCGGGAGGTGTCGCGGGGGCGGAGGGCGTGGGGCGGAGGAGTTCGGCGGCGGGGGTGATCAGCTCGCCGGGGAGGCCGAGGCGGGCGCCGACGATGGCGGTGTCGAGGCGGCCGGCCGCCTCGAGGCGGCCGCGGAGGATGTGGGGGGCTGGGCTGGCGGCGGCGCCGACCTTGTAGCCGACGACGGTGCCGCCGCGGGCCAGCGCCTGGTCCAGGGCGGCCACGCCGCCGTTGAGCGGGACGAGCGTGACCGGTTCGGTGCCCTCGGCCAGCGAGATGCCGGCCCGGGAGGCCAGATCCTGCATGGCGGTGATGCCCGCCACCGTCTCCACCGTCACCTCGGGCACGATCTCGCGGACGGCCTGGGCTAGGTAGCTGAAGGTCGAGTAGAGGTTCGGGTCGCCGAGGGTGCCGAACGCGACCGAATCGGCGCCCGCGGCGAACTCCTCCGCCACCGCGGCGGCGGCCGCCTGCCAGGCCGCGGCCCGCCGCGGCGTGACGCCGCCGGTGTCGTTCAGCGCGAACTCGAGGCGGCGGATCCGGTCCGCGCCGACGTAGGCGCGGATGATGCTCTCGGCGCGGCCGAGGCCCGCAGGCTCGGGGTGTTCCGGGTCCCCGGCCAGCACCGGGACCAGCACCGCGTCGGCCTCGCGCAGCACCCGGACGGCCTTGACCGTGACCAGGTCCGGGTCGCCGGGCCCGACCCCCACGCCGATCAGGCGCTTCACGCCGCTCTGTCGTTTCATACAGAGGGCACCTTGGCGCAGGCGGCGGTGAACCTGGCCGCCGCGGCCGGGTGGCCGGCCCAGTGGGTGTGCAGGTAGGAGGCCACGACCGATCCGGCCACGTGACCCTCGACGGCGCCGGAGCCGACCTGCCAGGCGGGTTGGTCTCCGGCCGCGGGCACGGCCGCGGTGCGGTGGAACTCATGGCCGCGCACCACGTCACCCGCCCGGGCCAGCACCGAATCCGTCACGGCCACCGCCTGCCGGTAGCCCAGCGTCAGCTTCGGCGTCATCGTGGCCCGCACGTCGAGGACGCCGCACATAGGCCGGTCGTCCAGCGTCCGGGCCAGGTAGAGCAGGCCGGCGCACTCGGCGGCGACCGGCCCGCCCCGGGCGGCCAGCGCCGCGACCCGGTCGCGCAGCCGCCCGTTGGCGGACAGGCCGGCCGCGTGCAGCTCGGGGAAGCCGCCGCCGAGGATCAGCCCGGCCGTCCCCTCGGGCAGGTCCTCGTCCCGCAGCGGGTCGAACCGGGCCACCCGGGCCCCGGCTGCCTCGAGGAGTTCGGCCTGCTCGGTGTAGCCGAAGGTGAAGGCCGCGCCGCCGGCTATCGCGATCGTGGGGGCTGGGATGATGCGTGCGGTTGCGGGCGGCGACGACCACGCCGGGCCGGGCAGCGCGGGGGCGCGGGCCGCCAGGGCGAGCAGGGCGTCCAGGTCGCAGGAGGCGGCGACCAGGGCGCCCATCCGGTCGATGGCCTGGCCGGCCAGGGCGGCGCGCTCGGCCGCGGGGATCAGGCCTAGGTGCCGGGACGGCGTGACGATCCCCTCGGTCCGCCTGATCACGCCAAAGACCGGCAGGCCGGTGCCGGCCAGGGCATCTCGGAGCAGCCGCTCGTGCCGGTCCGACGCGACCTGGTTGAGGATCACGCCGGCCACCGGGGTCCGCGGGTCGAAGCCGGCGAAGCCGGCCGCCAGCGCGGCCACCGAGCGCCCGGCCCGGGCCGCGTCCACCACCAGCACCACGGGCGCGCCGAGCAGCCGGGCCACGTGCGCGGTGGACCCGAAGTCAGTGTTAACCCCCGGGGGGTGACCCCCCGGTGACCCCCCGCTCGGGGGGACTACCCGTCCCCCCGAACCCCCCTGGCCCCCCTCATCGACCCCGTCGAACAGGCCCATCACGCCCTCGATGACGGCGACCTGCGCCCCGGCCGCGCCGTGCCGGAACAGCGGCGCGATCAGCTCCTCGCCGCACAGATACGGGTCCAGGTTCCTGGGCGCCCTGCCGGTGGCCAGGGCGTGGTAGCCGGGGTCGATGTAGTCCGGGCCGACCTTGTGCCCGGAGACCGCCAGGCCACGGGCGCGCAGCGCCGCCATCAGCCCGCCGGCCACGGTGGTCTTGCCGCAGCCGGACGCCGGGGCGGCGATGACCAGGCGCGGGAGGGCTACCATTCGATGCCCTTCTGGCCCTTCTGGCCCGCGTCCATCGGGTGCTTGACCTTGGTCATCTCGGTGACCAGGTCGGCCGCCCCGGTCAGCCTGGGGTCGGCGTCCCGGCCGGTGATCACCACGTGCTGCTGGCCGGGCCGGGCGGCGAGTGTCTTGATCACCTCGTCGACGTCCACCCAGCCCCACGTCATCGGGTAGGTGAACTCGTCGAGCACGTACAGCCGGTAGGTCTGCGCGGCCAGGTCGCGCTTGACCTGGGCCCAGCCCTCGGCGGCCTGTTCTGCGTGGTCGCCGGCGTCGCGCTGGATCCAGGACCAGCCCTCGCCCATCTTGTTCCAGCTGACCGCGCCGCCCTGGCCGGTCTCGCCGAGCAGCCGCAGCGCGCGCTCCTCGCCGACCCGCCACTTCGCGGACTTCACGAACTGGAAGACCCCGACCGGCCAGCCCTGGTTCCAGGCCCGCAGGGCCAGGCCGAACGCGGCGGTGGACTTTCCCTTGCCCGGCCCGGTGTGCACGATGAGCAGCGGGCGGTTCCGCCGCTGCCGGGTGGTCAGGCCGTCGTCCGGGACGTGCTCGGGGGTTCCCTGCGGCATCAGGCCACCCTCCCCTGCCCTGGCCCCCGGCTGAGCTGGCGGGCGACACCCGCCTCGAGTTCGTCCATGCCCAGCAGGGTCGCGCCGAGCTGGACCGCCAGCCGTCCGGCCAGGCCGAGCCGCAGCACCGACGCCTCGCAGTCCACCACCACGCTGGCCGTCCCGGCCAGCCCCGGCCCGGTCAGCAGGGCCGCGGCCCGGGCCAGGTCGGCGTCGCTGCCGCTGGTGGCGCGGCCGTCGGTGACCACGACGAGCAGGGCGCGGCGGCGGGGATCCCGCAGGCGTTCGGCGGCCAGGACGCGGGCCGCCCGGGCCAGGCCCGCGGCCAGCGGGGTCCGGCCGCCGGTGGCCAGGCCGGCCAGCCGGCGGGCGGCGGACTCCACCGAGGAGGTAGGCGGCAGCGTGAGCTCGGCCCCGGCGCCGCGGAACGTGACCAGGCCCACCTTGTCCCGGCGCTGATAGGCGTCGAGCAGCAGGGACAGGACCGCGCCCTTGACCGCGCGCATCCGCTGCCGGGCCGCCATCGACCCGCTGGCGTCCACGGCGAACAGCACCAGGTTTCCCTCCCGGCCCTCGCGCACCGCCTCGCGCAGGTCGGCCCGGGCCAGCCGGATCCGGGGGGTGGCACCACGGACCGTGGCGGCGCGGACGGTGGCGGGGAGGTGCAAGGCGAAGGACCGGTCCTGCGGGAGGCGGGAGCCAACAGTACGGCCGAACGGGCCCCGGGCCGCGGAGCGACGGCCTGGCGCGCCCTCGCCGACCCCCGGCACCGTGAGCAGCCGGGCCCGGAACGGGGCCGCGGGCGAAACCGGAGCGCTAGGCGGGGCCTCTGCTGGCTGACGGGACTGCTGGGACGACTGAGGTGTGCTGGAGTCCGGGAGGCCGCCGGGACCGCCGGGACCGCTGGGGCCGTCATCCGGGCCGTCGCCCGGGCCGTGGTCCGGGCCGTCGTCCGGGCGGTGGTCCGGGCCGTCGCCCGGGCGGTGGTCCGGGCCATCGGGACCGCCGTCAGGGCCGTCAGGGCCGTCAGGGCCGTTGGGGCTGCGGGGGCCGCGGGGGCCGGGCGGCTCGGGCTCGGAGCTGGCTTCCCGCAGCGCCTCGTCGAGGGCCTGCTCGTCTAGGCCGGGGGCGTCGAACGGGTCGCGGCGCCGGCGGTGCGGCAGGGCCAGCCGGGCCGCGGTGCGGATGTCCTCCTCGGTCACCACGTCGCGTCCGTGCCAGGCGGCCAGGGCGATCGCGGTCCGCGCCGTGACCAGGTCGGCGCGCATGCCGTCCACGCCGAACGAACCGCACACCGCGCAGATCTGGCGCAGCGCGGCGTCCGGCAGGTCGACGCCGGGAAGGCGATTTCCGGCCGCGGCGACCTGGGCGGCCAGTTTTGCGGTGTCCGCGGAGAAACGGGTTATGAAACCGGCGGGGTCGGCTTCGAAGGCGAGCCTGCGGCGTACCACCTCGGCCCGTTCGGCCCAATCTTGACTGGCCGTGACCTGTACCGTCAGCCCGAACCGGTCCAGTAGCTGCGGGCGGAGCTCGCCTTCCTCCGGGTTCATGGTGCCGACCAGCAGGAAACGCGAGGCGTGCCGGACCGAGACGCCCTCGCGCTCCACGTAGTTCACGCCCAGCGCGGCCGCGTCGAGCAGCAGGTCGACCAGGTGGTCGTGGAGCAGGTTGACCTCGTCCACGTAGAGCACGCCGCGGTGCGCCGCGGCCAGCAGCCCGGGCTGGAAGGCGGTCGTGCCCGCAGTCAGCACGCGCTCGATGTCCAGCGAGCCGGTCAGCCGGTCCTCGGTGGCTCCGACCGGGAGTTCGGCCAGCGTGACCGGGCGCAGCTCGGGTGGTGCTGCGCCGTGGGGGCCGGCCGGGCAGGCAGGATCGGGTGCGGCGGGGTCGCAGGAGTACGGGCAGCCGGGAACCACCGGCACCGGCGGCAGCAGCGCGGCCAGCCCGCGGACCATGGTCGACTTCGCGGTGCCCTTCTCGCCGCGGACCAGGACCCCGCCGATGGCCGGGGACACCGCGTTGAGCAGCAGCGCCAGCTTCAGGTCCGCCATCCCGACGATGCCGGCGAACGGATACGCGCCCTGCTGATTCCCGGCCGTCGTCGCCATCGAAGCCAGTCCTTCCCGGGTTTCCTCGCCCGAAGTGGAGGAACTCAACGGCAGCCGGAGTCTCTGGCTCCCGGTCGAGACGGCGACCTCGCGGGTCACCCCCGGTCACAGTTGCGGGACAGCCCCGGATTCGCACCGGCGTTCCTCCGCGTCGCTACCTCAGCACAGCATGACATACCCGCCGGACGTGGTGCCGGACAGTACCGGCTTACCTGCCGGGTACACTGGCCCCCGGACCCTTGAGTGCCTTTTGAGTTCGCCTGGGGCACACGTTGCCAGCCATTCGGCAGGTAACTCTCAGCCGACGCGGGTAGCGTGAGCGCACTGGCGACACCCAACGCCTCGGGCTTCGGGCCTGGCGAGATGGCATGTACCGACGTGTGACGGATATCTCTAAACGCTGAACGGAGCATGCATGGCGAATTCGCGTGTCCTGGTGACCGGCGGTGCCGGGTTCATCGGCCGCAGAGTGGTCCGCGCATTGCTAGCCGAGGGGCATGAGGTCACAGTGGCTGACCTGCGGGCCTTCCCCGACACGGCGGTGCGTTCTGTCGTCGGAGACCTGTGCGAACCCGACATCGGAGGCCGGGCCGTCCGCCCGGGGACCGATGTGATCATCCACCTGGCCGCCATCACCTCGGTGCTCGCGTCGGTACAGGACCCGATCAGCACTCACCGGCTCAACGTGGACGCCACCGCCCGGCTGCTCGAGCTGGCCCGCGAGAACGAGGTCGGGACCTTCCTGCTCGCCTCGACCAACGCGGTCGTCGGCGCGGGCAGCGCGCCCGGCGAGGTCATCACCGAGCGGACCGTGCTCCGCCCGCTCACCCCGTACGGCGCCACCAAGGCGGCGGCGGAGATGCTGCTCGGCAGCTACGCCAACTGCTACGGCATCACCGGCGCGGCGCTGCGGTTCTCCAACGTGTACGGCCCGGGGATGGGCGAGAAGGACAGCTTCATCCCCCGGCTGATGCGCGCCGCCCGGGACAGCGAGGGCGTCCAGGTCCGCGGCGACGGCAGCATGCTCCGTGACGTGGTGCACGTGGACGACATCGTGCAGGGCATCCTGACCGCCTGGCAGGGGCGGCACAACGGCCCGCTGATCCTCGGCTCGGGCCGTTCGGTCACGGTGAACGAGATGGTGACGACGGCCCGCAAGGTCACCGGCGCGCCCATCCCGGCCGAGAACGTGCCGGTCGGCAGCGGCGAGATGCCGGCCGTGGTGCTCGACATCGCCGCGGCGACGGCGCTCGGCTACCGGCCCGCCTACGGCCTGGAGGCCGGCATGGCGACGGTATGGCCGGATTTCGATCCGAAGGAGGCAGCGTGCGCATGACCTATAAGGACCCGCGGGACCAGGTGGTCGATGACGCCGCCATCAAGGCGCTGATCGACGCCTACGGCGAGCGCGTGACCAGCCTCCCGCCGGTCGCGATCGTGATCGCCGCCTACAACGAGGCCGGGGCCATCGGGCCGGTCGTCGAGGCGCTGCCGGCCGAGGTGTGCGGGCTGGCCACGGCCACCATCGTGGTCGCCGACGGCTGCGCCGACAGCACCGCGGCCGAGGCGGCCGAGGCCGGCGCCATGGTCGCCGACGTGCCGGTCAACCGCGGCCAGGGCGCCGCGCTCCGGCTCGGCTACCGGATCGCCCGGGAGGGCGCCGCCGCCTACATCATCACCACCGACGCGGACGGCCAGTACAACCCGGCCGAGATGGCGACCGTGCTGGCGCCCGTGGTGGCCGGCGAGGCGGACTTCGTGACCGGCTCCCGGCAGCTCGGCAGCCAGGAGACCAAGGACATGATCCGGCGCGCCGGGGTCAGGTTCTTCGCCAGCACGATCAGCCTGCTGACCGGGCAGCGGATCAGCGACACGACGTTCGGCCTGCGGGCCATGCGCTCGGAGGTCACCGGCGCCGTCCAGCTCGCCCAGCCGCAGTATCAGGCGTCCGAGCTGCTGATCGGCGTCATCACCCACGGCTACAAGATCGCCGAGGTGCCCGCGACCATCCACCGGCGGCGGGTGGGTGAGAGCAAGAAGGGCCAGAACCCCCTCTACAAGCTGCACATTCCGGGGGTGAACAACTTCTTCTACGGGCTGCGTTTCGCCCGGGTGGCCTACGGCACCTATTGGCGCGAGCGTCAGCGCTCGAGGTCGTCGTCGTCCTCGTCTTCGCGATCGGACTCGGTAGCCCGGGCGAACGGCTCGGGGCCGGGGTCGGTCGAGGCCAGCGCCTCTTCGGCGGCACCAGGCGGGTCCTTGACGACGGACGCGGCGAAGAGGACGTAGTGGAAGAACAGGAAGCGCAGCAGGAACGTGCCGATGTTGGCCATGCCGTACACGGCGTCCACGTAGAGCACGCGCTCGATCCCGGTCAGGTTCATCCAGCCCGCCGAGTGGTACGCGAACTTGGTGGCCAGCAGGAGGATCACCACGACCATCGCGGAGACGATCCAGAACGGCAGGGTCTCCTTGAGCAGGCTCGGGCGGCCCTTCCGCTTCCACGCCCAGCGGCTGAGCACGTAGCTCACCAGCGCTCCGGAGAACCAGCTGACGATGCTCGCCCAGGTGGCGGTCAGGTCCAGCGGCCCGGCGCAGATCGTGAGCACCACCTCGGTGGTGGTGAACGCCGCGATCGCCGCGACGGTGAAGCGACCGAAGCGGATGCCGAGCTTGCTGCGCGCCTTCTGGGTCAGCGTGTCGCCGAGCCGGTTGGATACCAGAGTCATTGATGTCCTAGGTTAGCTGGCCGAACATGGAACGAAGACCACCGACACACTACGAAAACCCGCGCAGGCCGACAGGGCTACCCGGGCCAAGCCGCGCCATGCGGCTTGCGCAGGGATGTTTTCAGCTGTTTTCAGATGTTTCAGATGTTTCAGCGCCGTACTCAGAGCACGTTACCGCCATCACGCGGCACCCCGCTGGGCGGCGGCGAAAAGTCAGGCCGATCACGACGGGCCGATCACACGGACAACGGAGAGGTTAGGACCGGACCATGAGGATCTTGGTGCTGGGCGGGGACGGGTACCTGGGCTGGCCGACGGCGCTGCACCTGTCGCAGGCCGGCCACGAGGTGGCGGTGGCCGACAACTTCGTCCGCAGGCACTACGACGACGAACTCGGGGTCGAGTCCCTGGTGCCGATCGAGCCGCTGCGGACCCGGATCGCGGTGTGGCAGGAGCTGACCGGCTTCACGATCGGCATGTACATCGGTGACCTGACCGACCCCATGTTCACCTATCACATCATCGAGGATTTCCGGCCCGAGGCGGTCGTGCACTACGCCGAGCAGCGGGCCGCGCCGTACTCGATGATCGACCGCAGGCACGCCGTCTACACCCAGCAGAACAACGTGGTCGGCACGCTCAACGTGCTCTACGCCATCGCCGAGACCAACCCGGACATCCACCTGGTCAAGCTGGGCACGATGGGCGTGTACGGCACGCCCAACATCGACATCGAGGAAGGCTGGCTCGAGCTCGAGCACAACGGCCGGCTGGACCGGGTGCTCTACCCCAAGCGGCCGGGCTCGTTCTACCACCTGTCCAAGGTGCACGACAGCTACAACATGGAGTTCGCCTGCCGGATCTGGGACCTGCGGGCCACCGACCTGAACCAGGGCGTGGTCTACGGCCAGGCCACCCCGCAAACCGAGATGGACGAGCGGCTGGCGACCCGGTTCGACTACGACGCGGTGTTCGGCACCGTGCTGAACCGGTTCGCCATCCAGGCGGTCATCGGCCACCCGCTGACCGTGTACGGCCCCGGCAACCAGACCCGCGGCATCATCGACATCAGGGACACCGTCCGGTGTATCGAGCTGGCCTGCGAGAACCCGGCCAACCGGGGCGAGTTCCGGGTGTTCAACCAGATGACCGAGGCGATGTCCGTCCAGGAGATCGCCGAGACCGTGGCCGGCGCCTACCCGGCCGATGTCACCATCGAGCACCTGGACAACCCGCGGGTCGAGGCGCCCGATCACTACTACAACGTCAGGCACACCAAGCTGGTCGACCTCGGCCTGGAGCCGCACCTGCTGTCCGACACGCTGATCGAGTCGCTGTTCGAGATCACCAAGCGGTACGCCCACCGCGTCCGGCTCGAGGCGCTCCGGCCCACGGTCAACTGGCGCGAGCCCAATGCTGGCTAACGCGATGCTGGTTGGGCCGCGCTGATGGCCTCGGTCTGCGCGGCCTGCGGGAACCATTTCCCCGACCCCCGCCCTGGCGTCTGCGTGGTGTGCGCGGACGAGCGGCAGTGGCTGCCGCCGGGCGGGCAGCGCTGGACGACGCTGGCCGAACTGGCCGCGGCCGGGCACGCGTCGGACGTGCGCGAGGTCGAGCCCGGGCTGACCGGCATCGGCGCCGACCCGCCGGTCGCCATCGGGCAGCGGTCGCTGCTGGTGGCCACACCAGGGGGCAACGTGCTGTGGGACCCGTCGGGGTTCGTCGACGACGCCGCGGTGGCCGCGGTCCGGGCCGCGGGCGGGCTGAGCTTCGTCACCGCCAGCCACCCGCACTTCTACGGCGCGATCGGCGAGTGGGCGGGCGCGTTCGGCGCCGAGATCCTGGTGCCGGCCGACGACGCCGGGTGGCTGCGGCCCGGGCCCGGCGCCTCGGTCCGGACCTGGGCCGGGGCGCTGGACGTGCTGCCAGGGGTGACGCTGATCCAGTGCGGCGGGCACTTCCCGGGCAGCGCCGTGCTGCACTGGGCCGCCGGCGCGGACGGCCGCGGCGCGCTGCTGTCCGGGGACACGATCTTCGTCACGCCGGGCGAGGACCGGGTGACGTTCGTCTGGTCGGCGCCGAACCGGCTGCCGCTGTCCGAGGCCGCCGTGACCGGCGTCTGGGACGCGGTGCGGCCGTACCGCTTCGACCGGATCTACGGCGGCTGGTGGTCGCCGGTGCTGCGTACGGACGCCTGGGAGACCGTGCGGCGGTCCGCAGCGCGGTACATCGAGCACCTGCGCGGCACGGCCTAGGCCGTGGATAAGGCGCGGATGGTCCAGGCGCCGGTGGCGACGTCCTGGCGTAGCTCGTAGACCTCTGGCGTCATGCCCTGGCCGGGCGCCGCCTCGATGCGCCAGAACACTAGTTCGGGCTGGCCGGGCTCGGTGCCGGCATCGCCGGAATCGGCCGGCTCCCGCCACCACTCCCGGTTGATGACCCAGTGCTCCCAGATGGCGCGGACCGTATAGAGCCGGCTCCGCCAGACGAACCTGATCGGCCTGCCGTCGGGCCTGGCCTTGACCTGGACAGGCTCGCCGTATGTCCTGCTCATGCCGAACCGCCCTCCTGCCCCGCACGCAGTGGCGGCCGGGCGAGCCGGGCCGCCCAGCCGGTGGCTGCCGCGGAGGAAGGCGGGCAGCATTGAGTCAGCAACTTCGATCGAATATAAGTTCATTCGAACAGGAATGCAAATACTTCCCACTAGCTGAGCTGCGATAATTCGAAATGTCAGTGCCCGTGGGCATAGTGGTGGCAGTCAGGCCATCCCGAGGAGGCAAGCGTGTGCTGGCTATGCGACCATCCTGGTGCCACCGAGCTCGATTACCAGGACCACCTGCGACGGCTGATCGCTACGTTCGGCTGGGCCGTGCAGGGCGTGGAACGCGACGGCATTCACCCGCCGTGGGCCTACACGGTCGGGCTCACGCCGCACCGCCGGCCCGAGCTCGTCATCACCGGCATGGGCCTGACCCGGGCCACGCAGGTGCTCAACGGAGTGGCTGCGCATCTGCTGCACGACGCGGCACCCGAGCCGGGGACGCAGGCGGCGCTGCTCGACGGCCCGCTGGTCGAAGTGGTCAGGGTGACCGCGCCGTGGGCGCACCTGAACATGGCCGTGGAGTTCTACGGCCAGCGGATCCGCGGCCTGCAGCTGGTGCACGCCGACAAGCGCGGGCGCTGGCCCTGGGACCAGGGCTACCAGGGCGTGCGCGGCGGGCAGCCCGTACTGGGCCCGCGGGAGCCGGCGGAACGCCGCAAGCGGGTCGGGTGAGCGCGCTGGCGGCAGGCCGGGCGGGCCTACCCCTGGAGATCCCAGCCGGGGGCCGGGAACGCTGACAGCAGGTCACGGACCTCGCCGGCGATGCGGTCGAGGGTCGCTTCGTCGCCCTTGGCGGCGGCGGTGACGGCCTCGTCCATCCAGGCCGCGAGCGGGGCCATGTGCTCCTCGCTCAACCCGCGGGTGGTGATCGCGGGGGTGCCGATCCGCAGGCCAGAGGGGTCAAACGGCTTGCGCTGGTCGAACGGCACGGTGTTGTAGTTCGTCTCGATGCCCGCCCGGTCCAGCGCCTTGGCGGCTGGCTTGCCGCCGATGCCCTTGGAGGTGAGGTCCATCAGGATCAGGTGATTGTCCGTACCGCCAGAGACCAGATCGTAGCCGCGGGCCAGCAGCGCGGCCGCCAGGGCCTGGGCGTTCTTGACCACCTGGCGGGCGTAGTCGCGGAACTCGGGCTGCGCGGCCTCGCGCAGGGCCACCGCGATCGCGGCCGTGGTGTGGTTATGCGGGCCGCCCTGCAGGCCGGGGAACACGGCCCGGTCCACGGCCTTAGCGTGCTCGGCCTTGGACATGATCATGGCGCCGCGCGGCCCGCGCAGCGTCTTGTGCGTGGTCGTGGTGATCACGTCGGCGTGCCCCACCGGGGAGGGGTGGGCACCGCCCGCGATCAGGCCGGCGATGTGCGCGATGTCGGCCGCCAGGATCGAGCCCGCCTCGGCGGCGATGGCGGCGAAGGCCGGGAAGTCGATCGTCCGCGGAATCGCCGTGCCGCCGCAGAAGATGATCTTGGGCTGCTCCTTGAGGGCCAGGTCGCGTACCTCGTCCAGGTCGACCCGGCCGGTGTCGTGGCGGACCCCGTACTGGACCGGCCGGAACCACTTGCCGGTGGCGGAAACCGACCAGCCATGGGTGAGGTGGCCGCCCATCGGCAGCGCCATGCCCATCACCGTATCGCCCGGCTGGGCGAAGGCCAGGTAGACCGCGAGGTTCGCGGGTGAGCCCGAATACGGCTGCACGTTGGCGTGGTCCACGCCGAACAGCGCCCGCGCCCGGTCCCTGGCGATCGTCTCGACCTGATCGATGAACTGCTGGCCCTCGTAGTAGCGGCGGCCAGGGTAGCCCTCGGAGTACTTGTTGGTCAGCACGCTGCCCGACGCCTCGAGCACGGCCACCGACACGTAGTTCTCCGACGGGATGAGCCGGGCCTTCTCGTACTGCCTGCGCGCCTCGTCCTGGACGAGCCGGGCGATCTCCGGGTCGGCGTTCTCGACGGCCGGGATGGGCGGGATGTGCATCACAGACCTCCTCGCAGACGAGGCTACACACCCGGCCACAGGCAGGTCACGGGGGCGCACCAACGAACGTTCCGGTACCTTACCGGGACATGGCCACCAGAATCATCCTCGACTGCGATCCAGGGATCGATGACGCGCTGGCGATCGCGTTCGCGCACGGACATCCCGGCATCGAGCTAGTCGGCATTACCACGGTGGCGGGCAACGTCGGGCTGGCCAGGACGACGGCGAACGCGCTGGCGGTGTCTGAGTTCGTCGGTGCCGCCGGGACGCCGGTGACGGCTGGTTGCGCCGGACCGCTGCTGCGCCCGGCGCTGGACGCGCGGCAGGTGCACGGGGATTCCGGGCTGGGCGGGGCGGTCCTGCCGCCGGCCGCGGCCAGCCCGGCCCCGGGGCACGCCATCGACTACATCGTCGACACCGTGGGCGCCGCCCCCGGCGAGATCACGCTGGTCGCGACCGGCCCGCTGACCAACATCGCGCTGGCCGTGAAGCGGGAGCCCCGGCTGGCGGACTGGGTGCGCGGCTTCGTGATCATGGGCGGTTCGGCGGGCCGGGGCAACGTCACGCCCGCCGCCGAGTACAACATCTGGGCCGATCCCGAGGCCGCCGCGGCGGTGTTCCGGGCCGGCTGGACCGTCACCATGCTCGGGCTCGACGTGACCATGCGGACCGGGGCGACCGCGGCGGTGCTGCGGCGGATGAGCGAGCTCGGGCGGCTCGGCACCGGGCTGCTGCTGCCCGCCCTGGAGCAGTACCACTCGGTGAGTGAGCGCGCGGGCCCGCCCGTGCACGACGTCTGCGCGGTCGCGTGGGTGGCGGAGCCCGACCTGTTCGGCCTGGTCCCGGCGCGGGTTCAGGTGGAGGTGACCGGGCAGTTCACGGCGGGCATGACCGTGACCGACTTCGACTTCCCCGGCGAGGTCGGCAGCGGGAACGCGCAGGTCGCGATGCGCATCGACGCGGACAGGTTCTGGGACGTCACGCTGGGCACCTACGCGAGGGTGGCCGATGCCATAGGGCGCTGACCGCCTACGCTCCGGCGGCGGCGAGATCGAGGCCGGGCTCGAGTTCCTCGTACCGCCGCACCGTCTGCTCGGCCGCCTCGACCAGGTCGGCGTAGCTCCACCGCTCCCGGTCGCCCTCCGGGCTGGTCATCGAGACGACGCCGGACCGGCACCAGACGGTCAGGCCGCGGCAGACGGACAGCACCGACATGTCCGAGGCGGGCTGGTCGGCCCGTACCAGCCGGCCGCCGAACCCCCGCTCGTCGAGCATCGCCTCGAGTTCCCTGGCCGCCTGGCGGGCGCTGAGCCGCTCGCTGACCCGGCTGGTGGCGGTAACATCGGCCGAGAGCGTGTACGCGTGCAGCCCGGTGACGTCCACCAGCCGGGCGTGGGCCAGCGGCGCGGGCACCGCGAACCAGACAGCCTTGCCGCGCACGCCCCAGCCGCCGAGCCTGGCCCGGGTGGGATGGTGGCCCCACCGGCCGCAGGACAGCTCGTGCACGATCTGCAGGCCGCGCCCGGCCACGGCCTGGACCGCTTGAGCCGGGCCCCGGGCGGTGGACGGCGGCGAGCCGTGCCGCCAGCCGCGGTAGCAGTCGAACACCTTGCAGACGAGCTCACGGCGGGTACCCAGGCCGCGCAGGTAGAGCCAGAGTTCGGGGCAGCAGGCCTGGGCGCCCGCGAAGGCGGCCGGGTCCCGCGGGGCCTGCGGGATATGCGGGGCCTGCGGGGCCGGGCCGGCGGATGAAATCGGCTCGCCTCCCCTGTCCGGGGCGACGGACACGAACCGATCCCCCCCTCCGCCGGTCCCGGCCACCGCGCGCGCGTGCAGTGTGTTGGCCGCGAGCTCGCTGGCCATCAGGATGCAGTCATCGAGAAGGTCCGGCTCGAGCCCGACCTCCGAGACCGCGTCCCTGAACACCTGCCGCGCAACTGTGGCGCAGGTCGCATCGGCTGGCAGCGGCCACGCGTGACAAAATCCCGCGTGTACGCTCCGCAAGCCGTTGATGCCTTGCTGCCTCATACCTGGCGCCTCCGGCTCACCCGACATAAGGCCGTCGGCAGGAGGGGGTGCCGTCGGCAGCAAATCCGTAATCAACATACGCGGATTTCGACTCTTAATCTGTGAAACACAGATTACGACTCACCGGGCCCGCTTCGCAATATCGCTGGCATCATTATTTTCGTCACAGCTTTATGCAGGCGTACCACACTGGACAGAAATTAGCTTCTCGGACATTTGGCGTAAATACCTCGAATCTTCATGTGTATACTGTTAACATCGTCATCGTGCGCGCACGCTTGTTAACGATGAGGCACCTGCTTTTCGTGCGCTCTTTTGTTGAATGGCAATCTGGGTGGTTTGTCGGTATATAAGACTTCTTAACCGTTCTTAGCTGCCAACGATTCGGCCCGCCGTGTACAGTCTCGGATGGTGAGGGAAACCAGACGGTTACCCGCCGGGCCTCGAGACAGGGCCGTCATCGAAAAGGCCCCCCAGTGGCTGCATCCACCGGGGGGCCTTTACCGGCATTCGTTATCGCAGGTCGTAGCGGCCGTCCTTGACGTCGGCCAGGAACGCGGCGAAAGCGTCCCGGTCGACGACGTGCGCGCCGCCCTCGGGCCGCTTGCTGTCCCGGACGGCGGTCACGCCGTCCAGGTTGGCTGCGATCTCGACACAGCCCCCGTTGTGGGCACTGCGGCGGGCTTTCCGCCAGATCGCCTGAGACAGGTCGGTCATCCCTACTCCATTCGCTTCGCGAGACGTTCGAGGTAGCCCGTTGTGTCCGCGGGCTCAAGCGCGGCATCGCAGGCACGCTCGAACGATTCGATGTACCCCTGGACTGACTCCGGCTTGCTCACCTCCTCCACGGAATAGTCGGTCTCCACGAAGACGAGGCTTGGCTCGTCGTCGCGGAAGCCGAAGACGTTGACCATGGACACGATGCCGATCGGCGGGCCGTCTTCGAACCGCTGGATGTGCAGTTGCACGTTGCGGTGCTTGCTCAGCTCGACCAGGTGCTCGACCTGCTCCCTGCGGTCTTCCCGCATGCCCCAGCGGTAGAGCAGGGATGCCTCGGTGATCACGGCGCTGAACATGGGCGCGGAGCCGTCGGCGCGATCGAGAACTTCCTGCCTGCGCTGGCGCGATTCGAGCGCCCGGCGGCGGTACGTGGGCGGCCGCGGGCCGGCCCGCATCAGCGCCTCGGTGTAGGCGGGAATCTGCAGGAGCCCGGGCAGGACCAGCGGCATGAAAACGCGGATGGTCGTGGCGTCGTTCTCGTAACCAGGGAATTCGCTGTCGAAGATCTCCGGGTACTCACGCCACCAGGCCCGGGCCCTGGCGCGGATGGCCAGATCCTCGATCTGCTCCTTCTCGTCGCCGTCGATGCCGTAGATACGGACCAGGTCCCTTATGTCACTCATCTCGGGACGTTTCCACTGGTTGGCCTCGAACCGGCCGACCTTTCCCCGGCCCCAGTTCAGGATGTCGCAGGCATGGTTGGCGGTATACCCCGTCCTGAGCCGCGCCGCGGTGAGCTGGCGGGCGAGCCGGCGCTTGGCGATGGTGGCACCGTACGAGTCATCGCTCATTTCGGCGTCCCCTCCTTGACAGGAGCCCCGTCGTGCTTTACACGGTACCCAAGTTGTGATTCGCAAATCAAGGTGCTCGGAGATCCCGGATTACAGGCTGGTCGCGGCGTCGTCGAACTCGCCGTTGCGGGCGCCGTCAAGGAAGCACTCCCACTCGTGCCGGTCGAACACGAGCACCCGCTGCTCCGGGTCACCCGCCACGCGCATCAGCACCCACTCCGGGGCATCCGCGGAGGCTGCGGAGGCTGCGGAGTGGGTGCCGCTGGCCCGGACGAAGGCGACCTCGATGGCGCCGTCGCCACGGCCGGACTGGTGCCAGACCTGCGCGGCGAGGTCGATGCCGAGGCCGGAAACGGTGGGCTTGGCGGTCACGGCTTCCTGGCGACGCCGCAGTAGAGCCAGCGGGAGCCGTCGCTGTCCGCCATCGTGATGTCCTCGGCGCCCCACAGGCCGGTCAAGGTGACGCCGGGCTCGGCACCCTCGTAGGGCTGGACCAGTTCCAGGCCCTCAAAGAAGCGCTCGACCTTCGCCTTGGAGCGGAAGTACATGTGCTCGGTGGCGGTGTCGAACACGGCACGGAAGCCCTCGGCCGCGGCCGGCGGCTTGTAATCGTCGGTGAGGTGCGACAGCGACAGGTAGCTTCCCGGGGCAATCGAGGCTACGTAACGCGACACCAGCGCCCACGGGTCCGAGGTGTCGGAGACGAACATCATCACGCCGGTCATCAGCAAGCCCACCGGCTCGCTGAGGTCGATGAGCTTGCGCAGCGCCGGATGGTCCAGGATCGACTCGGGCTCGCGCAGGTCGGCGCAGATCACGCTGAACGTGCCGCCGCTGTCGAGGAGCGCGCGGCTGTGCAGTTCCACCATGGGGTCGTTGTCGACGTACACCACGTGCGCCGTCGGCACGACCTTCTGGACCACCTCGTGGGTGTTGCCGACCGTCGGCAGCCCGGAACCGATGTCGACGAACTGCCGCACGCCGTGCTGCGCTATCCACTTGGCCGCGCGCTGGTGGAAGCCGCGGTTGGACCAGGCCGCGTCCCTGATCTCGGGCGCGGCCTTGAGGATCTGCTCGGCGGCGAAACGGTCAACCTGAAAATAGTTATTGCCCTGCAGCATGTAGTCGTAGATCCGGGCCGGGGTAGGCCTGCCTGTGTCGACGCCAGCCGGGGCCTGGGGAACCTCGTTCATAGCCGCCTTCCGCGGGAGCAGTTAATTCACAGTCTGGCACGACTCGTGCGAATCACGAACACAGACATCGAGTTTTCCGTATTCGCGCAGATAATGACCGATCAGCGGGACTTCGGCGCCGCGCAAGAGCCGGACGGTGCCGCAGCCGGCGGCGGGAGCCGTGGCCGGGACGTTTTTCCGCATAGATCTACGAGCGGCCAGCTGCGATACCGGGGTCATGCGCCGGTACGGGCAATACTGCCCGCTGGCCAGAAGCGCCAAGATTTCGGTGGCCGGTGGATTCTGCTCATACAGGAAATGCTGCCTGCTGTTTCGCATTTCAACGAACTCGAGCGGTTCCTGCCCGGAATACCGACGTTAGGATCCCTCGGTGCCGCGGGACTCCAGGTCGCCCTCCATGTCCAGGTAGACCTGGCGGAGCTGGTCGAGGGTCTTGGCGTCGGGGGCCTTCCACAGGCCGCGGGAGGCGGCCTCGAGCAGGCGCTCGGTGATGCCGCGCAGCGCCCAGGGGTTGGACTGCCGCATGAACGAGCGGGTTTCGGAGTCGAAGACGTAGGAGGCGGCCAGTTGCTCGTACATCCAGTCCGGGACCACGCCGGCCGTGGCGTCGTAGCCAAACAGGTAGTCCACGGTCGCGGCGAGCTCGAACGCCCCCTTGTACCCGTGCCGGCGCATCGCCGATATCCAGCGCGGGTTCACCACCCGGGAGCGGAACACGCGCCGGGTCTCCTCGGCCAGCGTGCGCGTCTTCGGCGCGTCGGGGACGGCCGAGTCGCCGATGTAGGCGGCGGGATTGCGCCCGGTCAGCGACCGGACCATGGCGATCATGCCGCCGTGGTACTGGAAGTAATCGTCGGAGTCGGCGATGTCGTGCTCGCGGGTATCGATGTTCTTGGCCGCCACCGCGATCCGGCGGAACGCTCCCTCCATGTCCGGCCGGGCGTCCACGCCATCCAGGCCGCGGCCGTAGGCATAGCCGCCCCACACCGCGTACACCTCGGCCAGGTCGGCGTCGTCGCGCCAGTTCCGCGCGTCGATCAGCGGCAGCAGGCCGGCGCCGTAGGCGCCCGGCTTGGACCCGAAGATGCGGGTGGTCGCGCGTCGCCAGTCACCGTGCCTGGCCTGGTCGGCTAGGGCGTGGGCGCGCAGGTAGTTGGACTCCTGTGGCTCGTCCAGCCTGGCCACCACGCCGATGGCATCGTCCAGCAGGGCGATCACGTGCGGGAACGCGTCCCGGAAGAACCCGGAGATGCGCAGCGTGACGTCGATCCTCGGTCGGCCGAGCTCGGCCAGCGGGAGAATCTCGAAGCCGGTGACCCGGCGCGAAGCGTCGTCCCACCGCGGGCGGCAGCCGATGAGCGCGAGCACCTCGGCGATGTCGTCGCCCTGCGTGCGCATGGCCGAGGTGCCCCACACGGTCAGGCCCACGCAGCGCGGATACTCCCCCTCGTCCGCGAGATGCCGGGCGATCAGCGAGTCCGCGAGGGCCAGGCCGGTCTCGAAGGACGTGCGCGACGGGATGGCTTTCGGGTCGACCGAGTAGAAGTTGCGCCCGGTCGGCAGCACGTTGACCAGCCCGCGGGTGGGCGAGCCCGATGGTCCGGCGGGGACGTAGCCGCCGTCCAGCGCGTGCAGTACCGCGTCGATCTCGCCGCTGGTCGCGCGCAGCCGGGGAACGAGTTCGGCGCACGCGAACTCGAGCACCCGTGCGACCTCGGCCGGGGATTTGACTGCAGTTTCGGGGGTTATGACACCCGAAACTGCAGTCAAATCGGGGGTGGTGTCGGCGGAGGCGGGAGCGAGGATGCGGGAGGTGACTTCTGAGGAGCGTGATGCGTCCCAGTTCGTCGCGGCGATGGCCTCGACGAGCTCGCGGGCTATGCGCTCGTAGCGGTCGGTTTCCACCCGTACGGATGGGGTGGAAGGTTCGGACGGGGTGGATGTGGCGGGCGTGGATGTGGCGGGCGTGATGGATGTGGCAGGGGTTGGGGTTTCGCGGAGGGCGAGGGCGTCGCGGAGGCCGGGGAGGGCGCCCCAGCAGGCGCTCCACAGCTGAGGTGCGCGCAGGATGACGAGGACCAGGTTGACCAGGGCTTCTCCGGAGGGGGCGGCGCCCAGGATGTGCAGCCCGTCACGGATCGCGGCGTCCTTGACCTCGCACAGGTAGCCGTCGATGTGCAGCACGAAGTTGTCGAATTCGGCCGAACCTGGCTGCGCCTCGACACCCAGGTCCTGGTGCAGGTGGGCGGCCTCGATCAGGGACCAGATCTGGGCCCGGAGCGCGGGCAGCTTGTCTGGGTCGAGCGCGGCCACGGTGGCGTACTCGTCCAGCAACTGCTCGAGCTTGGCCATCTCGCCGTAGGTGTCGGCGCGGGCCATCGGCGGCACCAGGTGGTCGACGATCACCGCGTGCCCGCGCCGCTTGGCCTGGGTCCCCTCCCCCGGGTCGTTGACGATGAACGGGTACACCAGCGGCAGGTCGCCGAGCACCGCGTCCGGCGCGCACTCCGCGGACAGGCCGAGCCCCTTGCCGGGCAGCCACTCCAGCGTGCCGTGCTTGCCCAGGTGGACGATCGCGTCGGCACGGAAGTCCCCGGCGAGCCAGCGGTACGCGGCCAGGTAATGGTGCGACGGCGGCAGGTCGGGGTCGTGGTAGATGGCCACCGGGTTCTCGCCGAACCCGCGGGGCGGCTGGATCATCAGGACCACGTTCCCGAAGCGCAGGCAGGCGAGGACGATGTCACCGGTGCTCTCGTCGGTGTACAACTCACCCGGCGGGGCCCCCCAGTGTGCCTGGATGGAGGAGCCAAGACCGTTCGGCAGGTCAGAGAAGAAACGGCGGTAAGCGGCGAGCGGGACCCGGGCCGGTGCGGCGCGGAGCTGGTCCTCGGTGAGCCACTCGGTGTCGTGACCGCCGGCCGCGATCAGCGCGTGGATCAGCGTGTCGCCGTCCTCGGGGAAGCCCTCGCCGAGGTCGTAGCCGGCCGCGCGCATGGCGCGCAGCAGCGCGACGGCGGAGGCTGGCGTGTCGAGCCCGACGGCGTTGCCGACCCGGGAGTGCTTGGTGGGATAGGAGGAGAGCATGATGGCGACGCGCTTGGCGGCGTTCGGGGTGCGGGCCAGCTGTGCGTGCCGGACGGCGATGCCGGCCAGCCGGGCGGCGCGTTCGGGGTCGGCGGCGTAGCGCGGGATTCCGTCCGGGCCTTCCTCCTTGAACGAGAACGGCACGGTGATCACGCGGCCGTCGAACTCCGGGATCGCGACCTGCATGGCGGCGTCGATCGGGGCCAGCGCGGCGTTCGATGCCTCCCACTGCGCGCGCGAGCTGGTCAGGCAGAGGCCCTGCAGCACCGGCACGTCCAGGCCGGCCAGCAGGCCGGCGTCCCAGTCGCTCTCGCCGGTGGCATCCGCGGCTGCGGAGCCGCCGGCCGCGAGCACGGTGGTGATCACCGCGTCGGCCGGGTTGAGCAGCTCGGCGAGCTGGGCGTCCGCTGAGCGCAGGGAGGCGCAGAAGACGGGCAGCGCGGTGGCGCCCCGCTGGGCCAGGGCCTCGCAGAGCGTGTCGACGAAGGCGGTGTTCCCGGACAGCTCGTGCGCCCGGTAGAACACGACGGCTACGGTGGGGCCGTCCGCGGGGACTGGGCCGCCGGGCAGGGGGTGCAGGCCGTGGGCGGGCATGGGGCGCGGCGGGTCGAAGCCCTCGCCGGTGAGGAAGACGGTGTCGGACAGGAAGCGGGCCAGCTCGCGCACGTTGTCCGGGCCGCCCTCGCGCAGGTAGGCGAGGGCTTCGGTGGCCACGCCCGCGGGCACCGTGGACAGCGCCATCAGCTCCGCGTCCGGGACGGCCTCGCCGCCCAGCGCGACCAGCGGCTTACCCGCGGCGGTAAGCGCGGCCACGCCCTCGGGCCAGGCGTTCCTGCCGCCGAGCAGCCGCAGCACGACGAGGTCGGCGCGGGCCGCCAGGGCGGGCACCTGGTCCGCGGTGACCCTCGCCGGGTTGGCGGTCAGGTAGCCGGCGCCGGACGCGGCCGCGGCGAGGAGTTCGGTGTCGGCGGTGGAAACCAAGAAAATGGTGAGCACTCACCGATAGTGCCATGCTCGGCGACAGCGAACTCGCGGAGCACTCACAGGCGCAGTACAGGGTGACCCTGGTGATGTCCAAGAACCCTGACCGACGCTTACCGGTATGAACACGATGTATGACGCGCCCGCCGACGGCGGATTTCCGGCGAGCGCACCCGGCCCTTCCGGGTCGGCCCCAAGGAAGAAGTGGTACCGCTGGGGCGTGGGGGCCGCTGTGTTCGGCCTCCTCGCGGGCGGCGGGATCACCTGGGCGGCGGTGTCCGGCGGCGGCGCCCCAGCCTCCAGTGCCTCCAGCGCCTCCAGCGCGCGGGCGGCCGCGCTGAACACCGCGCTCACCGACGCCGCCGGCAACCAGGCCGATTCCCCGGCCCGCGTCCGCTGGGCGCTCGGCCGGCTGCGCCACTTCGGTGGCGTGGACGGGACGGCGACCTTCCACGACAAGACCGGTTTCCACACGCTCTCGTTCGAGCGGGGCATCATCCAGTCGGTGAACGGCAGCGACGTCGTGATCAAGGCGGCTGACGGCACCACCTGGACCTGGCACGTCGTGAGCGACACCGTGGTCAGGAAGAACGGCGCCAAGACCACGACGAGCGCGCTGTCGGCAGGCGAAACCGTATTTGCCGGAGGGCCGGTGGTGAGCGGGGCCAGGGATGCCCGCCTGATCATCATCAGGCCCGCCGGGTCTGGTTCGGCTAATCCCTCCGGATCTCAATCGGCTCAGGCTTCGTTGAGCTAACCAACAGGCATGCCGCGGCGCTCCCGGACCGGGCGCGCCGCGTCATGCTGGGAACTTCTATGCGGCACAATGAAACGTGAGAGACCATGGCAGACGGTGATCGAATCCCCAAAGTGCTCGTTGTCGACGACGAGCCGAACATCCGTGAGCTGGTCGAGGTCGCGCTCAAGTTCCACGGCTGCGCGGTCGCCGTCAGCGCCAGCGGCAAGGACGCGCTGCATCAGGTCGGAGCGTACGATCCCGACCTGATGATCCTCGACGTCATGCTGCCCGACATGGACGGTTTCGAGGTCTGCCGCACCCTGCGGTCCGAGGGCAACGAAGTCCCGGTCATCTTCCTGACCGCGCGGGACACCACCTCGGACACGATCCGCGGCCTCACCCTCGGCGGCGACGACTACGTGACCAAGCCGTTCTCGGTCGAGGCCCTGGTGGCCCGGGTGCGTGCCGTGCTGCGGCGCACCACGCGCGCGCCCGGCGGCGACGGCCTGGCGAACGACGGCGCCATGCTCACGGTGGGCGACCTGGAGCTGGACGAGGAGCACTGGGTGGTGCGCCGCGGCGGGACCCAGGTGGAGCTGTCGCCGACCGAGTTCCGGCTGCTCGCGTACCTGATGCGCAACCAGGGCCGGATGCTGACCAGGCAGCAGCTGCTGGAGAACGTGTGGGGCTGGGAATTCGCCGGCCAGTCCCAGGTGGTGGAGACGTACGTGAGCTACCTGCGGCGTAAGCTCGACCCGCTCGGCCCGCCGCTGATCCACACCCAGCGCGGCGTGGGCTACAGCCTGCGTCCGCCACCGGAAACCGAGCGCGCGGGCAGATGAACCTCACGCGGCGGTTCGGATCCGGCCGCGGCAGGCTCTCGCTGCGGTCCCGGCTCCTCGCCGGGCTGATCACGGTGACCGCGCTGTTCCTCATCATCATGGGCGTGGTCACCACCGTGGTGCTGGGTAACTCCGAGCAGAGCCAGTTCAACTCCGACCTGTCGCTGACCGCCCGGATCAAGCTGACCGAGGTCGCGGACCTCGCCGGCGGGTACGGCGTGGTCTACATCAACATCCCCACCAGGAAGGTGGGCGTGCTCAGCCCGTCCTCGGCGGCCACGGCGGAGCTGCAAACCCTGGTCAAGGACCTGCTGGCCGACGGGGGGGCCAGACGGTACTTCGGGCAGCGGGGCAATCCGCAGCGGACCCTGTTCGGCATCTCGCAGCCGGGTTATCCGTCGATGACCGCGATCTGGCGGGCGATCTCGGCGACCGAGGCGGCGCACAACCAGGACCTGGTCCCCGCCGGCACCAGCATCCTGCTGATCGCGCGGCCGAACAGCGCGGTGGGCAGCGAGGTCCGCGGCCTGGTCGCCGCCGAGCTGATCACCGGCTCGATCCTGCTCGCCCTGCTCGCGGTGGGCGGCCGCTGGCTGATCAGCCGCGGCCTGGCACCGCTCGACCGGATGGCGAGCACCGCCGACATGATCACCAGCCGGGGCGACCTGACCGCCCGGATGCCCGACCCGGGCGACCACGCCGAGGCGGGGCGGCTGGCCGGGGCGATCAACACGATGCTGGACCGGATCCAGCAGGCGTTCCGGGCACGCTGGCAGTCCGAGCAGAAGGTGCGGCAGTTCGCCGCGGACGCGTCGCACGAGCTGCGCACGCCGCTGACCACCATCCGCGGGTACGCCGAGCTGTACCGGCAGGGCGCGCTCGGTGAGGATCGGCTGCCGAACGCCATGCGCCGCATCGAGCAGGAGGCCGACCGGATGTCCAGCCTGGTTGCGGAGCTGCTCGAGCTGGCCAGGCTGGACCGGGACTCTTCCCTCGACCTGACCGAGACGGACCTGTCCGCGCTGGTCGCGGACGCGGTCGAGGACGCCCGGGCGGTGGAGCCGAACCGCCCGGTCAGGGCCAGCACGCCGGCCAGCCTGGTCGTGGTGGCGGACGAGCCGCGGATCCGGCAGGTGCTGGCCAACCTGCTCGGCAACATCCGCGAGCACACCGCCCCGGACACCCCGGTGGCGGTCCGGCTCTCCGCGGCCGGCCAGGGCGCGCTGCTGGAGGTGACCGACTCGGGCCAGGGCATGGACGCGGAGGCGGCGGCGCGCGCCTTCGACCGCTTCTACCGGGGCGGGCACAACGGCAAGGACGGCCACGGCAGCGGCCTCGGGCTGTCCATCGTGCAGGCGATCGCGACCGCGCACGGCGGGCACGCAATGCTCAGGTCGGCGGTGGGGGCGGGCACCAGCGTGCAGGTCTGGATCCCGTTCCAGCCTCCGGCCCAGGTCTCCGAGCGGATGCCGCCGGGCCGAAATTAGCTGACTACCAGCCAATACGCTGACGATTCAACTACGGTTTGGGCATGGAGGACCGCGAGATCGTCGCGGCCATCGTGGTCGGCGACCTGTCCGGCCTGGCCGCCGCCTACGACGAGCACGCCGGGTCCCTGTACGGTTACTGCCGCTGGATGCTGCCCGAGCCGGAGGATGCCGCCGACGCGGTGGAGGACACCTTCATCATCACCGCCGGCCGGCTCGACCGCCTCCGCGATCCGCGCAAGCTCCGGCCGTGGCTGTACGCGGTCGCCCGCAACGAGTGCCACAGCCGGCTGCGCGCGTCCCAGGTAGGTCTCGGCGAGGACGCCAGCCTGCCTGATCCGCCCGCCGCGGCCGACGTCAGGGGACGCGCCGAGCAGGCCGAACTGGCCCAGCTCGTCCGTACCGCCCTGGACGAGCTGAGCCCGGGTGAGCGCGAGGCGACCGAACTCGACCTTCGGCACGACCTGCAAGGTGCCGACCTCGCGGCCGTTCTCGGCGTGCCACGGAACCAGGCGCAGGCCCTGGCGTCGCACGCGCGCGGCGAGCTGGAGGCGGCGCTCGGCCCCCTGTTCGTGGCCCGCAGCGGGCGGCGCGGCTGCGCCGAGCTCGACCTGTTGCTCGACGGCTGGGACGGCCAGCTGACCGGGTCGACGCGCAAACTGGTCAGCCGCCATATCGAGCAGTGCGCCGCCTGCGACGACCGCAGCCACGGCGCGCTGCGGGCGGCCGTGCGCTACGGCATGGCCCCGCCGGCCGTACTCCCGCCCGGGCTGCGCGACGAGGTGCTGGAACTGTGCACTGACCCCAGCCCGGAGACGCTGTCGTACCGGCGTGACGTGGCCCAGCGGGCCGGAGCGTTCCTGCCCAACGGCTTCCCGCAGGCGATTCGTGCGCCCCGGCGGCGGATGATCGCGCTGTCCGGGGCCGCGGCGGTGGTGGGCGTCCTGGTCGCGATCATGGCAACTGGGATCGTCACGGTGCTGGCGCTCACCGGATCGCATTCCCCGCGGTCGGCCGAGGCCGACCGGGGATCCTCATCGGGCGCGACGAGCGCCCCGGCGACCGGGGATACAGCAGTGCCCAGCGGGATATCCCCGGATGAGTCACCGGTCACCACCGTGTCGCCGGCCAGCAGTGCGCCGCCCCAGGAGGCACCCGCGCCTGCCTCGCCGAGCCGGGCCAAACGTTCGCATTCGGCTGCGCCTTCCCCGCCCGACCTCCCGACGCCGCCGTTCACGACCCATCCCAGGCCGACGGACACTTCGACCGCAACCTCGACGGCCACCAGCACGGCGACGCCGACGTTCACGTTCGGGCCGCCGGCTAGCGCCGGTTCCGCCGTCGCGACGCCCTGACCGCGGGCCAGCAAGGTCGGGCTGACCACGCACATCGTCGTGCAGCCTGGCAACCTCACCGTCACGGTGGTCTACAAGGTCAAGCCTGCGCCTCCGCCGCCGCCCAAGGCTTAGAAGGCGAGGAACTGGTCGAGTTCGGCCCGAGTGGGTGAGGTGGCCGCTCCGGCGCGGGTGACGGTCAGTGCGGCGGCCGCGTTAGCCCGGCGGGCGGCTTCCCCCACGGTCAGCCCGGCGGCCAGGCCGGCCAGGAACACCCCGGAGTGGGCGTCGCCCGCACCGGTGGTGTCGACCGGGGCAACGGCGGGCGCCGCGATGTGGCTCAGCGACAGGCCGTGGCCCGTCCCTGGACCAGGCACCCGCATGGCCACCACGCAACCGTCGGAGCCTCCCCGGACGATGACGTCGGCCTGGATGGTCCGGCGGACCACCCGGCGGGCTGCCTCGGCCGCGTCATCACTGCCGGTGAGCAAGGCGGCTTCGCGCTGGTTGCAGCTCCACCAGTCGCAGCGGGCCAACACCGGGTCGAGCACCGCCGCGGGAATGTCGGCGACCAGCGGCCCGGGATCGACGAACAGCAGCACCCCGGCCGGCAGGCTGGCCGCCCAGGCCCCGAGAAGCTGGCCCGACCCGGGCGGGACCAGGCCATAGCCGGAGACGTAGACCGCGTCGCCGGGCCTGACCCGGACCAGGTCCCACGCGCCCGGCTCGGTCAGCGACTCCGCCCCCAGCGCGGTGACGAACGTGCGCTCGCCGCCCGCCTCGACCAGGGCCACGTCGAACCCCGTGTCCGCGTCTGGGTCGGGCGTACGGAGCGGTCGGATGCCCTCCGCCGCCAGCGCGGCGCGGACCTTGTCCCCCCACGGCCCGGTGCCGTGGCCGCCCGCGTAGACGACGGGCAGGCCCTGCCGGGCTGCCGCGGCCATGACGTTGAACCCGCCGCCCACCTCGATGGCGGCCGCGTCCGCGAGCATGTCGCCGCCGCGTTCGGGCAGTGCGGGCACCCACATCAGCAGGTCGACGATCGCCTCGCCCGCGAAGACGAGGCGGTTCAGCACCGGCCGGCTCATCGCGCCTCGCTTCCGTATCCATCGCGCAGGGCGAGCAGTTCTCCGGCGAGCGCGGCCAGGCGGAAGCCCTGCGCGTCGATGGCCGCGATGGCCTCGGGCGGGAAGGAACCGGCGCCGTGGCAGGCACCGGCGATGACCCCGGTCATCGCGGCGATCGTGTCGGTGTCGCCGCCGAGCGAGGCGGCCATCCGGCAGGCCCGCCACGGGTCGGCGGGCACCGCGGCCAGCACCGCGAACGCGGCCGGCACCGACTCCTGGGTGGCCAGGCTGGTGCCGACCAGGGTGTAGATGAGCCCGGCGGTTTCGGCCTCCCCGGCGGCCTCCCCGGCGGACTCCAAGCCGGACTCCCAGTCGGCCTGCGCGCGGCCCGTGACCAGGCCGGTGGCCCACTCGATGCGGGCCGCGACGTCCGCGCCCGCCATCCAATGGCCACGGCCGCCCGCGAGGCGCGCGGCCCGGATGCCCAGCGTCGTGGCCTCGGCGACCGTGGCGCCGGAGACACCCGCGCTCACCGCGGCGGCCACGGCCGCGGCCCCGGCCAGCGCGACGCCGGTGTTGTGGGTGACGCTGCTCGCCGATACTACATGGTCGACCAGGGTCGACAATCTGGCTTCGTGAGCGGGATCATGAAAGGCGACGGGAACGGCGATGCCAACCGGCGCGATGCGCATGGCGGCGCCGTTGGTGGTGCCGGTGGCGCCGGCTTCTTCCGGGGGCACGCCGGCCAGGATGGCGGCGACGGCGCGTTTGGTGGAGGGGCCGAGCAGGTCGAGCGAGCCGCGTTCGGCCATGGCACGCTCCCACGCGGTCAGCGCGGCTGCCAACTCGTGCGGGTCGATCGTGCCGCGGCCCTTGACCAGGAGCCTGGCCAGCAGGACAGCTTGCTCGGTGTCGTCGGTGACCGTGCCGGCCGGCATGCCGCCAGCAATGGGGTGACCGGGCGGGGCGGGCTCGAAGCCGGGCACGAGCGGTCCCCAGCGCCGGACGATCTCGGCCCGGGAGAGCATCTGCGTGGGCATGCCAAGCGCGTCGCCGATGGCCAGCCCGTACAGCGCACCCCGGGCGCGCGTGAGCATTTCCATGATCACGAAGACTTTAGTACCGCAGGGAGTAGTAAATCCTTCGCGATCATCGAGGAGCCGATACAGGGGTGGTTCACGTTAAGGCTGTTACTCATAGGACTCGCGGCGCGGGGATGCTGTGGGCTCGGGGCGGGCATGCGGTGGACTTGGGGCCTCGGGAAGCGGTGAGCGCCTCGGGGAGCGGGGCTTCAGAGGACGTGGCTGCCGTACATTTCGCCGAGGGGGTCGGCGAGCAGTTCCAGGCGGGCGCCGTCGGGGTCGCGGAAGTAGAGCGAGGTACCGCTTTCCTCCATGTACTCCACGCCGGCCGCCTCGAGGTTGGCGCGGAGGCCGGCCCACTTCTCCGGCGTCACCGAGATCGCGATGTGGTGCAGGCCGCCGAGGACTTCGGCGTACGGGCCGAGGACCAGGCCGGGGAAGTCGAAGAAGGCCAGCAGATTGCCGTTCCCGACGTCGAAGAAGAAGTGGTTGGACCCCTGGTAGTCGCGGTTCTCGATGATCTCGGTCAGCGGGAACTCCAGGACCCCCTGGTAGAAGCGGATCGTCCGCTCCACGTCGGAGCTCAGCAGGGCGGTGTGATGAATGCCGCGGGCGCTGCTCGACGGCCGTTCGGCCTCGACGTACTGATCGTGCAGCCGGGCCCGCTCGGCTTCGATGGCGGCGAGATCCATGGTGCCGAGCGTAACCCAGCGGCCGGCCTCAGGGAACGCGCAGCTCAACGCTGATGTTGCCGCGGGTGGCGCGTGAGTACGGGCACACCTGGTGGGCCGCCTCGGCGAGCTCGCGCGTCTGCTCCCGCTCGAGCCCGGGGATGTGAATGATCAGCGTGACCACCAGGCCGAACGCATCGCCGTCGGGCCCGATACCCACCTGGGCGGTCACGGTCGAATCGCCCGGGTCCACCTTGGCCCGGCGGGCCACGATCCGCAGGGCGCTGTGGAAGCACGCAGAGTACCCGGCGGCGAACAACTGCTCCGGGTTGGTGCCGTTGCCATCGCCGCCCATCTCGGTGGGCCGGGCCAGATCGAAGTCGAGGCGATGGTCCGACGACACGACGTGGCCGCTGCGGCCATCCCCGGTCGATATGGCCTCCGCGGTGTACAGGACCTTGTCGGGCATGAAAAAACCCTACCGATCGTGGTTGAGTGATGTGACAAGCGCGGGCAAACCGGGCACTGGGCCGCCCTCGATCAGCCGGCTCAGCCCGGCGGTGTCCAGGTGCGCCGTCACCAGGTCGGCCAGCACGTCGAGCCGCTCCTCCCGGATGGCGGCGAAGCTGGTGCCGGGCGCGGGCGTGAAGTCCCGGCCGGCCAGCGCCGCCACCTCGGCCAGGAAGAGCCGCCTGAACTCGTCGTTCTCCAGCGCGCCGTGCCAGCTGGTGCCCCACACCGGTCCGCGGCGGCAGCCGTCAAGGAAGGGTTCGGTACCGTAGCCCGCCGGGTCGGTAACCTCGGCGATGCCATGGTGGATTTCGTACCCGGCCACCGGCACGCCCAGCGCGCTCCCCCGCCTGCGGCCGAGGATTTTCTCCGCGCCGAACCGGACCCGCACCGGCAGCAGCCCGAGCCCGTCGACCACGCCACGGCGCGACTCCACCTCGTCCTCGATCTGGCCGGCCATCATCTGGTAGCCGCCGCAGATGCCGAGCACCGGGCGGCCGGCCCGGGCCCGCTCGGTGACCGCGGCGGCCAGGCCGCGGTCCCGCAGCCAGGCCAGGTCGGAGACGGTCGCCCGCGAACCGGGCAGCACTACCAGGTCGGCGTCGGCCAGGTCGGCCGGGCTGGTGGCGAAGCGCACCAGCACGCCGGGCTCGGCCGCGAGCGCGTCCACGTCGGTGAAGTTGCTGATCCGGGGCAGCCTGACCACCGCGACCCGGAGGAAGTCATGGTCGACAGTGGTCGAGTAGCCATAGGCAGGCGCGGGCGCGGGAGTAGGCGGGAACGCGGGGGTGGGCGGGAACGCGGGGGTGGGCGGGAGCGTACGGGTGGACAACGAGAGCGAATCTTCGGCGTCGAGCCAGAGGCCTTCCTGCCAGGGCAGGACGCCGTAGACCGGGCGGCCGGTGAGCTGGCGGAGCATGGTCAGGCCGCTGTCCAGCAGTTCCGGGGCGCCGCGGAACTTGTTGATGACGAAGCCGCAGATGAGCGCCTGGTCTTCGGGTGAGAGCAGGGCCAGCGTGCCATACATGGCGGCGAACACGCCGCCGCGGTCGATGTCGCCGGTCACGATGACCGGCAGGCCGGCCGCGCGGGCCAGGCCCATGTTGGCCACGTCGGTTTCGCGCAGGTTGATCTCGGCCGGGCTGCCCGCGCCCTCGCAGATGACCACGTCGTAGGCGTCCCGCAGCCGGGCCAGGCTGTCCAGGGCGACCTGCCGCAGCCGCGGCGCGTGCGCGCGGTACCCGACCGCGTCGGCTTCGGCCTCGGGGTGGCCGAGCACGACGACCTGGCTGCGCCGGTCGCTGCCCGGCTTGAGCAGCACCGGGTTCATGTCGGCGGCCGGCTCGATGCCGGCCGCGGCCGCCTGCATGGCCTGGGCCCGGCCGATCTCGGCACCGTCCACGGTCACGAACGAGTTCAGCGACATGTTCTGCGCCTTGAACGGCGCCACCTTCACGCCCTGCCGGGACAGCCACCGGCACAGCCCGGCGACCAGCACGCTCTTGCCAGCGTCCGAACCCGTCCCGGCCACCAGCAGCGTCCCTCGCACGGATGTAGGCTACTGCGCTGGCCCCGGGAGGCGACCCCCCGGAGCCAGATGTTTGACAAATCCTCCCGGGGTACTTGCAAGCCAATCAGGCTTTAGAAGGAGGCCCGCAATGTTGCTCTTGCTCCTGGCCCTGCTGGTCATCCTGGCCCTGTTCGGTGCCGGGTTCGCGCTGCACCTGCTGTGGTGGGTGGCCATCGTGGCACTGATCGTCTTCGTGGTCGGTTTCTTCATGCGCCGGTAAAGACGCCAATCCCCGGCAAGCACTGCTAGTACAGCCAGGGCGGTCGCCGATACGGTGACCGCCCTGGATAGCAGAACGGCGCGGCGGATGTCTTCCGGCTCCGGGACGCGCCCGTCTCCCAAGTCCGGGCGCGTCTCGGTCACGCCGCCGTAGACGTTCGTCCCGCCGAGACGCACACCAAGGGCAGCCGCGAAGGCGGCCTCGCATCGGCCCGCGTTCGGGCTGGGATGGCGGCCGCCGTCGCGGCGCACGACGTTCAGCACGGATACGGGGCTGGTCCTGGTCACCAGCGGGGCGCAGGCCGCGGTCAGCGCGGCGGTGACCCGGGCCGGGATCCAGTTGGCCACGTCGTCCGTCCGCGCCGCGGCCCAGCCGAATCGCAGGTACCGGGCCGAACGGTAACCCACCATCGCGTCGAGGGTGTTGACCGCGCGGTAGGCCACCAGCCCCGGTATCCCGGCGACGGCTCCCCAGAGCAGCGGCGCCACCACGGCGTCCGAGGTGTTCTCGGCGACCGACTCCACCACCGCGCGGGCCACGCCCGGGGCATCCAGCGTCGCCGGATCGCGGCCGCACAGGCTCGGCAGCACTGCCCTGGCCGCGGCGAGGTCACGGCGGCGGAGCGAGGAGCAGGCCCGTTCGGCTTCATGATGGAGCGAGCGGGCCCCGGTGACCGCCCACACCGCGGTCGCGACCGTTATCGCTTGCCACGGCGGGCGGCCTCGCGTACGGCGGTGCAGGGCTACGGCGGGGGCGGCGACGGCCAGCACGCAGGCGGCCGCGTGCGCGGCGCCGCGGCGGCGGCTGTCGGCGTAGTCGCGGGCCTCAAGCGCCGCGGCGGCCCGGCCGAACGCGGCCACCGGATGGCCGCGGCGCGGGTCGCCGATCAGCGCGTCGAGCGCCACGCCGGCGATCAGCCCGGCGGCGACGGGCCATCGCGGTTGCCTGGACATCCGCTCATTGTGGCCTAGGACCATCGGCTTACGCGGGCTGGGGCGGGCGGCCGATGCGCGCAGGCCCGGGTGCGGGCAGGCTGGCTCTCATGAGAACCTACGCGGAGCTCCCCGGGCTGATGACGCAGATGACCGGGGATGAGAAGCACGGGCCCAGCGCGACGTCGACGCTGGATGTGCTCTGGGTCCTGTACGACCAGGTGCTCCGGGTGTCGCCGGATACCGTCGGCGACCCCGGCCGGGACCGGTTCCTGCTGTCCAAGGGGCACGGGCCGGCCGCCTACTACGCGGTGCTCGCGGCCAAGGAGTTCTTCCCCGAGTCGTGGCTGGCCGGCTTCGGCTCGGCCGGGTCGCGGCTGGGTTACCACCCGGATCGTTCGCTGGTGCCAGGCGTCGAGATCGCCAGCGGGTCGCTGGGGCACGGCCTGCCGATCGGGGTCGGCGTGGCGCACGGGCTGCTGGCGCGGGGGCTGCCCGGCCTTGGTGATTCAGCGCCGCGGGTGTACGTGCTGACCGGCGACGCCGAGCTGGACGAGGGCAGCAACAACGAGGCGATCGTGTACGCGGGGGCGGTGGGCCTGCCGAACCTCACCGTGGTCGCGGTGGACAACCAGTCCTCCACCTACGGCTGGGGGCCGGGCGGGATCGAGGCGCACTTCGCCGTCGGCGGCTGGTCGACCACGCGGGTGTCTGGGCGGGACCATTCCGCGCTGGCCGCCGCGTTCCGGGTCACGTCGGCGGGGGCGGGCTCGGCTTCGGCTGGTCCGCAGCTCGTGGTGGCCACCGTCGAGGGAAGGGAGAACGGGTCGTGACCGATATGCGGACGGTGTTCGCGGAGACGGCTTCGGCGCTGCTGGACGAGGATCCGCTGGCCGCGGTGGTGCTGGCGGAGATCTCCGTGGATATGTTCGGCAAGGCGGCGGCGAGGCACCCGGACCGGGTGCTCAACGTGGGCATCAGGGAACAGCTGATGGTCAGCGTGGGCGGCGGGCTGGCGCTGGCCGGGATGCGGCCGATCGTGCACAGCTACGCGCCGTTCCTGGTCGAACGGGCCTACGAGCAGGTCAAGCTGGACCTCGCGCACCAGGGCGTGCACGCCGTGCTGGTGAGCATCGGGGCGTCCTACGACGGGGCCCGGTCCGGCCGGACGCACCAGGCGCCGGAGGACGTTATCTTGCTGGACAGCGTTCCAGGATTTTCCGTGGTCGTGCCGGGGCATCCGGCCGAGGTGGAGGCGCTGCTGCGCGGGGCCGTGGGTGCGCTGGACGCTGGCTCTACTTATCTGCGGCTGTCGACCGAGACCAACCTGGAGGCGCGGCCCGCGTCGGCGTCGCTGCAGGTGGTCCGTTCGGGGCGGCGGGCGGTGGTGGTGGCGGTGGGGCCCATGCTGTCGCCGGTGCTGGAGGCCGTCGCCGATCTGGACGTGACCGTGGCGTACGCGACCACGGTGCGGCCGTTCGACGCGGCTGGGCTGCGTGCGCTGGAGGCGGGGTCGGGGGCGGTGGTGCTGGTTGAGCCGTACCTGGCCGGGACGTCTGCGTTTGCGGTCGCCTCCGCGCTGGCCTCCCGGCCGCACCGGCTGCTGAGCCTGGGCGTGCCGCGAACGGAGCTTCGGCAGTACGGGACGCCCGCTGATCATGCTTCGGCTTACGGGCTGGACGCGGCCGGCATCCGGCGCTCGGTGACCGGGTTCCTCGGCTGGACCTCTTGACTTAGAGCGTTCTCTATTTCCGACACTCTGTTCATGAGATACCGAACGATCGGAACTGACCCGGCGACCCAGCGCTCGGTCTCCGTCCTGAGCCTGGGCGCGATGCTGATGGGCAGCCGGACCGACGAGGCGACGTCGTTCGCGATCCTGGACCGGTTCGTCGAGGCCGGCGGGACCTTCATCGACACGTCGGGGAACTACGCCTTCTGGGTGAACGGCACTCAGGGCGGGGAGAGCGAGGAACTGCTCGGGCGCTGGCGGCGCAGCCGCGGCATCGGCGACGAGATCGTCATCGCGACCAAGGTCGGCGCGCGGCCGCTGGCGCCTGCGGCGGATTTCGTTCGCTCCGATGGCTCGCTGATCGAGATGGATGGCTTGTCCGCCAAGGCGATCAGGGAGTCGGCGGAACGGAGCATGTCGCGTATGGGAGTGTCGCGGCTCGACCTGATGTACGCGCACATCTCGGATCCTGCTGTGCCCCTGTCGGAGACCGTCGAGGGGTTCGCCGAGCTGGTTTCGTCCGGTTTCGTCGGGCTGCTCGGGGCGAGCAACCACTGGGCGTGGACGGTGGAGCGGGCCCGGGCGCTGGCTGCTGCTTCAGGGCTGCCGGGCTACGAGGTACTCCAGTACTGCCACACGTACCTGCGGCAGCGGGCGGATTCGCCGGGATGGCTGTCGCCGGACGGCGAACCCGGGGCGGCCGGGCCGGACCTGCTGAGCTATGTGCGGTCCACCGGGTTGCCCCTGGTGGCGTACTCGCCGCTGCTGAGCGGGGCGTACGTTCGGCCGGACAAGCCGCTGGGGCCTGAGTTTTCTCATGCGGGGACACCGCGGCGGCTCGCGGCTTTGTCCGCCGTGGCTGGTGAGACGGGGGCCACGGCCAACCAGGTGGTGCTGGCGTGGCTGATGGGCGGTGAGCTGCCGGTGATTCCGCTGGTGGGAGCGTCCTCGGTGGCGCAACTCGAGGAGAGCCTGGGCGCGGTGGACCTTACGCTCACGACCGAGCAGCGGGAGCGGCTGGATCAGGCCGGCTGAGCTGGCGGCTGGAGCTCCCCTGGAGGGCTGGCGCTCCCATGGGGCGGCTTTCCTAGGGGCGGCGCTTCGTGGTCGCGGGCGGCGCTTCGTGGTCGCGGGCGGTGCTTCGTGATCGCGGGCAGTTCCGGTGACCACGCGGCCGAACTGCCCACGATCATGAAGTTACCCGCACGGGGTGCTCGCGGGGGTGCCGGGGTGGCCTCATCACTGGGATCTTTGATGCCCCTGCGCTCCGGGTTTTCCTACGTGACCGGTGATAGCTGTTGCCGCGCATCCCTTTAGGTGTGGATGCCGCGGTCATGCTGCTGGAGCGCAAGGTTGCTTGGCGTGCTGGCGCCTTGGATCGGCACACGGGACGCAGAAGGCGCTTGAGTCACTGCCGCACCTCCCACGCCGGGGTCGTACTGCATGGTTGCCGCGTTCGTGCAGTTGTAGCTGCATGGCTGGGGCAACCATGTCGTAAGGACGGGGAGGACCGGGGCAGCGGGTGGGGTATCAGCGGTCATGGGAGCGTGCAAAAAGCGCACCAGCACCAGGAGTACGGAAAGGACCCTCGATATGGCCCGGCCCATGATCGACTCAAGCTGCTGGGTGAGCTGGACGCGGTTGGAACGCGGCGATACGGCCGGTGCGTGGCATGAATCCCAGGCCACGTTCCTGTCCAGGTGGTTGGGCCGCATTTCGAGACTGTCTGCCGTGACTGGGCACTGTCTTCGGGCGCTGTGTGTTCGGCACGGCGCCGGGTGAGGTCGCGGCGGGCGTGGCAGCCGATCGCTCCGGCGCGGCCAGATCCAGGTCGCCATGGCCGTCTTCGCGCCAGACGAGCCGGGGCGCCCGCGCCGGGTGCTGTCTCTCGGCGAAGCCAAGTGGGACAAGGTCATGAACCCCGGTCACCTCGAGCGGCTACCCCGGGGCCCGCGACCTGCTGGCCGTGAAGGGATACGACACGGAGCAGACGAGACTCACTTGTTACAGCGGGGCGCGCTTCGACTCTGAGCTGGCTGATCGCGCCGCAGGCTATCCGCTGATCCAGCTGCTCAGCCTAGAGGAGCTCTACGCCTGACAGCAGGGTGAGGTACCCTCGGCGATTGGGGAGTCCTCGGGGACTGACGGCTTGCCGTTTTCCGAGGTGGCACGGCGTCAAGGTCCCACACACTGCGACCTTCGTGTAGCCGTCACGTGATCTTCGCCGTGCACAATTACGTTTCGAGCGCCCGTAGCTCAGCCGGACAGAGCAGCTGCCTTCTAAGCAGCGGGTCGCGGGTTCGAATCCTGCCGGGCGCGCAAAGCGGCTCTGACCAGCGGAAACGCTCACCAAGATCTGCTGGGCGGCGGTGTTACGGCGCTTCCAAGGCCAAGGCAGCCGGTCACGTCCGGCCGCCGAGCGCACGTCCGGGAAACGGCGTCCTAGCTGCGGAGACATGCCGCGGCCCGGTCTGTCACTGCCAGCTACAGCGCTCATGCAGCAGATAACTAGATAACCTCCTGCAGTGCCGACAGCCCTCGCGGCACCCTATGCCGGCCGCGTGTTTGCGAGGGCAGTACTGGCCGAGCGGCGCTTCGGATGCGAAGGGTCATGGCGAGGCCGCGTGCGGGCGGCGATGAACTGCCAGGGCCGGGTGGCTTCCTCGATACGGCGTTTGGCTTGGTCTTGCATGGCGGGGTGGCCGGTGAACTCTTCCAGCAACGCGCTGAGCGCTCAAGCCCGCGGGCCAGCCAGTTGCTGAAGAACGGCAAGAGCCCGCCGAGCCCGGCCGCGTCACCGGCGTCTAGCCTGGCGTCGCGCATGTGATCACCGCCCTGCCCAGGGTGGGCCGACCGGGGGCATCTGGGCGGCGTAAGCCCCTGTAGCGGTGGATCTCGCTGGTGGTGGTCCGGGTACGACCGTGACGGTCTTGCCGCCGATGACCGGCCGGAACCCGTCCTAGGGCACGACGGTAACGGCCTGGCCTGCGTGGATCATGCCGACCTGGATTATGGGTTGCACCATGATGCCACCGTGGCCGCGCACTAGAAGCGTTACGCTCTGATTTTCATCAGACACTGAACGATGGCTCTTGTCCTGCTACGTTTGTTCGATTATTATCATTCCAACTCGCATCTCACCGGGAAGTTCGGAGCGCAAGGACGCGACCTGATCAGCCGCGACTGGACTAAGGGCGGGAAGCGGGTGGAAGACAGCAACGTCATGCTCGACAGGGGCAGAAGGGCGAGACCGAACCCGTCCCTGTCCCGCCGCCCGACCCCGGGGGGAGAAGTGATCGTCGTGGGCGCACCCCAGCAAGGCCCAGACCCGTCGTTCATCGCATACCGGCAGGCCATCGAGATTGCCGAGGGCGCCCGGCAGCGTGCCATCGCTGCCGCACTGGCGGACTGCCGCCGCGCACTGGAGGACATCGAGACCGCCTACCGCCGCGAGTTGGCTGCCGCCCGGTGCCGCTACAGCCAGGGGATTACCGGCCAGCGCGCCGCACAGGCCGCCGCCTAAACCGCTACCGAAGCACACTTGCCGATCCTGCTGTCCCCGGCGATTGCCTAACCTGCCGTGCCCGGCTCCACTTGATCCTTGCCCTGTCTAATTCCCACCTGATTCTTGACGAGGTCCTCCATCGCCCAGGTCAGGATGCTGCCGCACCCCCCGTCGGTCAGCTGATGGAGGTTCCCACGGTTGACTGCAACGCTTCAGTCGCCAATGCTAGTTAGCCTCAGAAGATCACCCCGGGGACCATGTGTGGTCCCGCGGACGGCAGTCCTGTGCAGTACCGAGGAGTGTCCGTGACTGAGACACCTGATGACAGCGTCAACTGGCTCAGCCGGGAGACGTATGACCGGCTCAAGGCCGAACTCGACTACCTCTCAGGAGCGGGGCGCGCCGACATCGCGAAGAAGATCGAGGCGGCCCGCGACGAGGGCGACCTGAGCGAGAACAGCGGGTACCACGCGGCCAAGGACGAGCAAGGCCAGATGGAGGCGCGCATCATCACGCTCCAGCACATCCTGGACAACGCGCGCGTGGGCGGCCCGCCGCGCACCGAGGGTGTCGTCGGCCCGGGCATGACGGTCACGATCCGGTTCATCAAGGACGACGACGAGGTGACCTTCCTGCTCGCCTCGCGCGAGGAGAGCGGCGCGCCGATCGACGTCTACTCGCCGCGCTCGCCGCTCGGCGCCGCCATCATCGGCAAGAAGGTCGGCGAGAAGGCCACCTACTCGCTGCCGAACGGCCGCGCCAGCACCGTCGAGATCCTGGACGCCGTCCCGTACACCAAAGCATGAGCCACCCACCGGACAGCCGCGAGGAGAAGGCCACGGCGGGTGTCGAAGTCGCTCACGTTGATCGGCAACTGGACACCGGACATCTGGTCACCTCCGGAGATCAGCAGAGTTCCCGGCAAGGTGACTACTCGCAGGTACTAGGCAGGTCGAGGGCTGTCAGGGTCCGCACGTGCCGGGCCTCAAACGAAGTAACTCCCTGGCCGCGAGCCCTCCTGCTCCTGCAGGCGCCTGATCTCGTCAGCTACCTCCGCCGTCCGCCGCTCCAGGTCACGCTGATATTCCTGCAGCCACCTGATCCGGTCCTCACGAGTCGGCCAGCATGCTTCCCAGGCATGCCAGCCCCAGGGACGCCAGCCACGGCGTCCGCATCCCCACGTCCACCCGTACATCTCGATCACTTCCTCGTGGCGTAATTAGGCCTGGCTCATTCATAGCAACCAGGCAGGTCGAGAGCCGCCAGGATGCGCAGGCCATCCGCCAGGCGGTCATCGGCCAGCGCGTAACGAACCCGGCGGCCTTCCGCGGTCGCGGTCACCAGCCCGCACTCGCGCAGGCAGGCCAGGTGGTTGGACAGGTTGGCCCGGGTAGTCCCGAACTGCTCGGCCATCTGCGCCGGATACCCGGTACCGCCGATCAAGTGGACCAGCACCCGGCGGCGGGTCGCATCGGCCAGGGCCATCCCGATCCGGGCGAGTGCACCCAGGTCAAGCTCCGTCGATACAGCCATACCTGAACTGTAAAGGCTCCGCTGAATCACAGCAATAGGCGAGAAGTCACCGCGGACTCCTGCTTCGGCTTCACCAGCGCCACCTCGCGTACGACACCCGGACGCTGTCGTGCGCAGCGACGCGGCTCTGCTTGATGCTTGACACCGCGCGTCGGGATGCCTGGATGGTGGGCACAATAACCGGCCATGCTGACTGGTTTGCGTACTTCGGGTGGACCGGATCTCGTGAGGATCATCCGCCTAGGGCATCGCTGCGCGTTGATCGTCTACCGGGGCGTGCCCGGATCGCTGCTGCCTAGGCGGGCACGGATCTCGGCTGGGTAGCCGGGGAAGTACTGGCTGATGACGTCCAAGCCGAACGTGCGCAGGATCGAGGGGGCGGGTTCGCGTTCGAGAAGGAACTCGAACGACGTCTTGACGAGTTCCTCGGGGGCGACCTGACCGCAGCCGAGGCTGGCGGCAAATCCGGCAGGCACACTCACGTCGTGGCTGGTGCCCGAAGGTGTCCGGACGTGGTAGGTGTCATCGGCCTGGCGGGTGACGGTGATCTGCGCCATGTCGCCACATTAGCCTCACGGCAGAGCGGCACGGCTGGTCGGCGGTGACCAGGCATGGCTCGCCGCCGCACTGTAATGCCCGCGGCGACTCGACTGGGATAGCTTTGACTTGAGGCTCTGCCTAGCGGACGGAGACCCCGGAACGGTGAGCAGATAACTTTGGCTATGACGCTCGGCCGTGGACTGGGTTTCCCGTGGTGGCTACAGCGCTCAGGGCCGGATAGCTTCTAAGCAGCGGGTCGCGGGTTCGAATCCTGCCGGGCGCGCTAATTCAAATACCTGTTCAGCAGCCAGGCCCGAAACGCGCGCGGCTAACCTCCGGCAGGAAGCCTCGGCACCTACAGGGAAGGACGAGGCAATCTGATCGGACTATTGCAGCATTACGCTGGCTACATGCTCCGCCATTTCGGAGGGCCGGCACCGGCTGAATACCTGTCGCACCACCCGGACGAGTATGTCGTCGCAGTGAGACTATCGCTCAGGCCAGCCGACATGCCCCGGCGCCCTGATGGCTCGGTGGATATCGAAGCGTTCCCCGAGCGGATCTTCGGCCCCGGGCATGTAAAGCGCCACCCGGACGGGTCCACCGAGTACATCGATATCCCAGAGTCGAAGTTCCGTGAGCTTGATCAGAGAGTCCTACACCGGGCCACATGTGGCACGCTCAACGACCACGACGATCACTACCAGATGATCTGCGGCACGCGAGACGAACTTGAGCAGATCATGGAGGAATACGACAAGCTCTGCCCGGCCTGCCTGTGACGCGCTGACCACCAATTCTGACCACAACGGAACCCGACGCGGGCCGGGTCCCAACGGATGCGCTCGTGGCACAGTCCCAGGTGAGCGACTGTCCTCGACGGCTTGGGCGTGTCTTACAAACGAGGGGTCAGAGCCGTGAGCTGGCATCCGTTGCGAATGGCCGCATCCGTGCCACGTCCGCACCAGAACGGGCGGGAAACTGCGGTCATGAGCGGTCACCCCACCGACACCGCGAACGGCCCGGGCGCGCTCCTCGAGAGGCCAGCTCGGCTCTCCTACCGCAGGATCCGTTAAGCGTCTATGGTGCTTACCCCGGGGAGTTCACCGAAGCGAGCCCTGGCATCACGGCTCAGTATGGTTCGACCGGTCTGCGCCGCGTGGGCGGCGATGATCAGGTCGTGTGCGCCGCGCGGGGAACCGGATCGGCGGACATGGGCGAACAGGCGTCCGTGGTGAGCCGCGGTCGCCTGCGTGTAGTCAAGGACGTCGACGGCGGATGTTATCGCCACGAGCGCTCTGGCGCGTTCGGCTGCTCGGTCGGCCGTATCCGCCATCTCGATGCCGACGCGGTACTCGGCGACAGATACCGAGGCAATCGCAAGTTCGTCGTCATCCAAAGACGAGCGGTCCATGGTTCCGCGTTCGTAGGCGATCAGGATGTTGGTGTCGAGGATCAGGCGTCGGCCCACGGATCGCGCACCTCCGAGGTAACCATGGCGACGGCCTCTGCGATGGCCTGGCTGAATTCATCGTCCGGTGGGGGCACGTCCGCGAGTGCCGCGCGCAGGTCAGCGCCGGTGCGGCGATGGGCGGGGCCGATCTCGGCGACCGGGTGATTGCCGCGGACGATGGTGATCGTCTCCCCGCGCTCGACGGCATCGAGCAGGTCCGAGAAATGCCGCGATGCCTCGGTTGCGGTCATGGTCTTCATGAGGCCATTCTATCTGATAATCAGATTCACCACTAGGGTGATGGTACACGGCGGCGTCCACCGGCAGGTGCCGAGGCGACAGTCGTTCGGTACCTGCCGGTGCCGCTCCGAACGCCCGCGGCGCGCCGTGTGCAACCGCGACTGGCCGGTGAGGCTCCCTTTCGCTGATTCAGGTATAAGCGAAGGCAGCTAGATCGGGGAGCGCGCCGGCCAGACCGGCCCCGGAAGCTCGACCGGGCGGCGCCGAATTCCTCGACGGCTGCTGCGCCTGCATGGTAAGCACGCTCGGCCGGGTTTCAGCCGCCGGATACGCCCGGTGCTCGTAGCGGGGTCGACTTGTCGTGCAGGACCTGGTCGAGGGCTGCGATGATGACCTGCGCTGACCCGTCGATGGCCTGGGCCACCGGGCTCGACGGGTTGCTGAGCTGGCTGGCAATCTGGGCCGCCGACAGGCCCGCGAGAACCTGCGGGTTGTACTGCGCGCCCGCCAGGATGTACCGATTGGCGATGTCGAGGAACGGGACCGCCCCGGACTGGTCGGCGCTGTTCACGTAGGGGGGCACGTCGAAGGCACCGATGAGCCTGGTGTCCAGCGGGCTCTGGGCCTGCAGCGGTCGGCCGGCGTTGTCCGCCAGCTCGGTCGTCCGCAGCGTGAGTTCCGTGCTGTGGTAGACCGCCGTCCGGAACGAGAGCGTGGCCGTACTCGGGTACACATCGGTGGCCGATGATGTTGTGGAGCCGAGGTGGCTCCAGGTGCCGAAATGGGACAACGCGACGGTCAGCGACCAGCGTTCGGCCACGCAGAACGGGCAGGATTCCTCGCTGACGAAGACGATGGCCGGCTTGCCGCCGATGGTCAGCGGCGGACCGGACGTCTTGACCGTCTGCAGGGGGGTGATCTCCTGGCCGGGACTCACCCTGGTCAGCACGGCGGCCGGAACGGTGGTGACATGCCGGACGACGGCGGAGGACGCCTGCGATTCGCTGGCGACCGGACGTGCCGGGGTAGCGCTGAGCTTGACGGCGACCAGCGCCACCAGCACAGCCAGCACGGCGGTGACCGCCGCGCCCGCCACCAGCAACCGCCGGCGAGCTTCGGCGCGCTTGCGTGCGGCCCGTTCGGCTGCGATCCGCTCGCGGGCGCCCATCTTGGCCTGCGGGCCTCGCCGCGGCCGGGCTGACTTGCCGCCCGCACGATCGTGACGGGTGTTCGCCACCTGGTCCCTCCTTCTTCCGGGTGCAGGGCACCGGGCCCGCCGCGCGCCGAGCCCGCCCTACTAACACGGATAGGACATACGAGCTGTTCATGTCACGGCTGGCTGAGCGATCGGGCCTGTCGGTGATCTGGGCCGCGGCCAGGAACGCCACGATCGCATCGGTCGACGACCGCGGGGGCTCGCCGGGGCAAGTTATGACCCGCGCCCTCGACAAGCTGGAGGTGAGCATCCGGCAGGGCCCGAGTCAGGCGGCGGGCGGTTTCGAAGGGAACCACGGCGTCCTTGGGGTCGGCGAGCACCAGAACCGGCCCCGGACCGACGCGATGGCGCGCTCCAGCTCGTCGAGCTCGCGCAGCAGGGCGCGTTGCTCGGTCAGGAATGTACGCCAGAGCGGGTGGCGTCCGTGGCTTGCATGGCCCCAGACCTGCCAGTTGACGTTCTCGTCCGGCCGCAGCGTGCGGTCCCGCCGCCGGGCGATCCTGGCCAGCCGGGCCCGGGCCATCCATGGCGTCAGCCGCCACGCCACCTGCGCGCACAGCCGACCTGCGCCGGGTGCGGCGAGCAGCCTGTCCCAGCCGGTCACGTACCCCGGGCCGACGCTCGCGAGCAGGACCACCGCCGCTACCCGGCCGGGCTCCAGGCTTGCCGCCGACAGCGCCACCCCGCCGCCAAAGGAGTGCCCCACGAGCACCGCGCGCGCGATCCCGTGCGAGTCTAGGTCGTCGAGCACGGCGCGGGCGTTCATGGCGAGCCCGCCCGCCGGAAGCCGGCTGGAGCCGTAGCCCGGCCGGTCAGTTGCGACGGCGTGGAGCGGGGCGGGCAGCCGTCCGGCGACAAGCTGCCAGTCGGCGGGCGAGCCCGGCTGCCCGTGCAGCAGCACCAGTTCGTGAGCACCCAGCCCGGCTGGTGTGTCAGTGGTACGTAGGTTAGCGGCCATGGCGGCGTCCTGTTCGTGAACGGTGCGCCGCGAAGGACCGGGACCGCGGTGGGCTCGCGGACGCCGCAGCCAGAACACGATCAGCCACCCGGCCAGCGCGACCAGCCAGAAGCTGGCGAAGCGGTAGAGCAGCACGGCGGCCAGGGCCTGGCCGGTACCCAGCCCGGTCGCTACCAGGGCCAGGCTGAGCGATCCTCGGTGACCCCTAGGCCGCCGGGCGTGATGTTGAGACTCTGCGCGGCAATACCCGAGCTGTAGACCAGCAGAAGATCGTGCCAGGGGACGGTGGCGCCGGTGGCGCGGATGCTCACGGCGAGGACCGCAGCGTCGGCGAGTAGCCGTAACCGCTGCCGGACGAAGCGGCCGGGACCGTACCTGCCGATGCCGAGGAGCCGGCTGATGTCGAGGAGCCGACGATCGGCGCGAGGCCGGGGGTGGCCACGAAGAAGCCCTGCACTCCCTGGCCGGTCACCTGGCCAGCCTGATCGTCAGCGAAGGTGTACAGCAGGTGACCGTTGTAGGCGACCTGGTCGCCGTGGACGTCCATGACCGCGGCGAGCTTGCCGGTCAGCCCAGTGGCGGCCGGCGACGCGGATGTCAGCGGTGGCCATAGCGCCGCCAGCGCTCCCGTGACGACCGACTTCGCCGCCGTGTCGGACAGGTAGTAGTACAGCGGCAGGCCCTGACCGTTGACCAGAATGGTCCCGGTCTTACCTCCGACGGTTGCCTGCACAGTGCGTACGGTAGCCGCGGCTTGCTGACTGGCAGCAGGCCGGCTGCTGGCATGCGAGGTAGTCGCCGCGGCGGCGGTGATACCGCCGCCGATGGCGGCCGCGGCGGCCAGGCTGATGCTGGCGATGACGATTCTCGGGTGTCGCACGGTTAGCTCCTTGTGGTATTGATTGGGCACTATCTACTAATTTGTTTAGTAGAAGAAGGTGGTGCGCCCTCGTGGCCGGCGGCTGAACCCGGAAATGCCAGCCGAAAGGGGCGCAGGCCGGCTATCAGTCGAAGGGGCAGGGCTGGCCGCCTGGGCGATGGCCCGGACCTGGTCCCCGGTGACGGTCTCCTGCTCCAGCAGGGCGGCGGTGAGCCGGGCGAGGGCCTCCCGGTGGCTGGTGAGCAGGTCCCGGGCGCGGGTTTCCGCCCTGGTCAGCAAGGCGGTAACTTCCTGGTCGACCAGCCACTGGGTGTGCTCGGAGTAGCCGCGCGACGCGGCAAGCCCGGGGTAGCCGGCCGGCGGGCCGCTGTAGCTGACCGGGCCGACCGCCTCGCTGAGGCCGAACTCGCGGACCATCTGGGTCGCCAGCGCGGTCGCGGAGGCCAGGTCGTCGGCGGCGCCGGTGGATGCCTCGCCGCGGATCAGGCGCTCGGCGGCCCGGCCGCCGAGGCGGACGGCGAGGGTGTCGGCCAGGTACCTTTCCCCGTACAGTCGGCGGTCATCGGCGGCGAGCGTCTCGGTCAGCCCGAGGGCCTGTCCGGCGCCCAGCACGGTGACCCGGCTGACCGGGTCTGCGTGCGGGGACAAGGTGGCGACCAGGGCGTGGCCAGCCTCGTGGACGGCGACGGTGGCGAGTTCGCCGGGAGCCAGCGGGCTGCTGCGCCGGGTGCCGAGCAGCACGCGGTCGCGGGCACCGTCGAAGTCGGCGGCGGTGAGGGTGGTGCGGCCGCCCCGGACCGCGGTGACGGCGGCCTCGTTGACCAGGTTGGCCAGGTCCGCGCCGGAGAATCCGGGGGTGGCCGCGGCGACCTGGTCCAGATCCGCGTCCGGGCCGAGGGTCTTGCCGCGGGCGTGGGAGGCCAAGATGGCGGCCCGTTCGGCCCGGTCGGGCAGCGGGACGACGACCTCGCGGTCGAACCGGCCGGGACGGCGCAGCGCGGGGTCCAGGGCGTCCGCCCGGTTGGTGGCGGCCAGCACCACGACCCCGCCGGCGTCCTCGAATCCGTCCATCTCGGCGAGCAGCTGGTTGAGGGTCTGCTCCCGCTCGTCGCTGCCGACTATGCCACCGGCGTCGCGGCGGGCGCCGAGGGCATCGATCTCATCGATGAACACGATCGCCGGCCCGCGGGTGCGGGCCTGCTCGAACAGGTCCCGGACCCGGGCCGCCCCCAGGCCGACGAACATCTCCACGAAACCCGAGCCCGACACCGACAGGAAGGGGACGTGAGCCTCGCCGGCGACCGCGCGGGCGAGCAGAGTCTTGCCGGTGCCGGGCGGCCCGGCCATCAGCACGCCGCGCGGGCCGCGCGCCCCGGCCCGGTGGTAACGGCCGGGGTCGCGGAGATAGTCAACGACCTCACTGATCTCCGTCTTCACCGCGGCGTAGCCGGCGACGTCGGTGAACCGGGTGGCCGGCCGTTCGGCGTCAATGACCCGCGCCTTCGCCTTGGCCAGGCCGCCCAGACCGCTGAGGCCGCCGCCGGAGGACAGCGGGACCTTGCGGATGCCGAGATAGAGCAGACCGCCGAACAACAGCAGCGGCAGCAGCCCGATCAGCACCGACAGCAGCGACGAGGACGTAGCGGTGGTGGCGGTGACCTGGACGTGGTGGGCCGCCAGATCGCCGGCGAGGCCGTTGCCGCCGAGCGCGACCGGGATGGTGGTGGTGAACGAGTGCCCGCCGGCCAGGCTGCCGGTGACCTGGCCCGCCGGGCTGATGGTCACCGCGCGGACCATCCCGGCACTGACATCGGCCAGGAACCTGGTATAGCTCAGCGCCATGCTCGGGGCTGCGCCCCGCGGCAGGACCAGCAGGGTCACGAAGCCGGCCGCGATAGCCGCTGGGAACACCCACCGCCGCCACTGGGCCGCGTCTGCGCGGCCGGGCGGGCCAGGTGAGGACGTGCGCATTGTGGTACTCCTTCTGCGGGCCCGGCGGCATGCCGGGCAGGATCTAGCGGATCTAATGGCAGGCCTGGCGCGACCAGAGGCGGACCGGCCGGGGAGTGATCATCCGGGTCGGCTGTATTCGGGCGCGCGCCGGGCGGCAGGCCGGTTCTGTCCGGCCACGCTCGTGGCGTGGATCCGCGCCTGCCACGCGCCGAGCACGACCAGCAGGACGAGCAGGATGATCACCGACTCCACGCTGAGCGCGGCAATGCCGAGCGGGCAGTGCCAGTTACCGACATCGCCGTGATCGCCTAGGAAGCCTCCCGGCAGCGCACGGGTCAGCACGTACCCGGTCATCGCCGAGGCGGCCACACCCGCGGCGGTGGCCCAGGCCAGCCAGTGCGGCCGGGCGACCAGCACCCCGCCGATCAAGATCGCCGCGGCGATGATCCCGAGATAGCCGATGCCGACCAGCCGGTCCGGGCCCAGCGTGCCCGGCAAGTCGACGACGTGGATGACGGCCAGCGCGGCCAGTGCCAGCGCGCCTACCGCGCGCGCGGTCGCCGCCGCGCCCTGGTCGGGCTGCCATTGGGCGATACGAGCAAGCATGGATGTCCTCCTGTAGTCGCGGCCGTCCCCCCGGGCCCGGTGCCCGCACGGGCGCGGTAGTTCCGCTTTCAACTACTAACACGCATAGGAGATGTGGCCGGTTCAGCAGGACAGCACGGGAGGGGTGCGACGTGCATCACACTTCACATGTCCGGTTCGAGAGACAATGAGCACGTCATCACGATGCGGCGGCCGAGTGCGGGGATCCGCTGGCGGGTTACCCACTGCGAGTCGATGACCAAGCTGCCGGCGACCTTCAGACGCGGCGGGCCGCATGGCTGCGAGTCATCGAGGCGCAGATCGAACCGGCAGGCCAGCTCATGTTCAGCCCCCTTGACCTGCAGGCGGCCGACGGCCCGCCATCCGGCCGGGACCCAGCCCGGTCGCCGAAGGTGACCGTGGTGAGGTACGCCGTGGTGGCGGCGAGCCTGCCGACGGGATCGCGGCGCCAGCCGCTGTGCTGGTCGACGCCGGCCATCGCGAGCGGATGCAGCGCCTGCATCAGCAAGGACCGCAGGCCCGCCACCGGCGAGGCTAGGTCGGCGCTCATCCGCCAGGTGACGCTGGCGGGCCCGAAAAAGCCGTCGTCCCCGGCGCCTTCTTGCATGCCTGGCGCAAACGCAGCCGCCGAGCGCTCGATAAGGCCAGTGCTGATCGTGGTGTCAGCCAAGCTAACCAGCTCCTTCGCAGGCGTCGCAGCGCCCGCCCCGGTCATCGTCGCAACGGTCCGGTCAAGCCGGCTCATCTACTAACACGAATAGGAGATAGTGACTGTTCACGGTGGGGCTGACGACCAGATGTCCGCGGCGGTCGCCCGCGTTGACCAGGCCAGCCAGGCGGCCGGCCTTAGTCGGCGAAGGGTGTCCCCCGCCGGCGCTCCGCCAGGATCGCCAGCCTTTGCAAGATCGCGGCCGACGGCTCTCCCGTCACCTCATGCAGCTCGTTCAGCAGCAGTACGGAGATCACGTGCAGGCCTGCCATGAAGTCTCCCAGACCGTCCGCGTCGACCGGAGTGAGCGCGTCGGCCGCCCACGCTTCCAGCTCGGGTGAGTCCAGGCCCGCAGTGAGCAGCGCGATGGCCAGCTGCATGGCAGCGGCCATGGTCTCGCCGGGTGTGGCCTGCACCCGCGCAGTCCGGTTACCACCGGCGGCTGATTCCGGCACCTGCCAGACGTTCTCGCGATCCCGGCGGTGGCGGGCCCGCCAGCGGAGGCGTCGGGCCGGGGCGTCCGTCGTGTGGCCCGCGCGCCCGGCGGACGGCTCGGGCAGGCTATTCCGGCGTTGGATCCTCATGACTGGCAACACGGGGCCAGCTGCGAGATTGTTCACACCGGCGGACGGTGAACGCTAGGCACCCGGAAGCTTTCCCAGGGCGAGCGCGACCATGGCGGGGGTCAAGGCCAGCAGCACGGGGGTCAGGGCAAGCGCCGCGGCGGTGGCGCGGAGCAGTTGCCGCCGTACCCGCCCCAGTGGCTCGCTGGGTCCCAGGAGCCGGTGAATCCGCTGGACCGAGTCGGTGGCACCTGCGGCAAGGGCCGGGGCGGGACTGCCGGGTGTGGCCAGAACGACCAGGGCGGTGGCGAGCAGCCGAGGATCGCGGGCCCGGGTGGCCGCATCATCGGCGTGCAGTTCTACCATCCGTGCTACCTGCTCTTCGGCGTCCCGCATCAGCGGCAAGAACGGCAGCACCTCATGGCCGATCCTCGCCATGGCTACCAGCCAGTGATGACGGCCGGCCAGGTGGGCTCGCTCGTGCGCCAGGACCGCATCCAGCTGGCCGGGATCGAGTGCCTGCACGGCGCCGGTGGTCAGGATCACCGTGGGCTGCCGGCCGGCGACACAGTAGGCAGCGGGCTGGGAATGCTCCACGAGTACGGCCCCTAGCGCGGGCTCGGGATGCCCGACCAGCCGCGCGGTCTGCGCGTGCCGCAGCGCCTGCCGTCCGGCGGCCCGGAAGTGGGCCGTCGCGGTGAGCGCGGTCCGGACGGCGACAGCGCCCGCCAGGGTCAGGCCGAGCCCGGCGACGGTGGCGCCGCCCGGGGTGCCGTAGGTGGCCTGGAGCCGGTGCACGCAGGCTCCGATCAGGTTGCTCAGCCCTCCGCCGAGAGCGGTCGCGTGAACGGCCAGCGTCAGGCCGGCCAGCCCGACCGCGGCGATGACCGACCAGCCAGCGGCCAGGTAGGTGACAATGGCCAGCAGCGGCGCCCGGGCCGTCCACTTAGCGCGGCCGAGCATCCTGGATCCCAGGGTGCCGGCACAGGCCGCATACGCCACCAGCACCGCGGCGACGGTCACCGGGACTCGCCAGCCTTTGACTGGCCGGCCTTGGGCTCGCCGAGCGCCTGGTCGAGGGCCTCGCGCAGCAGCGCCGCGTCGTGCGGGCTCATCTGGAGAGCGAAATGCTTCAGCGCCGTGCGCCGGTCCTGGCTGGTAGCCAGCGCGTCGCTCATCAGCGCCGCGGTGTAGCTGGACCGGGACCTGGTGGGCTCGTAGCGCCAGGCCCGGCCGTCCCGCTCCCGCCGCAGCCACCCCTTGCGGTACAGGTTCTCCATCACCGTCATCACGGTGGTGTAGGCCAGCGCCCGGTCGTCATGCAGAGCGTCGACCATCTCGCGCACCAGCACCGGCCGCTCCCACTCCCACAAACGGTCCATGATCACGGCTTCCAGCTCACCGAAACGTCTCATCCTCACTCCCGAACCTGGCATGCTAACGGCGCGTCCGCCGCTATCTACTATCACGCATAGAACAGCCCTACGGTTCAGGCTGCAGTGAACATAGTCAACTTACTATCCGTGTTAGTAGTTATGGCTGCTATCACAGATGTTGTCCCTGACGGGCTGGGCGGCGACCCCGATGCCGCGATCCGCCAGCTGTACTCGCACTACGCCAAGGCCCTGCACGGCTACATCGATCAGTTCTGCCCGGACCGGGCGAGCGCGGATGACATCGTGCAGGAAACCTTCATCCGGGCATGGCATCACCTGCCCCAGCTGAGTGCCGATGACCGGCCCGTCCGGCCCTGGCTGTTCCGGGTCGCGCGTAACTTGCTGATCGACGCGAACCGCGCCGCGCAAGCCCGGCCGATGACGGTACCGGGGGAAGCGGCCGCGGAGGTCGGGACCGATTCCGGGGTGGAGGAGGTCCTGGACCGGGAGCTCGTTTCCGCCGCGATCCGGCACCTGTCGCCCGCGCACCAGACCGTACTCGTGGAGACCTTCTACCGGGGCGGGACACTGGCTACGGTCGCCCGCGAGCTCGGCATACCGCACGGCACGGCCAGATCACGGCTGCACTACGCGCTGGATGCCATGCGCAAGCAACTCGAAAAGCACGACGCGATCGCGGCGTCTTGAATGAATAACTGCCTGCCCCGGGATAGCACCACCGATGCCGAGGGCGGGAAGACCGAGCCTGCCACAGGGACCCAGGCCGTTCGGCGCCTGATCGTGTTGATGCTGTTCACCTCGGCCGCCCTGGACCTGACCCGGTGCGGCCTGGTCATGTCGGCGGCCCGGCATCCGGGCCCGACCGCCGGGCTGGTCGCCGCCGGGCTGGCCGCAGCCGCACTGACCGCTCGGACCGCGCGCGGATGCCGGGCCGGCCGGCGCTGGGCAGGCTGGGCAGCAGTGCTCATCGGCCTCGCATCGGCCCCGCAAGCGGCCGCGTCCGGCTTCCGCAGCCCTTACCTCATCCCCGACACAGCTACCGCTGCCCTGGGAATACTGCTGGCCGTCACCATCCTGGCGAGCGCGGGAAGGACGGACCGCCGGGACACGACACCGGAAAATCCTCCTGGCAAAGAAGCGATGACCAGCAACGAAGGCCGTTCGGCGGCTATCGGCTCGTCCGCTCACTGAACATTCGCCAGGTACTAAACGTGATAGTAGGTGGCCTGAGCCGGCGCGGCCGGCCCAACCCAAGCGAGAGGAACCGTAAAGCATGCGCAAGACGGGAAAGACCCTTGTCCTAGCGGCCATGGCTGCCGTTGCCGCCGGAATGACTTCCCCGGCGCTGGCTGCCACGGCCCGGCACGAGCCCGTTCCGAGGTCAGCGGTCGCCTTCACGCCCGGGTCGGGACGGTCGGTTGTCGACTGGAACCGCGAACTGATCACCATCCTCGGCACTCCGGGGGCTCAACCCGCGGCCGTCCATCCGACCCGCAGCTTCGCGCTCCTGCAGGCGGCCGAGTACGACGCGGTGACCTCGATCACGCGCACGGCTCCTTCGTACCGTTTCACGGTGCCGGCACCGCGCGGTGCCCGGCCGGACGCCGCTGCCGACAAGGCCGCGCACGACGTGCTGACCGCCCTGTACCCGGCGCTGAAGGCCGGGCCGGACCGACTGCTCGCCGGTGAGCTAGCGGCCATTTCCGGTAGCCGAGGCAAGCAGCAGGGCATCCGAGTCGGAGAGATTGTCGCCAAACGGCTCATAAGCCTCCGGTCGTCCGACGGATCAGCGGCCACCCCGCCGCCGTTCATCGCCGGAACCCAGCCGGGCGACTACCGGCCGACTCCGCCGGAGTTCCCGGCACCGGTGTTCACCAACTGGGGCTCGGTCACGCCGTTCGTGCTCGGCAGCGGGCGGCAGTTCCGTTCCGCCGCGCCACCGCCGATCACCAGCGGCGCCTACGCCCGAGCGCTCAACCAGGTCAAGAGCCTGGGCCAGGACTCCAGCACCACCCGCGCTGCCGACGAAACAACGCTGGCGAAGTTCTGGGGCGCAGCACCCATCTGGAACGTATGGAACCAGATCGCCCAGAAGCTCGCCGTGACCCGGCATGCCACCCTGGAGCAGGCGGTCACCGTGTTCGCGAACCTTGATCTCACCCTCGCCGACGCCACCATCGGCTTGTACGACGCGAAGTATCACTACCTGGTGTGGCGCCCGATCACCGCGATCCGGGAGGGCAGCACCGCGGGCAACCCGCACATCATCGGCGACCCCGGCTGGAACCCGCTCGCGGTTACCGCGCCCGACCCCTCCTACCCCGGCGCTCACGCCACGATCAGCCAGGCAGCGGCCACCGTACTCAGCGCCTTCTATGGTGACCACCAGCGGCTGACTGTGAGCTCGGACTCAGATCCCGGCGTAACCCGGACCTTCGGCAGCTTCCAGGCCGCCGCCAACGAAGCCACCCTCAGCCGGATCTTCGCCGGTCAGCACACCATGATCGACCTCGTGGCCGGCCAGCAGCTCGGCCGCCACGTGGCCGGCTTCGTGCTCCACCACCTCGGGTCGGCGCCAGCCGACGCGCGCTGAGGTCGGCGCACGCCCGCGGGAGCGGCGGATGCCTCCCCTCATCCGCCGCTCCCAATCCGCCGCTCCCAGGCAAGGCACGCCGGCGAGGACGGCGGCCACTCAGGCCTTGGGTCCCACCCGACGGCTCGACATGGCTCCCCCCGTCATGGTGCGCGGCCGGTCACCGCAACGATCGGCAACAGGACCCACAGCGGCGGACGCTCGGATGCGCACCCGCTGCCACCCCGGCAGGTGCCCGGCTCCCTCGCCGGGGCGGTCGCCTCGACCGTCTTCATGCTGGCCCCTCGGTGCACGGGCCGCTCACGGAGCTGGCCATTTCCAATAGGCTGTTCCCGGGTCCGGCCCAGGTGGTGAAGACACTCGCCAGCGAACTCGGCCCGGCCAGGCCCCGGTCAACGGGCTGCTGCCCGTCAGGATCCGCCGGTAGGGTCCGTGAACTTGATGCCCTCCGTGGCGATCCCGCTGAGGTACGTGCCCGCCTGTCTGAGCACATCCCGTTGCGCGGGTACGGCGAGCCCGAGGAGTTCGGCTGGGCGACCGCGTTCGTGCTCTCCCCCGCCGCGTCCCGCATCACCGGCGCGATGCGCGATGATACCGGTGGACGGGGTGCCAACAGCTCGATCTGAGCACCCGGTCGCGGGCAAAGCCGCCAGGACCAGGGTGCCGGGAATCTGACAGCGATCACGTCATTTCGTGGAAACTCGTGTTATCAGCTGGCCTGGCGGAGCGCCCCGCCCGTTTGCTGCGCCGGGGAAATGCTGTCGCGGAACCCTGGCGAGTAGGCCAGGTGGAACCCGCGGGTAGGCACGGTCGCGCCCAGCTGCGCGAAGAGCCCCGCGGCCGAGAGCGTCGCCCGCCAGAGCAGGGCGTACTGCGGCGGCGGGGTCAAGTTACGCAACGCTGGTGCGAAGCGTGGCTCGGTGAGGTGGGCCATGAGCCCGCGCAGCCACGCGCGAGAGTACGTGAAGCTGGTGTCGGCGCCGGTAGCCGCGAGCGGGTGAAGCAGCTCGATGATCAACCGCGGATCGACCTCGACGTCCGGGGCGAGGGCCCCGACCTGCCGGGCCAGCCGTATCGCCGCCGGGCCGTCCCCGGCGAGCACCCGGGGCGGCGAGCTGCCCGAACGGCGCGGGAATGCCGCCGGGCGTCGCGGCGACCGCGCCGAAGTCCAACATGCCGAGGCGGCCGCCTGGGAGCAGCAGGAAATTGCCGGAGTGCAGATCGGCGTGCATCCAGCCGGTGCACGCCGCGGGCGCGTAGATGGCGTGGCCGAGCAGCCGGGCGGCCAGGTCCGCTGCGTCGCACTCGTCGAGTTCACGCCAGCCCCCGGGAAGCAGATCCCGGCGCCCTCGATACCCTCTTCTTCGCCCGGAGAACGCCCAGACAAGCCGCCATCCTCCAGCCGCCCAAACTGTCCATCGTGCCTTCGACAAGGATCCTCCAGCACGCCGCCGAACACGATGTTGAACCTGAGGCCGGAGCCTGACCGCACGACCACGTGCACGTGGACTGACCACGCTCCAGGGGCGGCAATTACAGTAAGACCAGGGACTAAGCAAGTTACAAAGGCGCGTCAAGCGGCAATGAGCGGGTGAGCCTTCGCCTGCTCATAGAGCGGCTCGGGCGCTAGGTCGATCCCGTCAGGCCACACGATGGTTCCTGCTTCCCAATCCACCGTAACCTCGGCGAAGTAGCCGGGGTCATTCAGCGGCGCGAGGACACCCGTCCACTGTTCGGCCGAGAAGTCGACATCTCCGGCCGTGCCGTCGCTGAACAGCAAGCGGAGCAAGTGGTCACCGACCACGGCCACGCCCGCGACGACTGGCAGGTAGTTCTCGCTCACACCCTCAATGCTACGCCAGCGGCTCGATCGCGAGCAGTTGCTCATTCCGCCGGGCCCGTTCCCAGTTAGCCATGATCTCGTCCCGCCGGAGGCGTGCCCATTCCCGGACGAACTGCAGGGCGCGGGGATCGAGGCCGCCGGAGAGCACCTCTCCGTTCGCCGAAACCGAGGCACGCCGTCCAGCATGGTAGGCGTGGAAGTGAGCTACCGGGTGATCGCGCTCGTTCCAGTACATGTAGATCACGACCCGTAGAACGCGCTGACACGCGGCTTGCCCGGTGGCGCTCGATCAGAGTTCGAAGCGCGTACCGACGGTGTTCGGGATGAACGCCTCGCCAAAGCGAGCACCCATAGCGTGCTGGGCCCGCCATCCGGTGCAGTGGGCCGGGACCACGACACTGGGGGCAAGGGCGCCAAGGTCGTCGAGGACCCGCGGGATGAGGGGCTCGAAAATCGGTCCGTTGAGATGGAATCCGCCTATGATCGCGTAGAGGGCGCGCTCTTTGGTCAGGCGGCGGGCGTACCGGCAGATGTTGACGATCCCAGCGTGGCCGCAGCCGGTAATCACGAGGAGGCCCTTGTCCTTGATGTCGACGATGAGCGCCTGGTCGTCTAGGACGAGGGCGTCGGGCTGCCAGCGGCCGTCAAGCCGGGCCTCCTGCAGCGGGAACCCGGCCTCGTAGCCGGTGGTGCGGGGTACTTCGCCGGTGACCAGGACGGATCGGTTGAATAGGAAGCTGGGCTGCTGCTCTTCGATGACTTCGAAGCCAGCATCGACGAGCGCTCGGCGGCTCGTGGTGGGGATCTCTTGCGGGCCGCGCCCTGGGATGGACAACCGCCGCTGCCGCCAGAAGTGGGGGTGGATGAGCACCGGGAGGTTGACTCTCCCGAGTCGCCTGATCAGGCCGTCGAGTCCGGCAGTGTGGTCGAAGTGGCCATGGCTGCAGATGATCGTCTCGATGCCTGACGGGTCGACCTCGAGGCGGCGCATGTTCTCAACTACCCCATCGGGGGTGGTGCCGGCGTCGAAGAGGATTCGGTGGCGGACACCGTTCTTGGCCACGTCCACCAGGACCGAGAAGCCACCATCGGCCAATGGGACCTCGGGGACGTCGCCGCCTTCCATGGTGGTCGCCGGCCGGCGGCCGCCATGGAAGATGGGCAGCGGTGGCCGGCGGGCCGGTCCCTGATCCGGCATGAAGGCGTCGGTCACATTGTCCATTGAGGTTTTCTCAGCAAGGGTGAACCCGGCGTTCCTGGCGTAACGGTCAAACGAGTAGACACGCGGACATAACTGGAGATCCCCGGGCAGGCGCGGAGCCCCCGGTAAAAGAGGTCTCGACCAAGATCCCCTTCCGTTC
>WNGE01001859.1_pt1 | contig 72292 bp, 61 predicted proteins | sample 5400651 | NCBI WGS metagenome assembly WNGE01 (sample SAMN13153370, study PRJNA577476) | soil metagenome | isolation source: 60 cm soil or saprolite under grassland replicate 2 | place: USA:California | collected 2016-06-15 | reverse complement strand
CTCCGTGCCCAGGCCGCGGCCCCGGTCCTCGGAGTCGAACAGGCCGATGCCAAAGAAGTAAGTCCCCGGGCGCACCTCCCGGTCGGGCTCATGGTACGAGCCGATCTCCCCGGCCAGGCGGCCGTCGACCTCGATCGCCAGGTCCAGCCACTGGTCGCGCATGACGCCGGAGCGCTCCACGCGCTCGCGGAGCCGCTCCCGGTCGGGCGGCCCCGCCGGGCTCACCGTGGGATCGCCGGCCGACGCCATCCGCGCGTCGAACCACGCGCCCAGCTCTTCCTGTCGGAACCCCCGCAGCGTGACCCGCTCTCCCCGGATCACCACGGGTCCCGCCCCAGCCGCCGGTGACGCGCGCTCCACCCTCAGTCCCGGCTCTCGAGCATCAGCCCCACGGTCGCCCACACGAACAGTGTGACGCCGAACGCCAGCAGCCACAGCCCGAACACGAACCCCTGGACGCCGATGGCCAGCCCCATCCCCATGACCAGCGGCCAGATGCTGCCGCTGGAGAACCGCCCGACCGTCGCGCCGGACGCCGCCGCGTGCTCGGCGCCCGGGTCGTCCTCGGCGCGCGGCACGCGGCCCATCTTCCACAGCAAGTAGCCGCCGATCATGGCCGAGGCCATGCCCATGAACAGCAGCATGGCGAACCCGGCGTCCTCGTAGGACAGGTACCAGTACACGACCGCCACCGTCGCGCTGAACGCGCCGGCCCCGATCAGGAACCGCGGCTCGGTCCTCACCTCTGCATCCTCGCCCGGCCGCCTGCGGCGGCCCGGCTCGGCCAGGGGGAATGCAGCAGCCCGACCCGCTTCGCTCCGCTCCGCGGGGCTGCTGCCCCCCTGGACCCCCTGATCTGCATCTTCATGCTCGCTTCGATTCCTCGACTTCCGGGTGCCCGCGGTGGCGCCAGTCGAACACCGGCCGCTCGCTGCGGATCGGCGGCAGCCAGTGGAAGTTGTGCTCCGGCGGCGGCGAGCTCGTGATCCACTCCAGCGTGTAGCCGCCCCACGGATCGTCGCCCGCGGGTTCCTTCCTCCGGAACGCCTGGACCACGTTCACGATGAACAGGATCGCCCCGATCGCCATCACGTACGAGCCGATCGTGGCCACCAGGTTCGGCGTGGTCAGCGACTGCCCCGGCCCCAGGCTGGGCAGATAGTCGGCGACCCGTCGCTGCATCCCGCGCAATCCCAGCACGTGCATGGGCCAGAACGTCATGTTGAACCCCACGAACTCCAGCGCGAACACCAGCTTCCCCAGGCGCTCGCTCATCAGGTACCCGGTGACCTTGGGGAACCAGTAGTACAGGCCCGCGAAGATGGCGAACAGCGACCCCCCGCCCAGCACGTAGTGCATGTGCGCCACGATGAAGTACGTGTCCTGGGCCTGATAGTCGAACGGCGGCGACGCGATCATCACCCCCGTGATCCCGCCGATCAGGAAGTTCGCCATGAACCCCAGGCACCACAGCATGGGGGTGGCCAGGCGGATCGAGCCCCTCCACATCGTGCCGATCCAGTTGAAGAACTTGATGCCCGTCGGCACGGCGATGAGGAACGACATGAACGAGAAGAACGGGTTCAGCACGGCGCCCGTGGTGAACATGTGGTGCGCCCACACCGTCATCGACAGCCCGGCGATGGCCATCGATGCCAGCACGAATCCCGTGTAGCCGAAGATCGGCTTGCGGGAGAACACCGGCACGATGTCGGTCACGATCCCGAAGAACGGCAGGATCATGATGTAGACCTCCGGATGCCCGAAGAACCAGAACAGGTGCTGGTACAGGATCACCGAGCCCCCGTTCGACGGGTCGAAGAAATGCCCACCGAAGTGCCGGTCGATGAACAGCAGCGAGAGCGCGCCGGTGAGCGGGGGGAACGCCACCAGGATCATCAGCGACGTGATGATCATGTTCCAGGTGAACAGCGACAGGCGCCACATGGTCATGCCCGGCGCGCGGAGCATGAAGATCGTGGCCATCAGGTTGACCGCCGTCATGATCGACGACGTGGAGACCAGGAGGATCCCCATGATCCACATGTCGGCGCCGACGCCGGGGCTCCCCAGCCGGTCCGACAGCGGCGCGTAGAACGTCCACCCCGTCTGCGCGGCGCCGCCCGGCGCCAGGAACGACGAGTAGATCGTCAGCCCGCCGAACAGCAGCATCCAGTACGACAGCATGTTGAGCCGGGGGAACGCCATGTCCGGCGCGCCGATCTGCAGCGGGACGAAGTAGTTGGCCAGCCCGAGCCCCATCGGCGCGATGAACAGGAAGATCATCGTCGTGCCGTGGATCGTGAACAGCTGGTTGTAGAAGGACTTCCCCATCAGCTGCAGGCCCGGGTGCGCCAGCTCGGTCCGCATGAGCAGCGCGATCAGGCCCCCCAGCAGGAAGAACCCGAACGTCGTGAGGATGTACAGGAGCCCGATCTGCTTGTGGTTGGTGGTGGTCAGCCAGTCGAGCAGGCTGGCGCGGGTTCGCTCGGGTTCCTGCTCGTGACGGACGCCGAGGGTCTTCATCCGGGCATCACGTCGGCGTCGCCGCAGGGGCGAAGGGGCTCTGCGACTGCAACTGCTGCCGGCGGCGCTGCACCCACCGGTCGAACTCGTCACGGGGCACGGCCCGGACGTAGAAGACCATGTCCGCGTGGTTCAGCCCGCAGAACTCCGCGCACTCGCCGAGGAACTTCCCGGGGCGGGGGATCGTGATGTCGAACTGGTTGAGCTGCCCCGGGATCGCGTCGCGCTTGAACAGGAAGCGCGGCACGAAGAAGGCGTGGATCACGTCCTGGGCGTGGAGGTTTACGTGCACGGTCTCCCCGACCGGGACCAGGAACACCGGGGAGCGGGTCGGCGAGCCGACGATGTCGATCCCGTACTGCGGATAGGTGAACCGCCACTGCCACTGGAACGCGGTGGCGTCGACCGTGACCGCCGGCTTCGCCGCGATGCGGTCCACGCTGCGCTCGACCCGCCACGTGGCCACGAAGATCCCCAGGACGATGAGCACGGGGATGACCGTGTAGGTGATCTCCAGCGGGACGTGGTACCGGGTCTGTTCGGGGAGGTCCTCGCTCTTCCGCCGGTACCGGATCACCGAGAACAGGATCAGGCCCAGCGTGATCGATCCGACGCCGATGGCAATCCAGAACATGAGCTCGTACAGCCCGGCGATCCGGCCGCCCTGGTCCGTCCCAGGAGCGGGCGCGCCGAACCGGCAGGAGGGCATCGCGACGAGGACGAGCGCCGGCAGCAGCAGGCGGCGGACGGTCGCGAGACGGAGCCGATGATCGGTCACGTGATCCTCGGGAGACGGTCTACCCCGTGGGACGACGGCTCATCGTCGTCCGCCCGGCCGGTTTTCGACAACTCGGCCGGCCGCGGCGCGGCGATTGGGTGCCCTGGCCGCGGGGACCTGCGATAGCCTGTCCGCACCGTGGCCTCCCAGGCGACCTCCGACGTCGTGGCCGGCGGCCCCGTGCGGGCCGAGCCGGCCGCCGCCCCCGCCGTCGAGCTCCGTTCGATGACCCGGGTGTTCGGCGTGACCCCGGCGGTCGTGCGGATCGACCTCCGCGTGGAACGCGGGGAGACCCTGCTGCTCCGGGGACCGAACGGCGCCGGGAAGAGCACGCTGCTGCGGGTGGTCGCGACCGCGCTGTCGCCGACGTACGGCGGCGGCTCGGTGCTGGGGTTCGACCTCGTCCGGGACCGGGAGGAGATCCGCCGCCGGGTCGAGCTGCTGGGGCACCGCACCCGGCTGTACGAGGACCTCACCGCGGCGGAGAACCTCCGGTTCGCCTGCGCAATGACGGGATGCGCGGCGGCCGGCGTCGGCGAGGCCCTGGAGCGCGTCGGGCTCGAGGACGTCGCCGACGAGCGCGTGCGCGGCTTCTCCCAGGGCATGCGGCAGCGGGTGGCGGTGGCCCGGGCGCTGCTGCGCTCGCCGGAGCTGCTGCTGCTGGACGAGCCGTACGCGGGGCTGGACACGGAGGCCCGCGACGCAGTCGACCGGGCGGTGGTCGAGGCCCGGGAGGCCGGCCGCACCGTGCTGCTGGCGACGCACGACGTCGGCCGGGGCTCGATCGCCACCCGGACCGTCGTGATGGACGGCGGGCGGCTGGTGGAGGAGCCGCGCGCCCTGACCGACCCCGGGGCGCCCCCGTGAGCTTCCTCCGGCAGACGGCCGCGGTGGCCGGGAAGGACCTCCGGATCGAGGTGCGCGGCCGGTACGCGCTGGGCGCGGTGCTGCCGTTCGCGGCCACGCTGCTCGTGTCGTTCGGCCTGTCGCTCGGGCCGGGGCGGACGTTCCTGCAGCAGACCGCGCCGGGCCTCCTGTGGATCGCGGTGACCTTCGCGGCGGTGCTCGCGTCGCGCCGGGCGTACGAGACGGAGGCCGAGGACGGCGCCCTGGAGGGGCTGCTGCTCGCGCCGGTGGACAAGGCGGCCGTCTACCTGGGGAAGCTCGCCGCCATCGCCGCGCAGCTGGTGGTGCTGGAAGTGCTGGTGGTGACCCTGACCGCCGGGCTGTTCGACCTGTCCGTGACCGGCGATGTGGGCCGGCTGGCGGCGGGATTCGCGCTGGGGACGATCGGGCTGGCCGGCGTGGGGGCGCTGTTCGGCGCGCTGGACGTCTCGGCCCGGGCGCGCGAGGCCGTGTTCCCGCTGCTGGTCATGCCGCTCGCGGCCCCGGTCCTGGTGGCCGGGGTGAAGACGACCGCGCTGGCCACGGCCGCGCGCGGCGGGGAGGCCGGCGGGTGGCTGGGCCTGCTCGTGGCGTTCGACGTGGTGATCGTGGCGGCGGGGACGCTCGTCTACGGGCAGCTGCTGGAGGACTGACGCGCGTGAAGCCGGCCGAACGGATGATGGGCAAGCTGACGGCGCGCCGCGGCGAACGGTTGCTGGGCGCGCTGGCCCTCCTCGGCCTGGCCGTGACCGCCGTGATGGGGCTCATCGTCGCGCCGCCCGACCGGCCGCCCCCGGAGGGCCAGGGCGACCTGTACCGGATCATGTACGTCCACGTGCCGGCGGCGTGGCTGGCCTACCTGTGCTTCGCGGTCGTGTTCGTGGCGTCGATCGCGTACCTCCGGACCGGGCGTTCGCGGTGGGACCGGCTGGCGGCCGCGTCGGCGGAGATCGGCGTGGTGTTCACCGCGCTCGCCATCGCGCTCGGATCGATCTGGGGGAAGCCCGCGTGGGGGACGTGGTGGACGTGGGACCCGCGGCTCACGACGACCGCGATCCTGCTGCTCATCTACGTCGGGTATCTCGCCGTGCGCAAGCTCACCGACAACCCTCGGCGGCGCGGCCGGTGGGCGGCGGTGGTGGGCATCGTGGGGTTCGCCGACGTGCCGATCGTTCACCTGTCGGTGACCTGGTGGCGCGGGCTGCACCAGGGCCCCACCGTGAAGCTGCCGTCGGTGACGCTGGCCCCGATGATGACGGCCACGCTGCTCGCGGCGGTGGCGGCGTTCACCGTCCTGTACGCGTACCTGCTGACCCTGCGCCTGCGGGTGGGCCGGCTGGAGGAACGCGCGCTGGCCGAGGCGCTCTCGCCGCGGCTGGGCCAGCCCGCTTCGACACTGCTGCCGGACGGAGACGACGCCGCCGAGGAACGCGCAGCCCGGGACGAGGAGGTCCGGCCCCGTGCCTGAGGGCGCGATCGTCGCCGCCATCAACGACCTGGGCTCAATCGCGGCCGGGTGGATCCTGACCGCCGTCGCGCTCGGGGCCTACGTGGGGTACCTGCTGGCTCGGGCCCGGCGGGCGAGGCTCCGGGCCGAGGCCGTGGCTGCGCGTCGCGACCGGCCCCCGAGAACGGCCCCGGGGTCGTGAAGAAGGCGCGCGTCGTGATCACGCTCCTGGCCATCGTTGGAGCGCTGGGGTGGGTGGCCGCCAAGGGCCTGTCGAGCAGCCTCGTCTACTACAACACCCCCTCGGAGCTCCTGGCGAAGGGCCACGACGCATTCGGCGAGCGCCTCCGGCTCGGCGGCCAGGTCGTCCCGGGCTCGATCGAGACCGCGCGGGGCGTGACGACCTTCGTGGTCACGGACGAGACCACCCGGGTCTCCGTGATCGACCGGGGCGACCTGCCGGAGCTGTTCCGTGCCGGACAGGGCGTGGTCGTCGAGGGCTCCCTGGGTCGCGACCTCGAGTTCCATGCAGACACCGTGCTGGTCAAGCACAACGGCGTGTACGAGCCGCCGAAGCCCGGCGAGACGCCGCACTCGGCCGACGTGGGATAGGAAGCGGCGGATGCAGGGGGATGTGGACGATTCCATCCGGCGTCACCCGTCGAGACTGGCCCCGCCCGAGCGCCACCGCCGGTTCGGGCCGTGGGGGATCCTGGCCGCCGCGGTCTCCGCCGGGGCGCTCGTGGCGGGCGGCCTGCTCGCCGTCACGCTCGCCACGTCGTCCGGCCGGGAGGGACACGTGATGGGCGAGTCGGCACCGGAGTTCCGCTTGAGCTCGCTCGACGGGCGGACCACCGTCCGGCTGTCCGAGCTCCGCGGCCGCGTGGTCGTGGTCAGCTTCGGGCAGGGCCGGTCCGCCGCGGTCGCCCTGGACCGCGTGTGGCGCCGCTTCAGGGAGGAGGGCGTGGTGGTGATGGGGGTCAGCCGCGGCGTGTCCTCCGTGACCACCTCGGTCCCCACCCCCGGCTCGCGGCACTCCTGGCCCGTCCTGGCAGACCCCGGCGGGCGCACGGCGAAGGCGTACGGCGTCGACGGCGTCCCGGAGACCTTCGTGATCTCCGCCGAGGGCCGGGTCGTGGCCGGGCTGGCCGACCCGGTCGACTACCCCGTGCTCGTGGCCCAGGTCTCGATGCTGCTCGGCCTGACCGGGCCGACCCGCCGGCCCGCCACCACGCCGGCGGCGTCGTAGCGATCCCTGCCCCCGGCCTCGGCGGTCTGCAGGTCATTCCTCGCAGTTCGTGGACGTTCCGAGGAGACAGACGTCGAAGCCTTCGCCGCCGTCGATGAGGTTGTGGTCCCGCCCGCCGTCGAGGTGGTCGTCGCCGGGACCACCGAGGAAGGTGTCGTTCTCGTTGCCGCCGTGAAGCGCGTCGCTTCCGGGCCCCCCGTCCAGCCGGTCGTTCCCATCGGCTCCGTAGGCGGAGTCGTCGCCCTCTCCGCCGAGCATCCGGTCCGCCCCCCCACCGCCCACCACCGCATCGTTCCCGTCTCCTGCCACGAAGAGGTCGGAGCCGTTGCCGCTCGACATCAGGTCGTCCCCGGAGCCTCCGAACATCTTCGCCTGGAGCGCCTCCCCCGGTTGCCGATCCAGCAAGACGTCGTCTCCCGGGCCGCCCCGCAGGTCGTCGATCCCCACCTCGCCGGACAGGCCGTCGTCCCCTCGCCCGCCGGCCAACCGGTCCGCCCCGGCGCCCCCGAGTAGGCTGTCGTCGCCTCCCTGTCCGCAGATCAGGTCGTCCCCGTCCCCACCATCGATGACGTCGTGACCGCCGAGCCCCACGATGACGTCGTCGCCTCCGGTCCCGACGATGACGTCGGCGCGGGGCGTCCCGACGATCGTCGCCTGCGCTCCCAGGCAGACGTGCGAGCCGTCCCCCTCCGCCCCCTTCGCCGAGCAACCCGTGTGGCGCTCGCTGGACAGGCACAAGTCGGCGCCTTCCCCACCCGACGCCATATCCACGCCGCGGCCGCCGTCCAGCACGTCGGGTCCGCCGTCGCCGGCCAGGACATCGGCGCCCTCGGCTCCGAACAGGTGGTCGGCGCCCGGTCCGCCCCGCAGCACGTCGTCGCCGACGTCCGCGTCCAGCCCGTCGTCGCCGTCCCGGCCGATGAGCCGGTCGTTGCCGATCCCGCCGTCGAGCGCGTCGTTCCCCGGGCCCCCGTCGATGACGTCGTTGCCGGGCCCGCCGGAGATGAGGTCGTTCCCCGACCCCCCGGTGAGGTGGTCGTTGCCGCTGCCGGGCGGCTCCCCTCCGCTTCCGGTGATGACGTCCGGGCCGGGGCCCCCGAGCACGGTGTCGTCCCCTGAGAGGGCGAACAGCCCGTCCGCCCCCGGACCGCCGTAGATCAGGTCATCGCCGGTCCAGCCCCACACCGCGTCATCCCCCGCCCCGGCGCAGATGATGTCGTCCCCCTCCCGCCCGTCGACGACGTCGTTGCCCCCCAATCCCACGATGACGTCCCGTTCCCCTGTACCCGTCAGCACGTCGGCGCCCTCGGTCCCCACGAGGGTCGCCGCCTGACCGGCGCACGTCGGGGCCGGCTCCGTCTCCGCGGCGGCCGGGGAACGCGGCCGCGCCAGGGGGCCCCGATCCGGGCCGGCCCGGGAGGCACCGAGCATGAGAGCGGCGGCAACCAGCACGGCCAGCGCCGCCAGCTCGACCGGTGCTCGCGTCTCCCCCGAACCTCCCGTGGCCACCCCCGGCTCTGTTGCACGGGCCCCACCGCGGACCTCTCCGTAGACTTCTACGCCGCCGGTGCCGAAATTGACAGCCCATATCCTCACTTCCCGGACATGAGGGCCGATACGGAGCGCCACCACCAGGATCACCTGGGACCAAGTTGACCCATCCCCGATCCGCGGGTAGCCTCTGCGCGGGCTGCGGGGGGGCAGCTCGCAGTTTTTATGAGGCGACGTCACGAGCGAACGCGCGACCGCACCGCGCGGCTGGCGATGGCCGCACTGCTGGTCATCATCGGGGCAGCCGTATTTTCGCCGACCGTTTCCGCGGCGCCCTCCAAGCGGCAGCAGCGGATCGACAGCTTCCGGCAGCAGGTGGCCGAAGCGAGGGCCAAGCTCGACGCGCTGAACGAGCGCGAGGGCGCCGCCGACGAGGAGTACCTGCAGGCCCAGGCGGCCCTGGAGCAGACGACCAGGCGGCTGGCCGCCGCGCGCGCCGCCGCCGGCAGGGCCGGCTCCGCCGCCCGGAGCGCGCGCTCCGACCTGTCCCGCCGGGTGAAGGCGGCCTACGAGGGAACCGGGTCGACGCTCGGCATGCTGCTCGGTGCGAATTCCTTCGGCGAGTTCTCCGACCGGCTCGAGTTCATGAACCAGATCGCGGCGGACGACAGCCGGGCGGTGAACCGCGCCACCGTCGCCGGGCAGCGGGCCGCGTGGGCCGCCGACGAGCTCCGGGCGGCGCTCGAGGACAACCAGGCCGCGCTGCGGCAGGCCCAGCAGAAGAAGGCCCAGCTCGTCGGCGCGGTGGCCGCACAGGAGCACCTGCTGGGCGGCCTGCAGGAGAAGCTGCGGATCGCGCTGATCCCGCCGCCGCCGCCGAAGCCGCCACCTCCGCCCGTCGTCTCGACCGACTCCACATCAACCTCGGACGGGGGCACGACGTCCCCGCCGACGACGGACCCCTCCCCCACAGGGGGCGGCACTCCCGCGCCGCCCGCACCGTCGTCGGGCGCCCAGACGGCCATCGACGCGGCGTACTCGGTGATCGGGGTCCCGTACCAGTACGCGGGGGCCAGCCCGGAGACGGGGTTCGACTGCTCCGGCCTGACGATGTGGGCGTGGGCACACGCGGGCGTGTCGCTGCCGCACTCCTCGGCGATGCAGTACGCGGTGCTGCCGCACGTGGATCGCACGCAGCTCCAGCCGGGCGACCTGCTGTTCTTCTACACCCCGATCCACCACGTCGCGATGTACGTCGGCGGCGGGAGCATGATCCACGCGCCCCACACCGGTGGCTACGTCGAGGTCATCCCGGTGTACTGGCAGTACTACGTGGGCGCGGCCCGGCCGGGCTAGCCTCGGGATCAGCGTTCTCGACCGGCGAGCGGGACCAGCCGCTCCGCCTCCCGCTCGATCTCGTTGCGGCCCCGCAGCCGGCCGAGCCAATCCCTCGGAAGGTTCGCGGCGCCCGCCGCCGCCCCCAGCAGCGCCCCGGCCACCGCCGCGTTCGTGTCCGTGTCGCCGCCGAGTGAGACCACCCGGCGCAGCTCGCGTTCCACGTCCGTCACGGTGACGGCCGGCCCCTCGGCCGTCCGGGCCACCGCCTGCAGGCCGAGGCCGGCCGTGAACAGCACGAACCCCTGGTCCGGCCCGTCGACCGGACGCGCGGTCCCGGCGGCGCCCACCAGGAACTCGAGCTCCTCGCCGCCCGCGAGGCCGATAGTCGTGCCGACGGCGTCCTCGAGCGCCCGAGCCGAGCCCTCCCCCCGAACCAGCGCGGCAACGGCCAGCGTCACCGCCAGCACCGCGGTCCGGCACCGCTCGTCGTGGTGGGTGATCGCGGACAGCCGGGGCGCGGCCTCCAGGAGGGCATCGCGCCGGCCGGCGTAGGCGGCGCCGAGCGGCGAGCAGTACATCACCGAGCCGTTCCCCGCCGACACCTCCGGCCCGCGCTCCTCCCACACGGCGCGGGCCGCGGCCGGCGCGGGGACCCCGCCGGCCGCCCGTGCCAGGACCCGCCGGGTGAGGTTCCCGACGTCCGGGGGATCCGAGGCGAACCATTCGAGGTGCCGCCGCACGACGTCGCCGGCGTCCAGCGAGCCCAGGTCGGCCAGGCTCCGCACGAGGTTCATCGCCATGGCCGTGTCGTCGGTCGTCGAGCCCGGCGGCAGGCCCATCCACTGCAGATCGAGCGCCGGGACCGGCGAGGGCACGTCGTGGGCCCGTCGGAACTCGAACGGCGCCCCCAGCGCGTCGCCAAGCGCCAGCCCCAGCACGCACCCCACGACCCGGTCCCGCAGCGTCGAGCTCACGGCGTTCACGCCCGAGCGCTCGCGAGCCGCATCAGCCCGGCGCCTCGCGGAACCCGTCGCGCCACGACCGGTACCGCGGCTCCCATCCCAGCTCCGCCCGGGCCTTCGCGTTCGACGCGCCACGGAGGTGCTCCATGAGCAGGACCATGCGTCCGCCGCCGGCGATCCGGGCCAGCCACAGCGGCACGCTGCCCGGGGCCTTCGCCCCGAGCGCCTCGGCGTAACGCGGCAGCCACTCCGAGATCTCCGCCGGCTCGTCGTCGACCACGTTGTAGACGCCCGGCGCGCCGCGCTCGGCGGCGGCCACGGTCGCCGACGCCGCGTCATCGACGTGGACGAACGAGTACACGGCCGAGCCGGAACCCACGACCGGGAACCGGTGCCTGCGGACCCGCGCGGCCGCGTCGCCGTCGGCGGCGTAGCTCGTCCCCGGCCCGTAGAACAGGCCGTACCGGAGCACAACACCCTGCAGCCCGCCGGCCTGGAGCACCTGGCGCTCCAGGTCCGCCAGCGCCCGCATGGACGGGGCCAGAGGATCCGGCGCCTCCAGGTACAGCGGGTCGTCCTCGTCCTTCACCGGCCCGCCCACCGGCTCGTAGCCGAACGCGATGCTCTGCGCGACGATCCGCCGGGCCCCGGCCTTCCCCGCAGCCGCCACCAGGTTCCGCGTTCCTTCGGTCCGGACCCGGTCGTTGCCGGCCATGACCTCGGCGTAGCGCCGAAAGTCGATGGCCTTGGGGATGTCGGTCAGCTCGTGCACCACGACCTCGGGGCGGGCCGCGACCACGGCTTCGGTCAGAGCGGGCGCGTCGAACGCGTCGCACACCACCCCCGCGGCGCCCCGCTCGCGGATCGCGTCCGCCCGGTCCCGGTGCCGGGTCATCCCGGTGACCTCGTGCCCGGCCTCCACCAGCATGGGGACCAGCCGGCGCCCGATGACGCCGCTCGCCCCCGCCACGAACACCTTCATCAGGACCTCCCTCCCGGGACTCGAGCCATCCCTCTCCCCGAGGTGGAACCCGACCGCCGATGGCCGGCGCCGCGGCCGTCGCTTGGTCACGCGACCGGCGCCATTGGTACATTGGATCACTCATGCAGAAGGTCGGACCTCGACACAAGATGTGCCGGCGCGTCGGCGCGCCCGTCTGCGGGCGGCCCAATTGCCCGTCCGGCAAGCGGCCCTATCCGCCGGGCCAGCACGGCCGTGGCCGCAAGCGGCTCACCGAGTACCAGATGCGGCTGCTAGAGAAGCAGAAGCTCCGCGCGATCTACGGCGTCGGCGAGCGGCAGTTCCGCCGGTACTTCCAGCGGGCCACCCGGCGCCGCGGCGTCACCGGCGAGGAGCTCATCCGCGAGCTGGAGACCCGGCTCGACGCGGTGGTGCTACGTCTCGGCTTCGCGCTGACCATGCGTCAGGCCCGCCAGCTCGTCTCGCACGGCCATGTGAAGGTCGAGGGCCGGCGGGTCGACGTCCCGAGCGCCCAGGTCAAGCCGGGGCAGACCATCGAGCTCTCGGAGAAGGGCCGGAACTTCGTGTTCGTCCGCGAGGCCCTCGAGTTGGCCCCCGACACGCCCGCCTACCTCTACCGGAACGCGGGCGAGTTCGCCGGGTCCATGTCGCATCTCCCCGAGCGCTCCGAGATCCCGCTGCCCGTCGAGGTCGACGAGCGGCTCATCGTCGAGTTCTACTCGTAGTCGGGGGCTCCGCCCCCGACTGCCCCCGGAAACCGCGTTCGCGTCCGCGCTTGTGTCTCGGTGCAGTGGCGCCGGGGATCTCGATCTCCCCCGGGCTCCGTCGCGCTGGGTCTCTGCGGGGCTTGTTGTACTGCGACAGTTCGCTGCGCGAACTGTCGCCTAGGATTGGAGACGGCATGAGGTTCGCCGGAGCCGCCGATGTCGATCGGGTCGCCCGCGGACTGGCGGCCCGGCTGCCGCAACGGCTGTCCCCGCTGGCCCGGCTGGCGTTCAACTACCGGTGGTCGTGGCACCCGGAGGGTCCGCCGCTGTTCCGCGAGCTCGACCCCGCCCGGTTCGATCGGGACCGGGAGAACCCGCTGCGCCTTCTCCAGGAAGTGAGCGCCGAGGCACTGCACCAGGCGGCCGTCGACGAGGACTACATCGCCCGGGCCGAAGCGGTGGACCGCGACGTTCGGGCCGAAGTCGAGGCGCCGTACGCGGACGGGCCCGTCACCGAGGACCACCCGGTCGCGTTCTTCTGCGCGGAGTTCGGGATCCACCGGTCGCTGCCGCTGTACTCCGGCGGGCTGGGCGTGCTGGCCGGGGACGTCCTCAAGGCGTCGAGCGACCTCCGGATCCCGATGGTCGGGGTCGGGCTCATGTACTCGCAGGGCCAGTTCCACCAGCGGCTCGACCCCGTGGGGTGGCAGCACGACTACTGGGTCGACTCGGATCCCGGCCGCCTGCCCGGTGCGCTGGTGCACGACGAGGACGGGGTGCCGCTCACCGTGACCGTCCCCATCCAGGGCCGCGACGTCGTCGCACAGATCTGGCGCATCGACGTGGGCCGCGTCCCGCTGTTCCTGCTCGACTCGTTCCGGCCGGAGAACACGGTGGTCGACCGGTGGATCACGTCCCGGCTGTACGTGGGCGACCGGGAGATCCGCCTGGCGCAGTACGCGCTGCTCGGGCCGGGCGGGGTACGCGCACTGCGGGCGCTCGCCATCGACCCGTGCGTGTTGCACCTGAACGAGGGGCACGCGGCCATGGCGCCGCTCGAGCTGGCCCGCGAGGAGGTCGCGGCCGGCCGGTCCTTCGAGGAGGCCGTGGCGTCGGCCCGGTCGAGGACCGTGTTCACGACGCACACGCCGGTGGCCGCCGGCAACGAGACGTACTCGCCGGAGGAGGTGCTCCGAGTGCTGGGCTCGCTGCCCCGAGAGCTGGGGGTGGAGCCGGCCTCGGTGCTCTCGCTCGGCCGGGTCCGGGAGGAGGACATCGCCGGGGACGTCGGCGTCACGGTGCTCGGGCTGCGCCTGTCCCGCGCGGCCAACGGGGTCAGCGCCCGCCACGGGCAGGTGGCCCGGACCATGTGGCAGCCACTGTTCCCCGGACGGGAGCAGGACGTCCCGATCGGCCACGTGACGAACGGCGTCCACGTGCCCTCGTGGCTGGCTCCGGCGATGCGCGCGCTGCTCGACCGGCACCTCCCGGCCGGATGGATCGAGCGCTGCGAGGACCCCGCGGTGTGGGCCGCGGTGAAGGACATCCCCGATGAGGAGCTGTGGGCGACCCGCTCGGCGCTGCGGTCGGAGTTCGTCGGCTGGGTCCGGGACCGGGCCACCAACGACCGGATGGCCAGGGAGGAGCCGTCGCGCTACGTCCGGGCGGGGGCCACCGCCTTCGAGACCGACGCGCTGACCGTGGGGTTCGCCCGGCGGGTGGCGGCGTACAAGCGGCTCACGCTGCTGGTCCACGACCCGGTGCGGGTGGCGCACCTGCTGGACGGAGCGGCGCCGGTGCAGGTGGTGCTGGCGGGCAAGGCCCACCCCCAGGACGACGAGGCCAAGCGCCGCCTGCAGGCGCTGTTCGAGCTGAGGTGGAGGCCCGAGGCGGCCAGCCGGGTCGCGTACGTCGAGGACTACGACATCGGCGTGGCGTCCCAGATGGTCTGGGGATGCGACGTGTGGGTGAACCTCCCGCGCCCGCCGCTCGAGGCCAGCGGCACGAGCGGCATGAAGAACGCCCTGAACGGCGGCCTGAACGTCAGCGTGCTGGACGGCTGGTGGGAGGAGGCCTGCGACGACACGAACGGCTGGGGCATCCCGAGCGATCCCTCGGCCGACCCCGAGCTCCAGGACGCCCGCGACGCCACGGCGTTCTACGACACGATGGAACGCGAGGTCATCCCGGCCTTCTACGACCGCGACGAGAACGGCGTTCCCCACGAATGGGTCCAGCGCATGAAGCGGTCGCTGATCACCAACGCGCCGCGGTTCAGCGCGACGAGGATGATGCAGGACTACCTCCACGGCACCTACGCCCGGTAACACCTTCAGGCATCGGTGAGCCGGTCCGCGAACCGAACGGGCGCGGAGGTCGAATTGCTCCGTGTGGGCGTCCGATTCGCTCGGAGGCGACGGGTGGTCGCGGGGGCCCTCGCCCTCGCGCTCCTCGCCGCCGCTGGCTGCACCTCCTCGCCCTCGCATCGGGGTCCGGTGCTGGTCGGTCCCACCCTCCCGGCGAACCCCACGCTGTTCCCCGCACCATCGATCCCCGCGATCGTCCACCGGGGGGCCCGGTGGCCCATCCGGCACGTCGTGTTCCTGGTCAAGGAGAACCACACGTTCGACAACTTGTTCGGCCGGTTCCCGGGCGCCGACGGCGCCACCACCGGCCGTACCTCGCAGGGCCGGACCGTCCCGCTCTCGCTCGCGCCCGACTATTACCGACGCGACATCCCGCACAAGTGGGCCAGCGCCGAGGCCGCCTACGACGGCGGCCGCATGGACGGGTTCGACCGGCTGAAGAACGGGCCGGAGGAGTCCTACACCCAGTACCGGTCGTGGCAGATCCCGAACTACTGGCGGTGGGCGCGGGACTTCGTGCTGGGGGATCACTTCTTCTCCTCCGAGCACGGGCCCTCGTTCCCGAACCACCTGTACACGATCGCGGCGCAGTCGGGAGGCGTGCGCGACAACCCGCCCGGCCGGAGCGCGTGGGGGTGCGACTCGCCGCCCGGCGCGACGGTCGCCGTCTTCGACCAGGAGGGGAAGATCGAACGCATCCCACCCTGCCTCGACATGCTCACGCTCGGCGACGAGCTCACTAGCGCCCGCCACTCGTGGAGGATGTACGCGCCCACGGAGACCGAGGAGGGGTACTGGTTCTCGGTGTACGACGCGATCCGTCACATCCGGGAGTCGCCGGCGTGGGGGCGGCACGTCGTGCCCACCAAGCGGTTCGTGGCCGACGCCCGAGGCGGGGGCCTGCCGGACGTGAGCTGGATCTCCTCGCCGGCGAAGGTGAGCGAGCACCCCGGCTCGAGCGGCGAGTGCCGCGGCGAGAACTGGACCACTCGGCTGGTCGACGCCGTGATGCAGGGACCGGACTGGGCCAGCACGGCGATCTTCCTCACCTGGGACGACTTCGGCGGCTTCTACGACCACGTGGCGCCGCCCCAGGTCGACGTCTTCGGCCTGGGGTTTCGCGTGCCGCTGATCCTCATCTCGCCGTACGACCGCCGCGGTTTCGTCGACAGCCACACCGAGGAGTTCTCCTCGGTCCTCCGCTTCATCGAGGACGACTTCGGCCTCCCCCACCTCACGAAGCGCGACACGAACACGCCCGACATGAAGGCGGACTTCGACTTCTCGCAGCGCCCCCGGGCGCCCGACCCGCTGCCGGTCCTTCGCTGCCCGCTCCACCCGCCCGGCCAGTGACGATCTCTTCCCAAACCTGTGTGGCAGACAACTTGTGTGGCAGACAACTTGTGTGGCAGACAACTTGTGTGGCAAGCGACTCGTATGGCAAGCGACTTCATAGACCGTCGAGGCGCTCCCGGGACGATCGGACGACCTGCAGCTCGCGGCTTCGCCCGAGAGTAAATCCGGGACCTCGGAGATGAGGCCCTGAGCTTCACCGCTTCGGATCTCTATTCGGGCGGCTCGTCCCCTTCGTGACCGCTACTTCGGTTGCCAGTTGGGGACGCCGTCGGTGAAGGCGTCGTGCGTCACCCGGCGGAGGTCGGTGCCGTTGGCGCGCATCGCCCACACGTCGTAGAAGTCGAGGCCGTTCTGGCGGACGTCGCGCTGCAGCGTGATGCGTCCGCCGCTCGGCGACCACGACGGGTAGGAGTCGTCGACGTGGTTGTGGGTCAGTCGCGTCAGGTGCGTGCCGTCGGACTGGACGCGCCACACCTCGCGCCCGGTGGTCGTGCCGGCATCCGTGAAGAACACCAGCCTGGAGCCGTTCGGCGACCAGTCCGGGTACATGTCCGCCCTCGTCTGGGTCGTCACCCTGGTGAGCCCCGAGTGGTCCGGGTGGATCGTGTACACGTCGCCGTTCCCGGTGCGGAAGCTGGTGAAGGCGATCACGTCGGTGCTCGACCACGACGGTGCGATGTCGGCTGCCGGCGAGGAGGTCAGCCGGTGCTGGTCGGACCCGTCGGCGTCCATGATCCACAGGTCCGCGGCATGGCCGCCCTTGGCCCGCCAGAACACGATGCGCTGGCCGTTCGGGGAGAAGGCCGGGTCCTCCTCGTCCGCGGGGCCGACGGTCAGCCGGGTCTGGTTCGAGCCGTCGGTGTCCATGACCCAGATGTTGCCCGGGCCGTCGGAGAATCCCCGCCACCACACGATCCTGGCCCCGTTCGGCGACCATCGCGGCCGGTGGTCCTCCTGCAGGCCGCCGGTCAAACGCTGGAGGTGCGTGCCGTCCGGCTTCGCCGTGTAGATGTCGAACTCGTCCGTGCGCCCGCTCTCGAACGCGATCCGGCCGTTCTGCCCCGGGAACGCGGCGTACGCCGCCCCCGGCATCAGCGAAGCCGCCAGCGCGGCGGCCGCCGCCACGACGGCGGCGCGTGGACGAATCCTGCGGTTCATTGGTGAGTCCCTCCCCGGGTGTCAGTTGGCGGCGCGTTCGGACTCGGCCCCCTCCGACCCCGATGGTGCCATGGCGCTGCGGACGAACGCCAGCACCTCCTGCTCGCGGCGGCGGAGGGCGGTCCGGCTGGAATCCTCGCCGACCACCGCTCGGAGCACGCCGGCCTCGGTGAGCGAGCCGACCACCGCGGTGTACAGCGTGAAGAGCAGCAGCGCGGGGTCCTGGCGGCGGATCGAGCCGTCCGACATCCCCCGGTCCAGGAACCCCAGCGCGCGCTGGCGCAGGGGCTCGAGGCCGGCGGCGAACCGGGTGATCACCTCCGGCGACATCCTGGCCGCCTCCCGGATGAACTGGGGGAACTCGGGCCACTCCTCCGCCAGGCGGAACACGGCGCGGATGACGGTCTCGGCCTTCTGCGATTCGGATTCCTGGGCCGCCAGCGCCTCGGCCAGCGCCGAGCCGACCTTGGCGCTGACCTCCCCCACGCAGGCCTCCAGCAGGGCCTCCTTCGTCGGGAAGTAGTACAGCAGCGTCTGCTTCCGGACCCCGGCGGCCGAGGCCACCGCGTCGAGCGACGCCCCCTCGTAGCCGGCCCTGCCGAACTTCCGGACGGCCTCGTCCACCAGCCGACGGCGGGTGGCCCGGCCGGCGCCGCGCGCCGGGGTCATCTCGGCGTCACGACGCGCTCGCCTTCGTCTTCGGCGCCCACGCCCGGCGCTTCCGGCGGTTCGGCAGCGGGCGCGACGCCTCCCAGATGCGGCGCCACCGCGCGGCCTCGGGACCCGAGGGCGACGGGGTCAGCCCGTCGGCCTCCCGCCGCAGCGACCGGTACCAGTCGGTGCGGTCCTCGTCCCACAGCCGGGCGACGGCCTGCATGACCCTCCCGGCGAGGTTCCGGAAGTCCTCGTCGTCATCGGGGACGATCGGCGATCCGTACCGGACGGTGATCGGGAAGCGGCCGCGGCGAGGCCACGCCCGCCCCCGGGGCATCGCCGCATAGGCGCCGCGGATGGCCACCGGGACGATCGGCACGCCGGTCTCCTCGGCGAGGCGCGCGGTGCCGTGGCGGAACCGCTGCACCCAGCCGTCCTTCGACCGCGTCCCCTCGGGGAACACGACCAGGTTCCACCCCTCGGCGATCAGGCGCTTCGCGGTGGCGGTCCCCCGGCCGGATCCCTGGCGCTCGATGGGGAACGCGTTGAACACCAGGGCAGTGGAGGCCGCGCGCCACCACACGTCGAAGAAGTAGTCGGCGGCGGCGCCGACCGCCGTGCGCTCGCGCCAGGCCGGCGGCAGCGAGCACAGGATCAGCGGCGCGTCGAGGTGCGACGAGTGGTTGCTGACGAACAGCACCGGCGGCCGCAGCGACTCCAGGACGTCGAGCCCCTCGACGGCTACGTCGGTCTCGTTCCACACGACCGGCTTGAGCAGGGCGCTCTGGACGACCCGACGCGCCGCCTTCGCCGGCCGGGTGCGGGCCCACGCCGTCGGGTACTCCTTCGGCTCGAGCGGCGCCTGGAACGGCCTGGCCGTGTGGGGCGCCAGCGGGCGCTTCCCCCACCGCCACCCGCGGGCGAACAGCTCGAGGTCGCTGCGCAGGCTCGACCCCATCAGCGGACCTCCGCCAGCGTCAGCGGCGGCGCATGGAGGTACGTGATCGACGGCGACGAGCCGACCGTCTCGCCGGCCATCTCCAGCGCGTCGGCGAACGTCGAGGCCGTGCGGAACCCCATGCGCCCCACGGCCTTCCGGTCGGCCCCGACGAAGATCACGTCGCCCAGGTGGTCCATGGCATGCGCGCCCCAGTACCACATGTAGAAGGGGTGCACGCCGTGGTACGCGTAGCTGTTCCGGTACAGGTGGATGTACCAGGGGTCGGTCGCGTACTGCTGCTCGAACTTCGCCTCGATCTGCTGGGGGTCGGTGGTCTCCGCCAGCACCTCCTCGAAGAAGTCCACGTACGACGGGTGGTGGACCTGGTGGAACTCCCACGGCACCGGGTGGAACAGGATCATCACGCCACCCTGGCGCACGACCGGTTTCCCGAGATACATGTTGAAGAAGTAGCCGAGCCCCAGGCACTGGGCCAGGATCGGGTTCATGATCGAGTTCACGTTGTAGGGGCAGATGTACGGCAGCCCCACGACCATCACGTCGCACTGGCCCTGGACCGGTAGGGCGCCTCGATGCGCTTGTAGAACTCGTGGCGGATACGCGAGGGCGCGCGCTCGTTGGCGCGCTTGGCGGCCAGCGCCATTGCCTGGTCCCTCGCCGACCACTCCCACTCGCGCTTGTTCAGGAACCCCAGCTGCTGAGGGAACGTGTCGTTGTTCAGCGTGGTCTCGATCGTGAAGATCTTCAGGTGCTCGGCCAGCATCCGGCCCATGCGCTCGGTGGAGGAGTGCAGCGCGCTGCGCGGCGGATCCATGTAGCTGTTCGAGTGCAGCATCGTGCTCACGTTGTGGTGGTGCTTCAGCGAGCGATATCCGGCCAGGCCGACCGGGACCGACTTGTGGCCGCCGTCCATCGCGACCAGGTTGATGTTCACGTAGACGAGCAGGTCCGACTCCGCGGCTCGTCGGTTGATCTCGACGACCTCGCCGCGGTCCGTGGTACCGACCTCCGTCATGGCGCCCGGGTCCTCGGCGTCGTGGTTCCTCAACGCCTCGGGCCAGAACGACCGGTACACGCGCTCCCCGACCGCGTGCTTGATCTCGGCCGGGGTCATCCGGCGGTGCAGCGAGTTGGCCATGACGATCTGCACGTCGTCGACGCCCCGGCGCGCCGCGAGCTCGAGCACGTTCTCCAGGACCCGCTGGCGGACGTCGGGCGACTTCATCGGCGGCAGCGGCAGCGAGATGTCGTCGACGGCGATCGTGAGCTTCATGCCGGGCCTCAACAGCTCGGGAAGGGGCTCGGATCCGATCGGGTCCAGCAGCGCGTCCCGGACCGCGGCGTTGGGGTCGGACAGGCCGGGCAGCGAGTCCGGTGGGTAGATCACCCGCGAGCCCAGCGGGAACTTCTGGACGCGGAACCCCTCGCCCTCGTGGACGAGCAGCGGCGGGGTCCGCTCGTCGACCTCCAGCACGAAACCGGGTCTCGGCATGTCAGCTCATCCTCTCGGACGGGTCGCGGCGGTCGTCACGGGTCATCGGCTTCATCCCTCGGCTCGGGGGTCGAACGCGACCTTCAGTGTTCCCAGGCGCCCGGCGTCGAGCGCGTGGTCCAACGCCTCGCGCCACCGGCGCAGCGGGTAGACCGCGCCGACGACGCCCTCCAGCGGCGCGTCGCCCGCCAGGTCCAGCGCCAGGTCGAACGTGTGCTGGGTGGTGCCGTTGCGGAGCCGCTCGGCGCCGCTGGTGTACGCGCCGACCAGCTCGAGCTCGCGGAACCACACCGGCGTGAGGTCCGCGCCGCGGGTCGGCAGTCCGGCCAGCACCACCCGCCCGCCCGCGCGCGTCGTGCGCAGGGCGAGGTCGAGCGATGCCTTCGAGCCCACGCAGTCGATCGCGAGGTCCACCCCGCCCAGCAGGAACGGCATCCCCCGCTCGGGCTTCAGCTTCATCGCGCGGGACGACCGCCGCAGCGCGGCGACGGCCCCGTCCGGCCCGACCACGTCCGACGCCCCGAACCCGATCGCCAGCTCGCGCTGCCGGGCGTGCTTGGCCACGACCGTGACGTGTCCGGCGTCGGTGAACTCGCGGAGCGAGAGCTGGGTGAGCAGCCCGAGCGTCCCCGCCCCGACCAGCAGCACGGTCGCCCCGGGGTCCGGCCCGGCCCTCAGCGCCGCGTGGATCGCGCACGCCAGCGGCTCGACCAGGACGGCACGGGTGTCGGTCATGCGGTCGGGCACCGGATGCAGCTGCGACCGGTGGGCGACGAGCATGCCGCTCCACCCGCCGCCGGTGTCGGCGCAGAATCCCGTCTGCAGCCCGGGCGAGAGGTGCCCGACGGTAACGCGGTCGCACCGCCCGGTGGCGCCCGCGGTGCACGAGTCGCACGGCGGCAGCCCCCGCGCGGCGCAGGACAGCACCGGGTCGATCACCACGCGCGTTCCCACCGGCAGATCGCCGACGTCGTCCATCAGCTCCCCGACCACCTCGTGGCCGGGGACGAACGGCATCGACACCAGGGGCGAGAAGTAGAACGACGAGTTCCCGCTGAGCGTGGCCAGGTCCGAGCCGCAGATGCCCGCGAGGCGCGGCCGGACCCGTCCCCAGGACGCCGCAGGCAGCGGGGGCTCGTCGCGGTTGACCAGCCTGATCGGCGCGAGCGGCCCGGCCAGCAGGCCGGGCAGCCGGTCGCCCACGGCACGCGCGGCGACGTACCGCGGCACCGACCGGAACAGCTCCAGCGCCAGCGTCACCGGCGGCCCCGGCGGCTCATCACGCCGGCTCCGGTTGCCGGCGTGGGTGTCATCGCGCCGGCTCCGGGACGATCACCTTCGGCGTGCCCTTCATCGCGTGCCACTCCTCCACCGGCCACCGGCGCTTCTTCGCCACCCGAAACAGCGCCACGTCCGGGTTCACGGCGACCGGGTTGCCCACCGCGCGGAGCAGCGGGAGGTCCGTGTGGCTGTCCGCGTACGCGTAGGACTGCGCGAGGTTCGCGCCGTGCGCGGCCGCGTACTGGCGGAGCCACGCGGCCCGGGCCTCCCCGACCAGCGGAGGGGCCTGGAGGAACCCGCTGTACCGGCCGTCCTCCACGTCGAGCCGCGCCGCCACGATCTCGTCGAACAGCGGCTCCAGCGGCCGCACGAACACGTCCAGCGCGCCGGTGATCAGCACTGTGTGGTGGCCCGCGCGGCGGTGCTCCCGGATCCGGCGGATCGCCGCGGGCGAGACCCGCTGCAGCACGAACTCCGCGACCTGCTCGTCGACCAGGCGCCGGAGCTCCTGCACCGATGCGCCCTCGTACCGCCGGTAGAACCCCCGGAGGAACTCCCCCCGGTCGCGCCGCTCCGCCGACAGATGCGTCGGCAGCCCCCGCGCCACCGAGGCCACCTCGCCGGGCCACCGGTCCAGCTCCAGGTCGGCCATCCGCAGCCACAGATAGGACTCGATGACGTTCGACGACAGGATCGTGCCCTCCATGTCGAACGCGGCGATCACCGGCTCCTCGCGCTCCCGGACGCGGACCTCCGGGTCGGGCCGCCGCGGCGACGGGAACCGCATGGCCAGCGTCACCGCCGGGCAGTGGACGTCCTCCATGTAGTACCGCCAGTCGATCGCGACGGCGTCGAACGGGAACTCACGTTGGTCCGCCACCGGCAGCGACCGGAACAGCTCGAGCGTCCGGTCGTCGGTGTAGATGACCTCGGCCTCGACGTAGGCGCCGTACAGGTCGGAGTACCGGCGGAGGAACTCCACCCGGCCCCGCGTGCGGTCCAGGCGTTCGACGAACTTCCGCACCCTCGGCGACCGGGGCACGCGCCGCACGACCCGGTCGGCGAGGTCGATGGCCCGCTCTCCGGTCCGCAGCCGGCGCTCCAGCCGGCGGTGGCCGGGGTAGGTCCAGTCGGGCGGCCGCACGAATCCGCGGCCGCGCTCGGGGAGCGGCTCGCGCCCGAAGTAGTTGCGGACGTATCCGAAGGCCGTGCGGAAGGGGAGCGGCCTGCGGTGGCCGCTGCACACGTGGTGGTACGCGCGGTCGCCGGGCTCGGTGTCCCGCGCGCCCACCGCCAGCATCGCGTTGACCACGAAGTCGGCGGGGATCATGTCCAGGATCCCCTCCGGGATGCCCGGGAAGTCCGGGAACGCGCCGCGGCCGTAGGCCAGGATGATCGGCTCGGCCATCTTGAACCCCTCGATCCACCCGGGATACGGGTGGGCGTAGGAGGACTCGATGATCGAGGGCCGGACGATGGACAGCGGCAGGTCGCCGGCCGTCTCCTCCACCGCCCGCTCGCCGAGGGCCTTGGTCAGCGTGTAGATGTCCGGCCACCCGAGGGTCTGCGCGCGGGCCCGCCCGTACTGGACCAGCCGCTTCGTGACCCAGTCGCGCCGGCGGGTCTCGGCGTGCTCGGCCACCTCCTGGGGACCGGCGCGGCCGTGCTGCGCGCGGGCCTTTCGCACGAACGTGTCGAGCGTCTCCGGCCGGCGCGAGGCCTCCTCGACCCGCGGCCGGGCGGCCAGCGCGTACTCCAGCTCCGCGCGCCAGTCGACGTCGTGGGCGAGGGGCGTCTCGGGGACGATGCCCTTGCGCGACCCGGCCACGTAGGCGGTCGAGACGTGCACCAGGTGGGGCCGCCCGCCGGAGGCCAGGACCGCCTCATACAGCGAGGTGGCCCCCATGACGTTCGACCGCAACCCCTCGTCGATCTGCGGGTCGAACGCGACCGACGCCGCGCAGTGGTACACGACGGCGAGGTCGGCGGGCAGCGCCGGCAGCTCGCCGACCACGTCGCCCTCCAGGACCTCGACCCGCTGCTCGAACGCGGCCCTCAGCGCCTCGGCCCCGAGCCGCGCCCGCGCCGAGTTGAACAGCGGTCGCCGAATGAGCTCCTCGGCGCGTTCCCGGGCGGTCGTTCCGGGCTGGGACCGGACCAGCAGCACCAGCCGCGTTTCTGGGAATTCGGCCAGCAGCCGCTCGAACAGTGCCTGCCCCAGGAACCCGGTGACGCCAGTCAGCAGGACGCGCTTGCCGGCCAGCCCCGCCCGGATCGCGGAGTGGCCCTCGTCCTCGCCCTCACCCGGCGCATCGGCGGAGGGCTCCATCCCCCCGTCGCTCTCTACCACGCGGTAGATACTGCCCGTTCACCGCCCGGGCGCGCAAATCGCGCCGAAGGTCAGCTCTTCCAGGACACCTTGACCTGCCCGTAGAACGGGTAGGGCTGGTCATCGGAGACCGTGACCCCGCCGGACGTCCCCAACGGTGGCGCGGTCAGGGGGTCGTAGCAGTCGACGATGGGATTGCGGTTGACCTTCGCGACGATCGATTTCGGAACCAGCTGGTCGATGGCCTTGCGGACGTCGAGGCCGGGCTGCATGAGGGCGGCCCCAGCCTGCCGGTTGAGCACGTTCCAATCCAACTCGCAGTCCTTCCGAGTGAGGGCCGCCGGTGTGTACTTCGATCCGATCGAAGCGGTCACCTCCGCGCATCCGACGTCGTCGCGTGGCACAACCTCGACGTCGACCCCGCTTCTCGCCGTGAAGTTCGACGTCACCGACAGCGTCGCCCCGGAGGGCTTGGACCCGGGCGCGCACACGTACCACGTGACGCCGTCGATGGCCCGGTTGGCGTCGACGAGCGTATGCGACTCGAGCCGATCCTTGCCCTGGAACTCCGGCTGGCCGCTGCCGAGCATACCGAGGAGGAGATGGAGGACGTATTGAGGAAAGACCTGCGTGGTGATATCGGTGAACCTCGACGGGTCCGAGAAGTCAGCGGACGTGGAGGGGTCGGGATTGAACAGCTGCGTCACTGTGTACGGATCGGAAAACACGTTCGAGACGGTGGAGGACGCGTCCTGGCGGGCGAAAGCGAGGACCGAGGGCGGATGGATCTCGGTGTGGAAATCGTCGTGCCCGCAGTCGATGATCCAGGGGCCGTACGCGGCGGCACGGTCACCGTCGCTCGGCGTGAATCCCGGAAGATAGCTCCCGTCGCTCGCGTGGGGGATCAGCCCTTCGGGCATCTCGGTGTGCAGCGTGCCCGGTGGGATGCCCGTGAGGCCCGGGCCCTTGACCTGGGCCAGCCCTGCGTAGGGCTTGTCGAGGACCATGTCGAACGTCATGTCGTCCCCGAAGGGATGAGTGAACGGCAGGTCTCCGTTCTTGCCGAAGTGCAACTGGCTGACGGTGCCAGCACCGTACGCCTGCAGGCCGGGGATGACATCTCCCCACTCGTAGTGGACCTTGGCGTTGGTCGGCCCGCTCGTGACGATCTCCGTTGCGAACGTAGCGGTCGAGGACCCGCAAGAGAAGAACGGATCGGCGTCGGGAATCTTCCCGGTCAATGCGGTGTCGTTCTCCAACGCAGGGCCCTGATCGAAGCCCAGGATCCCGCCGACGACCGGCTTGCGCGTGGACGCGGAGCTCCCGGTGCACGCCCCCAGAGCCAGCGCGACCACGGCAACGCCCGCGAGCACGGCCCACCCCCGGTCTCGCCCCCCGAGCAGCATCAATCCGAGCATACGTTGCCGAGGCACGCCCCGCAAAGGGGGGCTCTTGTGTCGGCCAGGGCACGGGCGCATGATCCCTGCCGTGAGACGACTGGCCCTGGCGCTGTTCTTCCTTGCCTGGGTTCTTCAGGTCTCGTTGGCGGCCTCGGCCTCCGCCGATCCAACTGTGTTCCTCAGCCGAACTGCTCCCGGCTTCATCTACACGGGTGCCACGGCTCTCTCGTCAGCGGTCAAAGTCTTCCCGCAGGGCACGGTCACGTTCCGGGTACGCAACAGCCCCGACCTCTCGATTCGGGTGACCGCTGAAGGACAGGCACTCACGGTCAGCGTCGACGGCGCGGCGCTCGCCACCTCCACCCTCGATAGCTGCTCGTGTCCCGAGACCGTCCCGCTGGTGACCGGCCTCAGCACGGCCCGACACACCATCGCCGTCACCAACACAACGCCGCCCGGAATCGTCAACGGCCAGCCCGCGGGCGGCCTCAAGATCATGGGCTTCTATGCCGATCCCGGAAGCGTCCTGCTACAGACGTCGGTTCCCGTCGACATGGTGCAGACCGTCGTCTCCGGGGCTCCGCTCTCCTTCTACGTGGCGAACACAGCCTCGGTCCAACTGCAGTACGTGGCAACCGGAGCGCAGATATCGGTCACAACGAACGACAAGAACGGCCCTTACAACCTCGCCACTCCCAATACCGGAGTGACGGTTCGCTCGCAGATCGTATGGGGCCTCCCCGCCGGTATCCAGAAGATCACGGTCCGCGTGACCTCGGGTGCCCTCAGCCTCCAGCGCGTTCGGTTGCTGCAGGCCGGCGGTGGCCTTCCTTCAGGCTCTATCGTCGACGGAACCTCGGCGCCGATGCTCGGGGTCCTCGGAGACTCCATCGGACTCGGAAGCTACACCCTCGGTTTCACCCGGACTGCTGATGGCTTCACGGACCGGGTCGCCGGCCTCGTGGGCATGCGGAGCCGGAACTTCTCCCTCGGCGGCGGCAGCGCCACCTGCTTCGGGGAACAAGCGGTGGGTCAGGTCGTTGCCGCCCACCCGGCACGGGTCATCGTCGCTCTGGGGGTCAACGACATGATCCCCGGGGCGGACTTCTGGGGGTGCAATCCGACGATGGATCAGTTCCGCGCGGCGATGGACGACATCATCTCCAAGCTCCAGGCGGGGCTGCCGGGAACGCCGATCTCGCTCTCCGCCATCCTGCCGACGACCAAGGTCGACGACGCAACCCGGGCCCAGTGGAACGCCGTGATCTCCGGCGCCGCGACCGCCCACCGTGTCGCATACGTCGATCCGAGCGGCCAGCTCTCGATCGCCACGGATTACGCCGACGGGATCCACCCGAACAACGGGGGGCACGCGAAGCTCGCAGCCTTCTGGGCCAAAACCCTGACCTCGCCGACCGCGTGAGCCGCGCCCCTCTCACGGGGGATCACGCACGTCGGGAGGATGGGCCTGCAGTCACCTAATTTCCCACAGCGGTACTGGGTATCTCACCATGGGAACCGGACGGAGCGGCGACTGGGAGTAGTCGAAGCTCCGACCGTAGCGGTAGGCGTTGGCATCAGTCGTGGAGAGGGGATCGAGCCGGAACGCGTGCTCCACGTACGCCAGCATGGATGCATTCGAGGCGACGGTCGAGGGTGTACCCAGCCCGCGCGTACGGGCTGACGATCACCATGGGGACCCGGATCTCCAGGCCTGAAGGCGGCGGGACATGGTCTTAGAAGCAGCCGCAGTCGTCGTAGGTGTCGAAGATCGCCGTCGAGCCCATTCAGGCCCGCTCTCGATCGCCCCGACGACCAACTTGAACCAGCTGTCGCCTCGGACCAGCCGTTGTGCTGTGGCGAGCCCCGCACGGAATCACCACGGCGAGGTTCGGAAGCATGCGGCATACGCCGGCACGACCGGCATTAGCGACCCGAGTGCGAGCGGTGGGCCATCCATTCATTTCTAGCCAATCAGCCAATACTTCCCCCGATGGATGGACGACTGCGTCGAATGGGGCAACAATCGCGCCGTGCTTCGTGTTCGCTGGCTGCATCGCTACGGCCGAAGGGTCGGCCTGTCGGCGCTCGTCGCCGGGATGCTGACCGCAGCGACAGCCGTTGGGCCAAGCGGCACCGCAGAGGCGCATCGGACCCAACGGGGGCGAATCGCGGCGATGACGCCCGCCACGATTGCGATCGGGAAGCGGGCGACCGTGACGATCGAGGGACATCACCTGTCCGATGCCATCGGGGTCCGCTTCGGCGGACGCCCCGCCACGCGGTTTTGGGTCCTCTCCGACGACGTCATCGTCGCGGACGTCCCGGCGCTTCAGAGGGGCGACGAAAGGGTGAAGGTGATTGGGCCGAATGGCACGGTGTTGACGGCCTCGCGGGTTGCGGTAACCACCAGCGGCCCCGGGCTGAGCTATTTCCCCCTCTCCGGGCCGTCCGGTGTCGTCACGCTTTCTGGGACCGGCTGGGCCCCGCACGAAGCCCTGGAGCTCTACCTCGACAGGATCGACGTCGACTCGCTGATTGCGAATGGCACCGGTGCGTTCACTGCGAAGGCTCACGTTCCAGTCACGGCGGCGCTGGGAAACCATTGGCTCACCGTCATCGGGGCGGTGAGCGGCGCCGTGCAGGGTGCCGTGTCCGTTTCGACCTCGTGGCCGATGTTCCGCGGAAACCCGGCCGCCACGAGCCTCGCGCCCCTCGAGAGCTCGATGGATCCGTCGAACGTCGGCTCGCTCGCCCTCCGATGGACGGGGACGACGGGCGGAGCCGTCCGCTCCTCGCCCGCGTCGGGACTCTTCTACACATTCACCGGTTCCGACGACGGCAAGCTCTACGTCTTTCCGACCAACTGCGGTACCAACTGCCCGGCGCGTTGGACCATGCCGACCGGAGGAGCGATCACCTCGGCACCCGCCCTCGTAGGTTCCCTCGCCTACGTTGGATCGGCCGACGGCAGGCTGTACGTGTTCGACGCGAGCAAGTGCGGCTCCAGTGGCCGTTGCCCACCCGCATGGACGGGTACTGCAGGGGGTACCCTCACCACCTCGCCCGTGCCGGCGGGAAAGGTGTTCGTCTCGTCATCCAACGGGAGTGTGTACGCCTTTCCCCCTTCGTGCACATCTTCCACGTGCGCTGCGAGTTGGCATCAGTCCGCGGGCGGCCGGCCGATCACGTCCCCGGCGGTCGGCTTCGGCGAAGTGGTCGTCGGCACACGGAACGGCTTCCTGACCGCAATGAACGCCACCAATGGAACGGTCCTGTGGCAGAAGTGGCTCGGGTCCGCAGTCACCGGCTCCCCAGTGCTGATCCAGGAGCCGTTCGGAAAGCAGACGGTGTATGCGGGGACGCAGGGTGGCCAGCTCTACGCTTTGAACGCACTGACCGGAGCCCTTCTGTGGACAGGTTCGGTCGGAGTGGCCGTCAGCTCCTCGCTCGCCGTCGCGTATGGCGGCGTCTATTTCGGAGCGGCGGACGGCCGGCTGTTTGCGTTCAGCACGATCAGGTGCAAATCGCCCCCATGCCAGCCCATGTGGACCGCCGCCACCGGCGGTCCGGTGACATCATCTCCGGCCGTCGCCGACGGCCTCGTGTACGTGGGGTCGTCCGACGGCAAGCTCTACGCGTACAACCCCCGGAGCGGCGCGAAGCTCTGGTCCCATGCGATCGGGAGCCCGATCGAATCGTCGCCGGCGGTGGCGATGGGCTCGGTGTTCGTCGGCGCCGATGACGGCAAGATCTACGCGTTCCGTCGCTCCAACGCCCCTTCGCCACCACCCAAGCCGAATCCGTCGACGTTGCATCCGCCATCGACGCCGATCCGGCACGTGGTGATCCTCTACCAGGAGAACCACTCGTTCGACGAGGTCTTGGGGCAGCTATGCATCCAGAACCAGCGGTGCGACGGCGCCTCCAGCGGCCAGACGGCGGACGGCACAGTCATACCGCTCCAGCAGGCGCCGGACCTGGTACCGGAGGTCGCGCACGGCATCCCCGACCACATCACGGCGATCGACGGCGGGAAGATGGACGGATTCTCCCTCCTCAACGGTTGCCAACCCGCCACCGGCTATGCCTGTTACGAGGCCTACCAGCCATCACAGATTCCCAACCTCGCGGCGCTCGCGCGCTCGTTCGTGATCTCGGACCGGACGTTCGAAGGCGACGGTGTCCCGAGCTGGGGGGCCCACCTGGACCTGGGGGCCGCATGGCTGGACGGCTTCGCGGGCGGCAACCCCCAGCCCGCACCGGGGCTGGCCCCTGGACCGCCCACATGGGGCTGCGACAGCCAGGAGGTCGCGTTCTGGAACGGGCCCTCCGGCCAGATCTCGGTTCCGTCCTGCGTCCCCCGGCCGGACGGGTCCGGCCCTTATGCTCCATCGCCCGTCCCGTGGGTTCCGACAATCATGGATCGGCTGGATGGAGCCGGCCTGTCCTGGCGCCTCTATTCAGGCTGGGGGACCTGGGGCATCTGTCCGAGCTTCGCAGAGTGCGCCTACGGCCCGCAGCACGCGGATGTCGTCCCTTCGAACCAGGTGGTCACGGACGGGGCAAACGGGGGCCTCCCGACGCTCTCGATCGTGATCCCGTTGTTTGGCAACTCACAACACAACTCGACGTCGATGCTCGCCGGGGACAACTGGATCGGGCAGGTGGTGTCGGCGATCGAGAACGGCCCGCAGTGGCGCTCGACAGCCATCTTCATTACGTGGGACGACTGCGGCTGCTTCTATGACCACGTGCCGCCGCCAAAGCCCGGCCTGGGGATACGCGAGCCGATGGTGATCGTGAGCCCGTATTCCAGGGCTGGCTTCACCGATTCGAACGTGGCCTCGTTCACGTCGATGCTCGCGTACACCGAGCATCTCTTCGGCCTGGCCCCGCTGTGGACCACCGACGCGAACGCGTACGACTACGCTGCCAGCTTCAACTACACCCAGACCCCGATCGGACCCGTCCCCCTGAGCCGGAACAGGGTGCCCGCTTGGGAACTGCGATACATACGGGAGCACCCGCCAGACCGGACGGATCCCACGTAGCCCGAGGCGCTCGCGCGCCAATCGCTGGCGCATCCGGATCCTAGAATCCGCAGCGATGGCCGCCTCCGTTCGCGCGTGGAACACGCTCTCCGGACATCCCGAGGCGTCCTGGAGCGTCGTGGTCCAAGCGCAGATCGATCCTCCACCCTCGATGGAGGACCTTCGGCGGCGACTGGCGGCAGTCTCTTTCTCGGTCCACGTGGCCGAGGGGCGGCACGAGCTCGAGCTCGACCGGCTGCTCGAAGCGTTCGCCGACCGCCCGTACCGGGATGGCCGGCCGCTCATCCGGGTGGGGCGTGGGCCCCTCGGCCTCATCCTCGCCGCTCATCACTCGGCGCTCGACGGGCTGGGCCTGATGGCGCTGCTGGGGCTGGCGCTCGACCGTCCGGTCCGGTCCGGCGCGCGTGGGCTGCGCGAGGCTGGGGAGTCCCCGGGGTCGCTAGTAGAGGCGGCAGCCCGCTCCGGGCGGGCGCTCGTCGTCCCTCCCGCCCGGGTCGCCCCTGAGGGCGGCGAGCGGGAGCGAGGAGACCGCCTCCTCCAGGCGGATGTCGCCTCTTGGCCAGGGGGTACCCCGGATCTTGTGGCCGGTGTGGCCGGAGCCATCAAGGCCTGGAACCTCGCCCGTCGAACGCCGTCCAAGCGCATGGAGATCGCCGTCGGCGCCTCCCGGAGGCCCGGGGATGCGCCGACCCTCGCCGATGAGTCTGCCTACCTGCGCCTGCGCGTTCCCGCATGGTCGCCGAAGGTTGTTCGGGCAGCACTCAACGAGGCGGTCCCGGAGCCACGCGTCCAAGTCCCAGAACGCGCCGCGATGGCCGTGTGGCCCGTGGCCAGGGCGACCTCCCGCCGGCTCGGGTCGAGCGCCCTCGTCTCGAATCTCGGCAGGATCACGGGGCCGGCCGCGCTCCAATGGATCGCCTTCTGGCCTGTGGCCAATGGACGGTCAGGCGTGGCGGTCGGGGCCGCGACGGTGGGCGAGCGGACGACGATCACGCTGCGCCTGCGCCGTTCTGACTTCGGAGCCGACTCGGGTACGAGGCTGCTCGAGGACATCGCTCGGCGCCTGCGCGGGACAGCGGACCTGGCCGGGTCTCAGGATTGATACCGGCAGGACACTGGATACCGGTCGCGCGGTACATGGAGCCGACGCGTTCGGTTCGAGGCCGAAGGCGGGAGCCGGATCTCGCCCGGGAGGCTTGCGCGTCACTCACGCTCCGGCCATGGTGAGTGGACCACGGAGGACCGACATGCCGGGGAGTAGGTACGAACAGATCGAGACTGTCGTCGACCTCATGGTCCGGCTCGACCCCCGTCGGATCCTGGACGTAGGCGTCGGCAACGGGCTCTACGGGCTGCTGGCTCGCCAGTACGTCGAAGGGGCAGGACCCTTCGCCCGAAACGGCCTGCGGGTTGATGGCATCGAGATCTTCGAGAGCTACCTCACCCCCGTTCAGCGCACGGTGTACGACGAGCTGATGGTGGGCGACGTGCTGGAGATCCTGCCGGACATCCCGTCCGGTACCTATGACCTCGCCCTGGCGCTCGACGTGATCGAGCATCTCCCGGATACCGGTGGTCGGGAGCTGCTGAGACAGCTTCGCCGAGTGGCCCGTCACCGCATCCTGACGTCTCCGCGGGGGGAGTTTCCGCAGGGCCCCCTGTTCGGCAACGTGCACGAGACCCATGTCTCCGAATGGCCGCCGGCCCGGATGAAGGCGGCCGGGGCGGCGCTCGTGATCCCGAATCCGTTCATCTCGATCGCGCTGTTTACCCCCGACCGGGCCTTCGCACGCTACTACCGGAGGTACCACCGGCTGAAGCGACTCTCGGTGATGGCTCCGGTCGGCCTCATCGCCCGGCTGTCGTCGGTCAATCGGCTGAAGGAATTCGCCACCCGGCGATCGCCCTCCTGAGCCCCCGACTCCCCGGCCGGGCTTGGCGGAGGGACTGTCATGCGCCAACATGGGATTCCGTTCACCATCCCGAAACAGGGAGAAACAGCACAGCGTGGACATCGAGGCCTTCCGCGCGGGCCTTCCGCAGGTCTTCGGCGGCGACCTCCAGGCGCCCCATCCACGAGACCGGCGGTTCCGCCGGCTCATGGACGACGTTCCCGGGATGGCCAGCGAGAACAAGCTGGCCCTGCTGAACTTCGCCGCGAGCCTGCTCCCCCAGGGCGAGGCCTACCTGGAGGTCGGGTCGTTCAAGGGCCTCTCGATCATCGCGGCCATGCTCGGGAACGAGACGGGCGAGTTCCATGCGATCGAGAGCTTCCGGGAGTTCGGGGTCGACCCGGCGACCACGCGACGGGAGCTCGAGCAGAACCTCGTCCGGTGGCGGGTCCGCGACCGGCTCAACCTGCTGGTCGGCGACAGCTTCGCCATCCTCCGCGACGACAAGGCCATTCGCTCCCCGGTCGGGGTGTACTTCTACGACGGGAACCACGGCCGGCTTGCGCAGCACCTCGCGCTCGGGATCGCCGAGCCGCTCCTCGCCGACGAGGCCCTTGTCGTCGTGGACGACGCCTCGTGGCCGGTGGTTCGGAACACATCGGAGGCCTACGCGCGGCGACACGAGGGGTACGAGCTCCTGTTCGACCTCCCGAGCGAGCGCGAGTTCGATCCGAAGTGGTGGAATGGCCTCCTGGTCTACGGATATCGCCGCAGCCGGGGAACGCCCGGCACATCCGCGTTCGAGGTGGCCTGGCGGCGGATCGCCTACCTGTACGGCTACGAACCGGCGACGTACGCGGCGGGACGGCTCCTCTCCGGTCGGCCCCGCCTGACGTCCGCCGTGAAGTGGGTCCTCCCGCTGTCCGGGCGACGGGTCAAGGGAGCGTAGGCGATGGCGCGATCCCCGCGGGCTCACCTGCCGGTTCGGTCGCCGTCGGGCGACAGTGAATCAGGCACCTCGGGGGGCTCCTCTCTCACGCGGGCCGGGGTCGTCGTCGCGCTCGCGATGGCGCTCGGCAACGGGCTGAACTACGGCTTCCACGTCATGATGTCGCGTCGTCTCGGGCCCTCGTCCTACGGCGCCCTCGGTGCGCTCCTCGCCGTCACCTTCATCGTCGCCGTGCCGGGACTCGCCCTCCAGACCGTCGTTGCCCGGCACACCGCGCTGCGACGGCGGGACGGTCGGGATGTCTCGTCGCTCTGGGCGGGGGTGCTCCGCATCGTCGTCGTCGCCGGGATCGGGCTCGCCCTGCTCGCGGTGGCCACCGGCCCGTGGGTGGAGCGGTTCCTCCACTTGCACTCGATGGTCCCGGTCCTGTGGCTTGCTCTGACCCTGCTGGTCCTCCCCGTGGTGCCCGCCATCACCGGCATGCTCCAAGGGGAGGAGCGGTTCGGCGCTCTGGCGGCCCTCCTTCTCGTCCCGGTGGTCGGCAAGCTGGTCCTCGGGGTGCTGTTCGTGGCGCTCGGGCTGGGCCTCAACGGGGCACTGGCCGGGGCAGCGGGGGGCGGCATCCTGGGGTGTGCGGCAGGGCTGTGGATGGTCTGGCCGGGTCTGGCCGGAGACCGCCTGACGTGGCCGCTCCTCCGCGAGGTACTTACGGCCGGCATTGGGATCTTCGCTCTGTTCGTGATCGTGAATATCGACATCGTTCTCGCCAGGCACTTCCTCCCCCGCCGGTCCTCCGGGTTGTACGCGGTCGGCTCCGTCGTCGCCAAGATCACCTACTGGGGGCCCCGCTTCATCACGGTGGTGGTATTCCCGCGGCTCTCGACCTCAGGACAGCGCCGGGCGCTCCTGGGGCGATCCCTGGCGGCGGTGGCCGCGGTCTCCCTGGGCATGGTGGCGGCAGTGGCCATCTTCTCGCACGTCCTGCTCACAGCGGTGTTCGGACACGCTTACGGCGGCCTCGGCTCGGCGCTGTGGCTGTTCGCGGGGATCGGCACCGCCTTTGCCCTCGTGCACCTTCTGCTGTTCGCTGGGATCGCGGCCGGCGACAAGAGGATGAGCGCGGCTATGGCGGTGGCGGTCGTGGTGAAGACCACCGTCGTGGCGGCGTTCCTGCACCACTCCGTTACCCAGATCGCCTGGGTGGTGTTCGCCACCGGCTTGTGCATGATCGGCGTGGGCCTGCTGCTCGAGTACCGGAGGGAGGCGGTCCCGTCGCAGACGATCAGCGCGGCCGAGGTGGCCGCGGGATGAAGACTGAATCGGTCTCCCGGACGGAGCGTGCGCGGACCTTCATGCATCCGGCGGCGTGGCCAACGGCGGAGACGGTCGCCTACGCGGTCTTCGGAACGCTCGTCGTTCTGGCGGTCTTTCTCAACCGGTGGGGGTCCTTCACGCCGGACACCGAGCCGCAGCTCTACCTGGCGCCGGGACGCGTGCTGATCCAGTCGCTGTTCTCGTGGAGGTCGAGCCCGGCGCTGGGTCAGCCGAACTTCCAGACCGGGGTGGCGCCCGTCGCCGCGGTCATCTTCGCGATCCGCGCGCTGGGCGCCTCCGCCTGGGTCGCGGTCCGAGTGTGGCGCGCGCTCTTACTGCTGGTCGCGGCGTGGGGGGCAGTCCGCTTTTTCAGCCGCCTCGCGGGCGACCGGGTGGGCCCGGCCGGCCGCGTGGCCGCCGCCCTCCTGTACGTCGCGAACCCGTATGTCGTGGTGAGCGGCGCCAGCACGCCCGTCCTGCTCCCTTACGCGCTGTTCCCGTGGATGATGCTGGCCTTCGCGAGGAGCGTGGACGAACCCAAGAGCTGGCGTTGGCCGGCCGCGTTCGCATTGGTCTTCTTCCTCATGGGCGGCCTCAACGCCGGCATCGTCCCGCTGTTCCTGCTCCTCGGCGTCCCCGCGTACCTTCTATACGCTCGGATCGCGCAGCGCACCCCGGTCCGCCGGCTGGTGGGGCCCGTCCTGAAGGGCGGGGTGCTGCTGGCGTTATCGTCGGCCTACTGGATCATCCCGTCGATCGCCGCGAAGGGGACCGCCTCCACCATCGCGGTCACGACCGAGCGGCCGGCGGACGTCGCCTCGACGTCATCCTATGCGGAGAGCCTGCGGCTACTCGGCCTATGGCCGCTGTACGGCCGACAGGGAGCCCAGCCCTTCCTGCCGAATGCGGTCGGGTACATCACGAACGCCTGGGTCGTGATCGCGACCTTCGCCATCCCCGTCGCGGCAGCAATCGGCGCGTTGCTGTCGCGAGTGCGGGCGCGCGTGTTGGCCGCCACGCTGCTGGCGATCGGGGCCCCGGTCATGGTCGGGCTGTTCCCTCCGCGGTCGCCCACACCCTTCGGCCAAGCGCTGTCCGCTGTGTTCGACCGGTTCCCCGCGAGCGTCGGTTTCCGCACAACGAACAAGGTGGGAGCGCTGGTGGCTCTCGCCCTCGTCCTGTTGATCGCTCTCGGCGCGGGGGAGGCGTGGGGGTGGCTCCGTCGCCGGCCGGTCCCGCTGCGCGCACTCGGCCTCGGCTTCGCCGGGATGGCCGTCCTGGGATCGGTGTTCCCGGTGTGGACAGGCAATCTCTACGGAGCCCAGTCCACGGACGTCCCCTCCTACTGGCACCGGGCGGCACATGCGCTGAACGCTGGATCGCCCGATACCCGCGTCCTCTTCCTCCCCGGGGAGGAGTTCGCCCAGTACCGGTGGGGCAAACGAGGCCCAACCGACCTGAACGACTCGCTGCTCTCGAGACCCTCCGCCCTCCGGCTGACCGTGCCGAACGGCTCGGCGTACTCGGCCAACCTGCTGGCAGCGCTCGACGTGCCGCTGAACGACGGTTCGTACGTGCGGGGCACGATCCCCACGCTGGCCAGGTATCTGGGCGTCCGGGACATCCTGGTGCGCAACGATCTGGCGTGGGAGGCCTGGGGAGGGGCCCGGCCCTCCACCATCGCCGCCATCCTCGAGTCCGAGCGGGGGCTGCGGCGTGTCGCTTTGTATGGCAGGCGGGGAGAATTCACTACGCAGCCGGGGCCAGCGCGGGCCGGCAGCCTGGCGGCCGAGGACGCGAAGCTCCCCCCACTCGTGCGGTACGTCGTGTCCGGTCCGCGCGGGATCGTCCGGACTGAACGGGTCGAGGGGACGGTCCTCCTGGACGGCGACAACTTCGGTCTGTCGCAGCTCGTCGGACTCGGCCTCCTTCCCGGCGACCCCGCGTTCCGGTTCCTCGGGTCGATGACCCCGGCAGACCTGTCCCAGGCGCTCGAGAGTGGTGCCCGGGTGATCCTGACCGACACGAATCGGCGCCGCGCCTGGAACTTCCGTCGAACCGGCGTCGACTACTCGGCCACGCTCGGCCCGGACCAGACGTACGGCGTCGGCGGCGACCTCTCGTTCCGGCTGTTCGGGGGCGACCCCTCGACGCAGACGGTCGCGCTCCTGGACGGCGCCCGGTCGGTTACGGCGACCGGCTACGGCTCCGTCTTCGGCCCGGTCCCCTCGGACCAGCCCGTGCTGGCCTTCGACGGCGATCCGCACACTGCGTGGCTGGCCGGCGGCCTCGGGGCGGCGTTCGGCCAGGCCATCACGATCGCGTTCGACCAGCCGACCGAGATCTCGCACCTCACCCTTCGGCCTGTCCTCGGCGGAAGCCGGCAGATCGGCCGGGTGCAGATCCGCGCGGGCTCGACCGTCAGGAACGTGGACCTGGCGGCCGGCCGGGGCGAGGTCCTGGTCCGCTTCCCGTCTCCGGTCACCGCGTCATCGCTCACGGTCACCGTGACAGGGATCCGGGGATCCGGGCTCAACCCGGTGGGGTTCTGGGGCATCGACATTCCCGGGGTGAGCGTTCACGCGATCGCGAGGCTGCCGCTGTCCATCGACCGCGCGGCGGCGGGGCTGGATGCAGCGGGACGGGCGGCTCTGGCACACACGCCGATCGACGTCGTCCTCGTCCGCCAGGCGGGGTCGCCGTCCACCGCGTTCGACGACGAGGAACCGAATCTCTACCGTCAGTTCGCGGTGCCGGACGCAAGGACCATGACGTTCACGGCGGTCGGGAGGCTCGCCTCCACGCTCACGGACCAGGCCATCGATCGGTTGCTGAGGCTCCCGGCCGACGTCGTCGCTACCTCTTCCTCGCGGGCGAGCGTCACCGATCGGGCCTCAGCGGCGCTCGACGGTGACGTGGCCACCGCCTGGGTCCCCGACGGAGACCCGGCGGGCCAATCCATCGAGGTCAGATTCCCCCCGACCGAGCTCCGTCACATCGTGGTCGATCAGGGACCACCCGCGAGGGGACCCCTGGGGCTGTACATCGCCAAGGCCGGACTCTCGTTGAACGGCAGGCATCCGGTCCAACGTTCGCTCACCCAGGGGAGGACGGTGCTCACCTTCCCGAAGCAGCGCGTCAACGAGGTCCAGCTCCGGATCGACGGGGTCGGGGGCCTCGGCGGGCGGGTGAGGCTGAACGAGCTGCAGATCGGAAACCTGTCCGTCCCGGCTACGGACCAGCGGTCCCGGCTCTCCGGATGCTTCCGGGGGTTCGAGGTGGACGGCCGGGCCGTGACGGTGCAGTCTCCCGCAACGATCGGCCGCCTCACGGCGGGGCTTCCGATCACGTTCACGCCGTGCCACGGCGCGACGTTCTCCCTTTCGGCGGGGCGTCACCGGATCAGCCCCGTGGACGCGTGGCAACTCGACGAGCTCCACCTGTCCTCGTCGTCCTCCGTAGGTAGTGCTCCTCCTGCCGGACCGCAGCTCTCGGTCGGGACCTCGACGCCCTCGCGCACCACGGTCACGACGGACGGCGCACAGGCCCCGTACTACCTCGTGCTCGGGCAGGGCTACGACCCCAGGTGGAGGGCGACGATGGACGGGAAGTCGCTCGGCCGGCCCATTCTGGTGGACGGGTACTCGACCGCCTGGATCGTGCGTTCACCCGGTCCGCACAAGTTTGTGCTCGAGTTCGGACCCCAGCACTGGATGAACCTCTCGCTCGCGGTCTCGCTCGTCGCGGTCGCGGGGATGGTCGGCATCGTCGCAAGACGTCGGAGAAGGCAATGAGGATCCGACGACGAGACGAGGCGGTCGCCCGGCCACGCGGGGCAGACGACGGGGGTTCAGGCGAAGCTCCCGTGGACCTCCTGCCTGCGGACCCCCCCAAGCTCGAGTCGAACGAGGCGCGGAGCGCCAACCCCGTGGCGATCTTCCGCCGACGTCGGATGCAGTGGCGGGAGCGACGGGCGCTGCGGCCAGCCGGGGGGCCGTCGCTAGCGCGGTGGATCGTCCTCGCGCTGCTCCTCACGTTCCTCGGTGGGGCGGTCGGGTTCGCGCTGGCGGTCGTGCTGGGCATCACGTCGGTGTTGGTGCCCAATCCCCGGACGTTCCTCCGGCTGGCGGTGGGGGCCATGGTGCTCGTCCCCGTGGCGATCCTGGCCCGGGGGCTCCCGCCCGCTTTCTTCGTGAGTCCGAACTTTGCGGGCAACAACATGGCCGCGCATTACCTTGCCGGAGCCGCCCTCGTCCTGCTCGTCGCCGGGATCCTGCGGGACACGCGGCGGGGGACCCGTGAGGTGGCGCCCGGCGACGGCGTCGGGTCGACGTCACCTTCCGTCTCACTGCTGCCCGAGGCGCCACCGGCCGCGCCGAGCCCCAGCCGGGGGCCCTGGCGCGCGCGCATCGCTCTCGGCGAGCGCACGCGACGCGCCGTCCGGTTCGCCCTGGGATTCTGGCCACTCGTCGTCACGTTGGCCGGTGTGGACGTCATCCTGAGGTTCGCGGTGGGCGGCGGAGCGGGCCCCGATCCGGTCGCCGCACGGGTCGGCGCCAACCTGGCTGCGGGAGCCGGGTTCGCCCTTCCCGGGCCACTCGGCGGACTGGCTCCGACGGCCCTGCGGGCCCCCATGGTCCCGGGCCTGGTCGCGCTCGCGTCGGCCAGTGCAGCGCCAGCGTTCTTCCTTCGAGCGGTCTGGGCCTTGGTCGGTGGGGGGGCGGTGATCGCGACCGGGGTGGCCAGCAGGCGGATGTTCGGGGCACGGGCGGGGATCGCCGCCGCGGCCGCTGTGGCGCTGCTCCCCTCGTTCTGGCTGGAAGACGTGCGGATCGAGTCGGCGCCGCTGGCCCAGCTGTTCGTGGCCCTCCTCCTGGCCGCGCTCGCCGGGACCTCGCCGGCCATGGCCGGGTACCGACGGGCTGCCGCAGCGGGAGCGGCTGGTGGCCTCCTGGCACTGACCCGGCCCGAGGGTTTCGTCATCGCCGGGGCCATGATCCTGGCCTGGCTGCTGAGCCGCCGCGAGACTCAAGCGTCGCCGGCACGACGGCTGCGCCTCGGGCTCGTCGCGGTGGTGGCGATGGCGGCCGTCGCCGGGCCCTGGTTCGCGCGCAACGCGGGCCAGTTCAACGTCCCGTCTCCGGTCACCGAGGCAGGGCGCATCGCGGCCGGCGCCAACGCACCATCCGCGTATTCCGGTCCGTTCCTCGGTTCGTACGATCCGCGGGCCGCGGACGTCGCCCAGGCGGCCGTGTCGCGCACACCCGTCGCCGAAGGGACCATCGACCGGAGGCTCCGCGACCGCGCCGTGTCCTATGCGGCGGGACACCCCGTCGGGCTGATCGAAGCCCTCGGAGCCCGGTCGCTCCGGAGCTTCGAGCTGTGGAGCCCGACGAACGAGCGAGACGTGCACGCCGCGAGGGGCCTCGCCACCACCGGCTGGACCGTGGGCTGGGTGGGCTTCCTGGTCTTGCTGGCGCTCACCCTCTTCGGGTACGGGCGGCTCTGGTCTCTCCGGGCGGGCAAGGCTGCGATCCTGTTCGCCGCACCGCTGGCGGTCCTGGGGATCGCGCTCCTCACGTACGGGGAACCGCTGGCCCGGACGGCCGTCGACCCGGTGCTCGCCGTTGTCGCCGGCGCCGGGCTCACCGGGGCCGTCAAACGGCCGGGTGCCGGGCGCGAACGCCAGCGGCCTCCCCGTCTCCGGCGTCCTCGGATCCGCCTTCCACGGCTGCGGCTTCCCCGGATTCGACGGCGAATGAAACCATGAGCGAGCAGCCGCCAGCCGCCCCGACGGGCGAACGCAGCACTTCCGAGCGGCCGGTCGTCTCGGTCGTCGTGCCCACGCGGAACTCTGGTCGGACCATCGCGGCATGTCTCGACTCCCTTCGCGCCCAAGCGGGTCCCCCGATGGAGATCATCGTCGTGGACAACGGGAGCTCCGACGGGACGTGGGAGATCGCCCAGCGTCTCGCCGATCAAGCCCTTCGTGGCGGCCCGGAGCGGAGCGCCCAGCGCAATGCCGGCATCGCCGGGTCTCGGTGCGAATTCGTGCTGTGGATCGACTCCGACATGGTGCTTCCCCCCGGACTTGTCGAGCGCGCGGTGAAGGAGGCCGAGACCGCCGAGGCCGAGGGCGTCTTCATCCCGGAGGTGACGGTGGGCCAGGGGTTCTGGACGAGGTGCCGGGCGCTCGAGCGGCGGTGCTACGTCGGCGAGCCCATGATCGAGGCGCCACGACTGGTTCGCCGGCGGTATCTCGTGGACACGGGTGGGTTCGTCGAATGGCTCTCCGGCACCGAGGACGCCGAGCTCCGGATGCGGATGCTCCGCGACAGGGTCCGGCTCGCCCGGATCGGACCGCACATCGTCCACGACGAGGGCCGGTTGACGTTGCGGGGCGTCGTCGCGAAGCGCTTCTACTACGGCCGGGGGCTCTCGAGGTACCGGGCGGCCCACGCCGGCGCGATGGCCGGACAGACCCGTGCGACGGCGCGTGCGTTCCTCAGGTCGCGACGGATGCTCGCCCGACATCCCGTGCTTGCGGGCGGGATCGCAATCATGCGCGCGGCCGAGGTCGGCGCATACCTGGTGGGGCTGTTGGCCGAAAGCATCGCCGCCCGCAACGAGCGACCGGAGGGGACAGAGCTGGGGGGAGGGCGCCTCACGCGCCGCTCGTGACCGAAGCGCGCTCGAAGGCCTCCCGCATCCGAGCGCTCTGACGCCGAACCTCGCGGTGCTCGAGCACGTACCGCCGGTTGTGCTCGCCGACCTTCGACCGTTGCTCCGGATCGCCGAGGAAGCGGAGCAGGCCGTCCGCGAGTGCCTCCACGTCGTCGGGAAGCCGGAGGTTGGGCTCGGGCACGGCCTCATGGTTCGAGCCGGTCGCCGTGGTCACCACTGCGAGTCCGCTCGCCATCGCCTCCACATAGGCCAGCCCGAACTGCTCGTTCCACACGCGCGTAGGGCGGGGGGCCGTCACGAACACGCCCGCCCCCCGGAGTGCCTCGGCGACCCCCGGCCGGTCCAAGGGACCCAAGAACGACACGGAGCGCCGGCGGTCGGCCTCCCGCCGGACCATAGGCTCGAGCGGGCCCCGACCGGCGACCATCAACCTGGCGTCCGGCAGCCGGGACTCCACGATCGCGAACGCTTGGAGCACGCGGTCGACGCCCTTGTTCGACGCGAGTGGCGACACGAACGCGGCCACCGGTTCGGAAACGGGTCGATCGGGCGGGTGGAACAGCTCGGTGTCGACCCCAGGATGCACGACCTCACACCGCTCGGCAGGGATGCCCAGCTCGACGCAGTGATCCCTGGCGGCATGGATGAGGCACAGGAAGAGGTCGGCGCGACGGCCCCGCAACATTGCCTGGCGATACGGCGGCAGCCGGTACAGCGGATTCTTCGCATCGTTGCCCCACACCAGCACGGCGTGGCGGATCCGTCGGCGGCTCGCCAGGCCCGCTGCCTGCCCCGTGACCAGGCTGCAGAGCTCGAGCGAGGCCACCCAGTCCGTGGACGGGACGGACTCCACACCTCGGATCCATGCGAGTGACGCCGCCTCGGTGAAACGGCGGGTCAGCCGGCGATACGGGCGCTCCACGAACTCCACGGGCTCCGGGGGCCGGGGGTTCCCCACGGCGACCACCCGTACGCCGTGCATGAGCGACAGCCAGTGGAGCTCCCGGTAGGGCCGTTGCCCGGGCAGCATGAGCCAGGCGAGGGACCACCGGCCGGCGGTCATTCGAGGTATCCGAGCGCGGCCAGGCGGTCCGCCATCTCGCGTTCCTCCTCCTCGGAGAGCGGCTGTTCCCTCGGCCCCTCCCGGCCCGGCCGGCGGTCCGGCCAGGGCGGGAGGGTCGCGAGTAGGTCGCGGGACACGTCCGGGCGGTCGGCCGCGCGGTCGACTCGTTCCCGGGGATCGGTCGCGAGGTCGTACAGCGAGGCCCCCGTCTCCGTCGACACGAGCTTCCAGGGATCGCGGTACACGGCTCGGAGCCGGCCCGCCCGCGACGCGCTGAGTGGCCAGGCCTCCGACGTCCACGAGGGCAGCCGGAGCCGATCCCGCTCGGCCACGGCCACCCCCGGTGCGCCCGTCATCATCGACGGCGCCGCGCCGGCCGGGACGGGAACACCAGCCGCCTCGAGCAGCGTCGCGTAGACACGTCGGAGGTCCACGGATTCCGAGCGCTCCGCCGCGGGAAGGCCGGCGCCGGTCATCACGAGCGGAACGTGCAGGGCCTCCTCGTCCAGCGTGAACCCGTGCAGCAGGGCTCCATGCTCTCCGAAGGATTCGCCGTGGTCCGACGTGACGCAGAAGGCAAGCCCCCGGGCGCCGGTGTTCACGGCCGAGTACAGCTCTCCAACGACCGTGTCCAGGTACCGGGCCGCGCGCTCATGGAGGGTCCGCGCCACCTGGACGGCCGAAGCGGCCTCCCGCCCATCCCCTCCCACGAGGTTGTACCGGATGGCTCGATGGGGCTCGAGCAGCCGCATGGCCCGGAATACCGACCGCGGCCCGGCGCGCTCGCTTCGGACGGCGGCCGGCGCGAGCGGGGTGAGGTACGGAGCGTGTGCCTCGACCAGGTTGACGACGAGGAGGAACGGCCGTTCGGCGTCCCGTTCGGCGGCCCACTCACGCACGAGACGGAGGGCGTCCCCGGCGAGCTGGTCGCCGCTCCGGTACGCCGCCCGATACGAGCAGTGGGCGGCCCTGAGCGCGCCGCGCAGCCGCGGGCGAGACCGCAGGACCGATCTCCACCGGGGCAGCCGGACGGCGAGTGGATCCCGGATCCGGGTGAAGCCGTGATCCATCTCGGTCAGCCTGCTCACCCAGGGGTTGTTGCTGACACAGACGGTCTCGTAGCCGGCCGCGCGAAACAGGGCCGGGAGCCACCTGCGGCTGAGTCCAGGATCGGATGCCGGCCCGGGGGGGAGCAGGGCTTGAAGCGAGCCGCCCGTCGGGTCGCCCAGCTCCCAGCCCGTGAACTGGTGGGGCGTGTCCATCCCGTGCTCCGAGGGCAGGAGGCCGGTGAGCAGGGAAGCATGTGAGGGATACGTCCACGGCGCGTTCGCCACCGCGTGGCGGAACCACATGCCGCCTTCCGCGATCGCGGTCAGCTGGGGCATCGCGGGCCGCTCGCCGCCGAGGCCGGCCGCCCTGGCGCTCAGGGTGTCGAGGACCACCAGGACCACATCGGGCCCTCCCGCCGCTCGCTCGCCCATTCGACTGGAGGATAGCCCGAGCCGACCCGAATGAGGCAGGGTGGGTCGACGACGAGCCCGGCGTCATGTCGGTGGCCCGCGGGCCTGCCTTCCTGTACCCTTCTCCCGACCGAAGCACCGTCGCCCGCCGGGCCCACAAGGGGAAACCATGCGCCGGGTCATGGCCTACGTAGCGCTCTCGGTGGGCTTCCTCCTGATCTTCTTGTCGCCGCTCCTGCTCCTGTACGCGGTGCCGCGGCTCCAGAAGGCGCCGGTTGATCACTATGACAAGATCACCTCCGTCGGGACCGGCGTGTACTTCAACACCAGCCCCAAGTACCTGACCCAGGTCGGCCCCGTTCCGCTCGAGAACATCACCGTCTACCGGCCGGACGTCTCTGCGTCCGACAAGAACGTCGCCGTCTACGACTCGTTCTCGAGCACGAAGGACATGCGAGCCGACGCCGTGATCGACGCAGCCAAGGAACGCTTCGTCTTCGACCGCAAGAGCGCTCTGCCGGTGCACTGCTGCGGCGAGACCCCCCGGCACGAGGGCCTCACCCTCAAGTTTCCGTTCGGCGTGAAGCGCGAGACGTACATGTTCTGGGACTCGACCGCGAAGAAGGCGTTCCCGGCCAAGTACGTCCGTGACGACACTATCGACGGACTGCCGGTCTACGAGTTCCGGTCGGACGTCCCGCCCACTCCGATCGGCCACCTCACGGTGAGTGGCGCCGCGGCCGGACAGCCGAGCCAGAAGAACGTCCCCGTCGATCAGGAGTACTCGGCGACGACACTGCTGTGGATCGAACCGGTGACCGGAGCCGTCGTAAAGGGCTCCCGCCTGTTGCATCAGTGGCTCGAGGACCCGTCGACCAGCACCAACATCCTCGTGCTCGAGGACGTGAGGATCGGATACTCCGACAAGTACACGGCGGACAACGTCAGCTTCATCAGCACGAACGTGGACCAGCTGAAACTCGTGAAGCAGCGGCTCCCACTGTTCGGTCCGATCGTGGGCGTCGTCCTGATCGTCGCGGGGATCCTCCTGGGGAGACGGCAGCGCCCCAGGAGGGCAGGACGGGTCCCGGCCGCGAAGCCACAGCCGACGACCGTCTAGCGCCGTTCGCTCCTTGGTGAGCTGGATCCGCCGCCACGCCCCGGCCGTCGCCGGCGGCGGGGCCGCACTCGCGTTCATCGCGCCGCTACTCGTCCCGGGCTACGTCCTGTCGTACGACATGGTGTTCGTGCCGAGGTACCGGATCTCGGCGGGCCTGCTCGGCCTGTCCGGCCATGTCCCCCGGTCCGTGCCGGCCGAAGGCTTGGTCGCCGTGCTGTCCCGCGCGGTGTCGGCGGACATTATCGAGAAGGCCGTCCTGGTCTCGATCTTCGTCCTGTCGGCAGCCGGCGCGGGACAGCTGGTCTCCCGGCTGCTCCCGCGGGCGGGTCCGGCTGTCAGGACGGCCGCGGGCCTCCTCTACGCCTGGAACCCCTTCGTCTACGAGCGCCTGCGGATCGGGCACTGGCAGCTGCTGCTCGGATATGCGGCGTTGCCGTTCGTCGCAGCTGCCGCCCTCGATCTGCGAGACCGCGTCCCGCGGGCGGCGCCTCGGCTCGGGTTGTGGCTGGCGCTGGCCGGCATCGCGAGCCCGTACGCTGGGGTGCTCTCCGGCGGCCTGGCCCTGCTGGTTGCGGCCGCTCCACCCTGGGGTGGCGAGGTTCGGCGCTCTCTGCGAGCAGCCGGAGCTGCCATCGGACTCACGCTGGTCGTCAACCTGCCGTGGGTCGTGCCGTCACTCCTGCGACCCGGAGGGCTTCCCTCCTCGGTGGCCGGGCTGCGGGCGTTCGGTCCACGCTCCGACTCCCCGCTCGGCACGTTCGGCAGCCTCCTGTCCCTCGGGGGGATGTGGAACACAGACTCCCGAGCTTCATCGTCGTGCTCGTGGTCGCGACCATCGGGTGGGCCGCGCTTCGGCGAGGGGAGGAGTCGCGGCGGCACCTGGGGGTGCTCCTCGCCGCCGCCCTCGGCCTTCTCCTCGCCGGTGGGACGACGTTCCCGATCACGGGAGCGGTCGTCCGATGGGCCGCCATCCACCTCCCGGGCGGCGGCCTTCTCCGCGACTCGCAGATGTTCGTCGCCCCGCTCGCACTCGCCATGGCCATCGGGTTCGGGGCCGGCCTCGCGCGGCTGACGCCGTCGGAGCGTCCGAGAAAGGAGCGGGTCGCGCTCGGCGTCGCCCTGGTCGCGGCGGCTGTGTCGCTCGTTCCCACGCTAGCATGGGGTGCGGGCGGCGAGCTCATCAGCGCCCGCTACCCACCCGACTGGGACCGGGCCCGCGCGATCCTGGCGGCCGACCCCGAGCCGGGGCGGATGCTCGTGCTCCCCTGGCATCTCTACTTCGCACAGGCGTGGAACGGGGGCCGGGTGGTGCTGGACCCGGCCCAGCGATTCTTCTCCAGGCCCGCGCTCACGACCGAGCGCCTTGAGCTCAGGAGTGGAACCCTCCCGTCCGAGGACCCCCTCCCTCGCCGGGCCGACCGGATCGTCGCCTCCGGCCGGGCAATCGGCCCGAGCCTTCCCGGTCTGGGCGTCCGATACGTGCTCCTGCTCAAGGAGGCGGACTGGAGGAGGTTCCAGGGACGCACGGCCGGTCTCCACCGCGTGCTCGACACCGCCGAACTCTCACTGTTCCGCTCCTCGCGCGCCACCCTCAAGGTGCGGCAGCCGGCGCCCCCGACGGGACCGGTCCTCGCGGGAGACGTGGTCGCGGCCCTCGCCCTAGTCATGCTCCTGTTGTGGCTCCTCACGGCGGCTCGTTCGCGGGAAGGGGGTCTGTTATCCTTCGCTCGACGGCCCCGTGCAGGGCCGAGGAGATCATGAACAGGCGCTGGGTCTGGGTGGTGATTGTGACGAGTTCCGCCCTCATGGCGATACTCGGGGCGTTCCTGATCGTGATCTCGCAGAATCCCCATCAGCCGACCGGAGGGCTGCTCGTCTACGGGCCCTGACGCCGGCCGAGCTCAGGCCGGAGCTGGGACCGGGGCCGACACGAGGTCGACCTCCTCGGCCGTCTCGCTCAGCACCGCTTCGAACAGCCTGGCGCTCGTGTCCCACTCGAATCTCCGCGCTCGAGCCGCGGCCTGAGCGCCCAGGCGGGCCCGCAGGCCCTCGTCGCCGAGGAGACGCTCGAGCGCCGGTCCGAAGCCCTCGATCTCGTCGACCACCAGGCCCGTTACGCCGTCCTGGATAGATTCGGCGAGCCCGCCAGTCCGGAAGCCCACACACGGTGTTCCCACGGACGCCGCCTCGAGGACCGCGAGGCCCCATCCCTCCTTGATCGAGGGCATCGCCAGCACCCAGGCCCGGGCCAGGACCTCGGCCTTGGCGGCCTCCTCGACCCACCCGAGGAACCGGACGTCGTCGCCCAGCTCGAGCTCTTCCGCGCGATTGCGGAGCCGCTGCTCCCACCACCCCCGGCCGGCGATGTCCAGGGTGAGACCGGGGACGGTTTCCCGGATCCGGGCGAATGCATCCAGGAGAATCTCGACCCGCTTGTGGGGCACGAGCCGCCCCAGGTACGCGATCGTAGGAAGCGGCGACCGTCCGGCCGGCGCCGCCGAGGTCGGCAGGTCCACGCCGTTGTGGACCACCCGGATGCGCTCGCGCGCGATCCCCAGCCCCGCCAGCTCCGCCTTCGTTGCCTCGGACACCGCCACGTAGGTCGCCCTCGCATACAGCGATGGGGCCAGGCGGGACTCCACCCACCATCCCACCCGGGCCATCCTCGCGCGGAACACTACCGGCCATTGCTCCCGGTGGACGTGGTGGACGAGCACCACCACCCGTCGGCTGCAGTACAGGGGGGAGAAGAACGGCACGCCGTTCTGCACGTCCACGACGACGTCGTGGTCATTGAACCGGCCCGCGAGGTGATGGAACGCCGCCCACAGATACACGGTGATCCGGCCGCCTCGACGAACGAAGCGCACACCGTCCGACATCTCGTCTCGTGGTGCCCGGTCGTGTGCAGCGCAGAAGATCGTCACCTGGCGTCCCCCTGCGGCGAGACGCCGAGCGATCTCCTCGACGAAGACCTCGGAGCCGCCTCCCTCGGGGTGCCGTCGGTCTCTCCAAGCCAGGAACAGCACTCGCCCGTCGCTCCGATGCGGTACCAGCAGCCGCCGGGCGTGGACGGCCATGGCGAAGAGGACGACGGCGTTCACGACGAGTAACCATGTGGCCAGGGCGACCGGGCTCCCGGCAATCGCCGCCGCGCCGAGGACCGCAACAGCAGCCGCGGGGAACACCCATGACACCCACGAGATCCGGTCGGCATGCAGCAGGAGCTGGACGAGCACCAGGGTCGTTCCCGCCAGGAGCATCGTGGGCGCCAGCAGCCGCAGGATGGACGCCGCCTCCGGGTAGGACGAGCCGTATGTGAGGGACAGCAATCGGGCGGGTGCGGCCTCGGCCGCAAGGACGAGCGCGATCGCCGGCATCGATCGGAGGACCAGGCCCCCGAGACCTCGCCGGACGCTCTCGCGACGGAACCCGGACCCCGCGACGGCCAGGATCTCGAAGAGAAAGACCAGCCTGGCCAGGGAGGAGGCCGCGGCGTACGAACCCTCGGCGTCCGGCCCTCGCCACCACACGGCCGCCACATCGACCACCTGTAGCGTCACCAGGCACGCCAGCCCGGCCCCCACCCACCAGACGGGGCGGGCGTCTCCGACCGCCAGCAGCCAGTACAGCGGGACGGCGAGCGAGAGGCCGAGGATCAAGGCAAATCCGACGAACGACCGCTCGTCCAGCGATCGCCCCAGGGCACCCGCGAGCGCCAGGGGAACGAGCATCACGAGCGCAGCCGGCACCAGCAGGGCGACCTCACGCCAGGCGGACGTCACCCGGGAAGCGGGCGGAAGCGCGCGTGCCTCGACCGAACCCTCGATGCCTCACCCCCTGCGACTCGGGGCGGTCGAGATGCCGCCCGCCAGCATTATGAGAGCCGGGACGCGTGGAGCCAACCGGCCGATCGGATGCTCAGGTCCCCGAACGGCGTCGGACGAGCCCCAGGGTGACCAGGGCGACGACCACCAATGCGGCGACGATGCCTCCGATCAGCACGGCATTCGACCCCCCGATTCCCGATCCGCTGGCCGCGGCGGTCGGCGCCTGGGATGAGGGACTCGAGGCCGCCGTCGACGGGAGGGGGGAAGCGGTCGGCGTCCGTGGAGCGGAGGGAGGCGGCGGCTTACAGCCGCCGCCGAACCCCACGCAATGGCTCCCTCCGTACGTCGCGTCCAGGGTCCCGACCCCCACGGAACACCCATCTGCGCCGCACCGGACGGGCCCGGTTCGGCTCCCGACTCGGATGACCGGGTGCACGACGAACCGGACCGGGCCGAACGAGCCGTCGGCTCGAGCCGTCACACCGAGGTCCAGCGTCGACAGGTCGCAGTCGTCCTGTCCCGTCGCGGCAAGCAGGCACTGGGTTACAGCCAGCGAAGCGCCTCCGGGGAATCCGGTACCCGAGACCATGACGGCTCGCGCGCCCTGAAGGTCGTCGCTCGGCACCACGTCGACGAACTCCGTCCCGTGCACCCCGGGCCCCTGGGCCTTGGCGGTTGCCCAGGAGGGGGCGACGAATGACGCGAGGAGGAAGGCAAGGCCGGCGAGGGCGGCCACTCGTGTCCGGCGCCGACAATCCGGTCCGATGACGTCCTCCTCCATTCGATGGAACGGTTGCCGGGAGCCGCCCGGCCGGAAAGACGATGGGGTCGTCACTGTAGGGAGGGCGCGAGAGCGGGGCAACCGGCGCGACCCGGGTGGCCGGTACACTCGCCGACTGATGCGGATCGCCGAGCTGCAGGACGTGCTTCGCCGGACCTACCTCGACCGTGACGCGGCTCGGGGCGCGGACGGCGTGTTCCGGTGGATGGTCGAGGAGGTCGGCGAGGTCGCGCGGGCCATGCGGAACAGGGACCCCGCCGCCCTGGAACACGAGATGTCCGACGTCCTGGCCTGGCTGGGGTCCCTGGCCAACCTCCTCGACGTCGACCTGGAGCGAGCGGCGGCCCGGTACGCGAACGGCTGCCCGAAGTGCGGCTTGATCCCGTGCGGGTGCGAGGTGCGGCCGTGACCATCGAGTTCCGGGTTCCGCCCGAGGACGAGCGCGAGCGCGTCCTGGACGTGCAGCAGGCGGCGTTCGGCACCCCGCCCGCCTGGCGGAACCGGGTGGGCCCCCACATCGTCCTGGACCGGTACGTCTGCGCGTACGACGGCGACCGCCTGGTGGCGACCTCCCTGTCCCATCCCTTGCAGCAGTACTTCGGCGGCCGGGAGGTCTCCTGCGCCGGCATCGCCGCCGTGGCCGCGATGCCGGACACCCGGGGCAGCGGCATCGGCGGCGCGCTGGTGGCCGAGCTGCTCCGGCGGCGCCGCGAGGCCGGCGACGTGGTCAGCTCGCTCTATCCCGCCACCGTCGCCGTGTACCGCAAGCTCGGCTACGAGGTGGCAGGCGTGTTCACCGAGTTCTCGGCCTCTCTGCGCGCCCTGCCGCGTACCGGCGGCGAGGGCATCGAGCTCCAGACGCTGAGCGACGACTCCCGACTGGACGACATGCGGGAATGCTTCCGCAGATGGGCGCCGGGCCACAACGGCCCGGTGTGGTTCGAGGACGACATGTGGTGGAAGTTCCGGGTGCTCCGGCTGACGGAACCGGACGTCGTCCCCCAGATCGTTCTGGCGCATGGCGACGACGGCCTCGAGGGCTACGCCTGCTACCAGCGGGGCGACCGCCCCGGGTTCGGGATCGATCCGTCGTGCACACACTTCGTCGCCCGCACCCGGCGGGCGGCGGCCGCGCTCTTCGGCTATTTCGGCGGTTACCACAGCGTCGGGGACAAGATGACCTGGCACGGGCCGCCGAACGAGCCGCTGGCGCTCCTGGTGGCCGAGTCCCGGTCGGTGGAGCGGACGTTCGAGTTCCCCTGGATGACCCGGCTCCTCGACGTGCCGGGGGCGCTGGAGGCCCGCGGCTACCCGGACGTCGACGGCGAGTGTGTGATCGCGGTCGACGACCCGCTCCTCCCCGAGAACGCGGGCCCCTTCCGCATCGAGGCGAACGCCGGGAAGGTCGCCGTGTCCCGGGCCGACGGGCCGGCGGGCCGCCCGATCTCAATCGGGCTCCTCAGCGCGATGTTCACCGGGCACCTCTCCCCCGCCGACCTCGTGCGCCTGGGCGCGGCCGTGCCCGACGACCCGGCGCTGCCCGTCCTGGGCCGGCTGTTCGCCGGGTCCCCGCCGTGGAGCCCGGACTTCTTCTGATGCCCGAGGTCCGGCCGGCAACCGCGGACGACTGGCCCGCGGTGGCGGCGCTGCTCGCGGAGCTCGGCCGCCCGGACGTGCTCGGCGGGCCCGAGGAGGAACCCGCCCGGCAGGTGTTCCTCCGGTACCTGGCGCGGGAGGACACGGAGGCGCTGGTGGCGGAGGAGGACGGCCGCGTTGTTGGGTTCGTCGACATGGAGTACCGGACCCGGCTGAACTTCACGACGCCCCAGGCGTGGATCCCGGACCTCATCGTGACCGAGGCGGGGCGCAGCCGCGGTGCCGGCGCCGCGCTCCTGGCCCGGTGCGAGGAGCTGGCCCGGGCCCACGACTGCTGGGCCCTGTCCCTGGAATCGGCGAACTGGCGCCAGCGGGCGCACGCGTTCTACCTGCGGGAGGGGTTGGAGGACAACGCGAAATCCTTCACCAAGAGCCTCTCCGGCCAGGGCATGCACTGGCCGCCGTCTCCCCGCTAGTGCGGCCGGGAGGAGCTTCCGTCAGTGAGCCTCAGCGCCGGAACCGGTCTCCCGCCCGCTCGGCGAGGTCCTCGGGCGACAGGTCCACAGCCCCCTCCCAGTGCAGCCGCTCGAAGTAGGTGGCGTCGGAGCGGTACAGCGGACGCAGGTTCGACCGGCAGGCGATTCGCAGGTTGAGCCAGTACCCCGCGGTGCCGCTTGGCGCGCCGTACAGCGCCATGTTGCAGCTCTGCAGGCCGAGCTCGGCGTAGAGCCCCAGCGCGGTCGCGATGCCCGCTCCGAGCTCCTCGACCGCGTCGTCGTCGAGGTCGGCCGGCGAGCAGGCCCCCGGCACCAGCGCGCGGAGCTCGCCCGGGGCGATCGGGGCGAACGAGGCCAGCCACTCGATCCGGCCGGTGGATCCCAGGTACCGCGGGCCGGCCAGCCGTTCGGCCTCGAGGTACTTTTCGAACCGCCCGTCGGCCCCGCGGGCAAGGAGCGCCTGCATCGTGGTCGGGACCGGGTCCACGCTGCCCTGCAGGTGGGGATGGAACAGCGAGCTGCCCGACGGCAGCATGTGGTTGGCGTTCACCGACCCCCAGGCGGGCTCAGGAAGCCGTTCGCTCACCGCCCGGACGAACGTCACCTGCGTCCAGAGGTTGTCGGCGACCAGGCGGTGGGTCATCCGGTCGAGCGGAAGGAAGTGCTCGTGTGGCGAGTACACCGAGACCGCGGCGTGCTGCGCGTACGTCAGGATGTTCGGGAACAGCACCGCCTCGCCCCGGCGGATGCGGCCCTCGGGCCACACCTCCGGCGGGAGGCGGGGGGTCAGCTCGTCGACCCGCTCCCCGCAGAACGGACACCCCGCGCGGGTCTCCTCGGCCACGGCCGCGAGGTCGAAGTCCTGGGGCGGAATCAGCTGGACGGCCGCGGTCAGGATCCGCGAGGAGTGGCCCGTGAGCGGGTCCCACCGCACCTCGACCTCCGTGGGGACGGGGTCGTTCGCTCCCGGCGGGATCGTCGCCCCGACCAGGCGCCGGGAGCGCAGCTCCATCCTCAGTTCCCGGTGAAGAGGGCCTCGGCGATCTGCACGGCGTTGAGCGCCGCGCCCTTGCGGAGGTTGTCCCCGCACGCGAACAGCAGCAGGCCGTCGTCGCGGCCGGCCGCCCGGCGGACCCGGCCCACCAGCACGTCGTCGATGCCCGCGGCGTCGAGCGGCGTCGGGTACTCGCCGTGGTGCGGATCGTCGACCAGCCGCACACCGGGGGAGCGTCCGAGCAGCCCGCGGGCCTCCTCCGGCGTCACCGACCGGCCGAACGTCGCGTAGATCGACACCGAGTGGCCGGTCACCACCGGGACGCGGACCACGGTCGCCTGGACCTCCAGGTCCGGCAGGTCGAGGATCTTCCGGGCCTCGTTCAGCAGCTTGCGCTCCTCGCCGGTCCAGTCCTCCTCGTCCATCCCCCCCTGCAGCGCGAGGACGTTGAATGCCACGGTCTTCCCGTAGACGTCCCCGGCGGGCAGGGCGTCGTGGTCGGGTGACATGAGGGACTCCACGTCGGCGCCCAGCTTGCCGACCTGCTCGGCCAGCTCGCGGATCCCCTTCATCCCGCTGCCCGACACCGATTGGTACGACGACAGCACCAGCCCGGTCAGCCCGAACTTCCGATGGAGGGGGCCGACGGCCATCAACGCCGTGATCGCGGTGCAGTTGGGGTTGGCCACGATCCCGTGGTGCCCGGCCAGCGCGTGGGCGTTGACCTCGGGGACGACCAGCGGGACGTCCGGGGCCATCCGCCACGCGCTGGAGTTGTCCACGCACACCAGGCCGGCGGCCGCGGCGTCGCGGCAGATCGCCCGGGACACCGTCGCCCCGGCCGACAGCAGCGCCAGGTCGCACCCGCGAAGGGCGTCGACCGACGCCTCGCGGACCGTAACCTCGTCGTCCCGGAAGCGCACGCGAGCGCCCGCCGACCGCGACGAGGCCAGCGGAACGAACTCGTCCACCGGGAAGGCCCGCTGCTCGAGCGTCCGGGTCATCTCCCGGCCGACCGCGCCCGTCGCCCCGACCACAGCGACGCGCATCAGTGCTCCTCCCTGGCGACCACTTCGTGGGCCAGGTCGAACTTCGCGTGGATGGCGCGCACCGCGCGGTCGGCGTCCGCGGCGCGGACCACGCACGACACCCGGATCGACGAGGTGGAGATCATCTCGATGTTGATGCCCTCCTCGGCGAGCGCGGCGAACATGTCCGCGGCCACGCCGGGGTGGCTCTTCATGCCGGCGCCCACCAGCGAGACCTTGGCCACGCCGTCGTCCATCTCGAAGCCGACCGAGCCGACCTCCTGGGTCACGCGGTCCATGACGGCCTTCAGCCGTGGGAGGTCCACCTTCGGCGCCGTGAACGAGACGTCGGTTCGCCCATGGTGAGAGACGTTCTGCACGATCATGTCGATGTTCACGCCCTCGTCCGCCACCGCGCGGAAGATCGTCGCGGCCACGCCGGGCCGGTCGGGGACGTCCACCAGCGTGACCTTCGCCTCGCCGTCGTCGCTCGTCACGCCGCTGATCAGGGCCTGTTCCATACGCTCGTCTTCCTCCGTGACCCACGTGCCGTCCTCGCCCGAGAACGACGAACGCACGTGGAGCAGCACGTTGTTCCGCCGAGCGTACTCGACGGCCCTGCTCTGGAGGACGTTCGCGCCCGAGGCGGCGAGCTCGAGCATCTCCTCGAACGAGACCGCGTGGAGCTTTCGGGCGCCCGGCTCCACGCGGGGATCGGCCGTGAAGACCCCCGGCACGTCCGTGTAGATCTCGCAGAACTCCGCGCCAAGCGCCGCCGCCAGCGCGACCGCCGTGGTGTCCGACCCGCCCCGCCCGAGCGTCGTGACGTCGGCGGTCGCCGATACGCCCTGGAACCCCGCGACGATCACGATGTTCCCCTGCTCGACAGCCTGGAGGATCCGGCCCGGCCGGACGTCGATGATCTTCGCGTTCCCGTGCCGGGTGTCGGTGATGATCCCGGCCTGCGACCCCGTGTACGAGGCGGCCCGGTGCCCGCGCTCGTTGATGGCGATGGCCAGGAGCGACATCGCGATGCGCTCGCCGGCGGTGAGCAGCATGTCGAGCTCGCGGGGGTTCGGGATCGGCGCGATGTCGTGCGCCATCCGCATGAGGTCGTCGGTGGAATCCCCCATGGCGGAGACCACCACGACGACGTCGTAGCCGCCCTCCCGGGCCCGGGCCACCCGCTCGGCGACGGCCCGGATGCGCCCGGCGTCGCCGACGGACGTCCCGCCGTACTTCTGCACGATCACCGGCACGCGACAGCGCCTCCTGGGGCCGGAGGCAAGAGCGTAACAGCCGCGTCAGGCCCACCTGCCACGCGGCGGACGGCATGGCCGCTCTCACGATCGTGCCGCCCCCGGTAGATTCACCACCCATGACCGACGCTCTGGCAGGACTCCGTGGCCCGCTCCCGCTCCCTGGTCTCGGAGGCGCTGGCCGACGGCGGCCTGGAGCGGCCGGCCCGGCGCATCTGGCCCGACGATCGGGCACCCAGCCTGCGATGGATCCTGTTCCACATGGTCGAGGAGTACGCGCGGCACAACGGACATGCCGACCTCCTCCGGGAGTCGGTGGACGGGCTCACCGGCGAGTAGCCGCCGGGCGGCGCCATCTGGGGCCATCTACGCTGGTCAGCGTCTTGCCAAAGAGTCGGTAACGCTACGGCCGCTCAGGCCTCGACCCGTGCGGCGTCGCGGTCGGCGTCGAACAGCAGGCGGCGAAGGAGCGCCCGCGGCCAGCCCTCGCGGGCGGCGACAGGACGGATGCCGACCAGGCGGCGGGCCAGGATCAGGCCGAACACCGCGCCGCCCATGGCCACCAACGCGCGGGGCTTGCCCTGGAGCGCCGCCACCACGGGAACGGCGGCGAAGCCGAGCGTGCTCGCCGGGCCCGTGTGTCCGAGCGCCTTGCCCGCCAGCAGGATCGAGCCCGCGACGACCATCGGCTCGGGGAGGAAGACCAGCGTCACGCCGGAGGCGGCGGTGAGGCCGCGCGCCGCGAACGGCCGCGCGTAGAACGGGAACGTGTGCCCGGCCACGATCGCGACGCCGGTGGCCGCCTTCCACGCCGGGTCCAGCCCGGCCCGGTCGGCGGCCAGCGCGACCAGCGCCGCCTTGCCGAGATCGGCCAGGATCGCGGCGGCGGCCGCACCCGAGCCCGCGTGCGCGGCCAGCAGGATGTGCGCGTCTCCCTCCGACGCCGAGCCGTACGCCTCGTCGATGACGCGCCGGGCCCGGAGGGTCCGGGCGACGACGTACGCCGAGGGGACGGTCCCGCCCAGGTACCCGGCCGCCACCCATGCCCATCGCCCGCGGCTCATCGCGCGGGAGTCTCGGCATGGTACGCGAGCCCGACCAGGCCGGGGCCCGCGTTTCCGCCGATCGCCGGGGTGGACTCCACGAGGTACTCCTCGACGACGTCGGCCCGGTTCCGCACGAGGTCCAGGAGCGCCGCGGCGTCGCCGGCGGCGTCCGCGTGGAGCGCCGCGACGTGCACCCTCGACCCGCCGGCGGTCCGCAGGGCCTCGTCGGCCACCATGGCCAGCGCCTTGGACCTCGTCCTGGGGCGGCCCACCGCCTCGATCTCGCCGGCGACCAGGCGGAACACCGGCCGGATCTCTCGCGTGCACGCGCGATCGTCCGGTCGAAGCCCTCCCCGGCCGCGCGGGCCGATTCGATCGCCACGAACCCCTCGCCCATGCTCGCGCTCCCGGAGTCGACGACCTCCACGCGGCCGTCGAATCGCTCGGCGGCGAGCCGGGCCTCGTGATGCGTCGCGGACAGGCTGGCCGCGAGCGTGACGCACACCACCTCGCCGCCGCCGGCTCGCTCGAACCCGTCCAGCCAGTCCCCCACCGACGGCGCCGCGGTCGCGGCGACCTCCCCGGCCCGCAGCCGCTGGTAGAACCGCGCGACATCCAGGTCCTCGCCGTCGCGGTAGGTCTCGTCGCCGAACCGGATCTGCAGCGGCACCACGATGATCCCCAGCTCGCGCGCCAGCTCCGCCGGCACGTTCGCCGCGCTGTCCGTCACCACCGCCACCACGTCGAACCCTCCCCGGGCCTCGCACATGCGCCGGGCCTCGCACGTGCGCCGGGCCTCGCGCCTTCGCCGGGCCTCGCTCTCGGCGCTGGACCTTGCCCACGCGCCCGTAGGATTGTCCACGATGGCGAACGACGGCCGGGGAGGCCTCCGGAGCCTGTTTCGGGTCCAGGGCTTCCGCCGCCTGTTCGCCGGGCAGGCGGTGTCCGGCCTGGGCGACTGGGTGGCGACGCTGGCGTTCATCGCGCTGGCGTTCGACATCACCCGGAGTCAGACCGCGGTCGCCATCGTGCTCATCCTGCGGCTGGTCCCGCCGATCTTCGCGGCCCCCGTGGGCGGCGTCCTGGCCGACCGGTTGGACCGGCGGCTGGTGATGGTCACGTGCGACCTGGTCCGGGCCTCGCTGATCGTGCTGGTGCCGTTCCTGCCGATCGGCGGTGTGTACGCCATCGCGTTCGCCCACGAGTGCGTCTCGCTGGTGTTCCTGCCGGCGCGCGACTCCAGCGTCCCGCTGCTGGTGGACGACGACGAGCAGCTCCCGCTGGCCAACGGGCTGATCCTGGCGTCGTCGTTCGGCTCGATCCCCCTCGCGGCCGGGGCCTTCGGCGGCCTCCGGCTGGCCGCCCGTCACATCCCGTCGTGGGTTCCGTTCGGCAACGCGCTTCGGTCCCACCCCACGGCGACGGCGTTTCTGTTCGACGCCGCGACGTTCCTGTTCTCCGCGGCCATGATCGTGCGCATCAGCCGGATCCCGCGCGGGACCCGGCCGTCGGACCAACCGGCGTTCAAGGGACTGGCGGAGGCATTCCGCTACCTGTGGAACACGCCAGTCTTGCGGTCGCTGTCGGCCGGGCTGGTGGTGTCGATGTTCGGCGGCGGCGTGCTGTTTGCCGTCGGCATCGCGTACATCCACACCACGCTGCACGGGACCGACATCGACTTCGGATGGCTCGCGGCTCTGTGGGGGCTGGGGATGGCGCTGGGGCTCGGCGTCGTCCGGTTCCTGGTTCGCGAACGCGGCGAGCGGTGGGTGTTCCTCGCCGCGGTGACCGCGTGCGGCGGGGTCCTCGTGGTCATGGCGCTGCTGCCGTACCTGTGGCTGGCGTTCGCCATCGCGGTGGCCTTCGGCATGGCGTTCTCCGTGGCGATCATGGTCGCGCTGTCCATGACCCAGCGGGTCACCGAGGACCGCATCCGCGGCAGGATCATGGGCGGCGTCCAGATGCTGTTCCGTGTCGGCCTGGGCGCCGGCGCGCTCGGCATCGGTGCGCTCGCCCACTCGATCGGCCGCGTGCACCTGATCATCACGCTGGACGGCAACCAGGTCGGCCTGCTCGCCGGCGGGGCGCTGATCCTCCTCGGCGCGTTCGCCAGTGCCGGTGTCCTCAAGCACGCGAAGGCGATGCAGGAGGAGTCCGAACACGCCGCCCGGACGGCCGCCCCGTCGGCGGCGCCCTGACGGGATTCCCGGCTACATCTCGCGGCGGCCCTCGAGGGCCTGGCCCAGGGTGATCTCGTCGGCGTACTCGAGGTCGCCTCCGACCGGGAGGCCGCTGGCCAGGCGGGTCACCCGGATGCCGGCGGGCTTCAGCAGCGCGGCCACGTACATCGCCGTCGCGTTGCCCTCCAGGTTCGGGTTCGTGGCCAGGATGACCTCGACCACGCCGTCGCGCTGGACGCGGTCGAGGAGCTGCTGGACGCGGAGGTCCTCGGGGCCGATGCCGTCGAGCGGGCTGATCGCGCCGCCCAGCACGTGGTACCTGCCCTTGATCACACCGGCCTTCTCGATCGCGGCGACGTCTTTCGGTTCCTCGACAACGCAGATCGTGGTGACGTCGCGGCCGGCGTCGCGGCAGATCCGGCACAGCTCGGCCTCCGCGACGTTGCCGCACTCGTCGCAGAAGCGCATGAGGTCCTTGGCCCGCTGGATGACCTCCGACAGCCGGCGGGCCTCGTCCGGCGGCGCCTTCACCAGGTGGAACGCCAGGCGCTGCGCGGACTTCGGCCCGATGCCCGGAAGCCGGGCCAGCTCGTCGATGAGGTCCTGGATCGGCCCCTCGTACATGGCTCAGGCACCCCTGCCGGACACGCTCACGACCAGCCCTCGGGTTCGGGCGCCTCGGTGGCGTCGAACTCGGACTTCAGGCGGGCCAGCACGGCCTCCTCGGACAGCGGCGGCGACTCCTCGACCATCTCCATTGCGGCCGGGCCGGCCACCGCCTCCCGAACCACGCACCGGATCCGCGGCGAGATTCCGAACACCTCCTGCAGCGCCGCGCGGAGCTCCGGCTCACGCTCCTCAACCTTCGCCACGCCGAACGTGCGGTTCGGCGGGAACGCGAGCTCGAGCAACGTGCCGTCGTACGAGACCGGCGTGGCCGACTCGAGCACGGCCTTCAGCACGGCCTTCACCCGCTCGAGCACGTCCGGCCACGAGCGGCGGAGCATGTCCACGTCGACCGCCGGGCCGGTTCCGGTCGCGACGGCCGGCATGCGGGCCGCGGGGACGGGCGCGGCTCGGTCGGGCGCGTCAGCCGGGCCCTCCGTGGTCTCGACCGGGGCCGGCTCCTCCTTCGCCTCGGCCTTCGGCGAAGCTGAAGCCGGAGCGGGAGCCGGGGCCGGCACGGCTCGTTCCTCCTCGGCCGCAGCCCGCACGGGATCGGCGGCCTCGGGGATCTCGACCCGCCGCTCCGGCGCCGGGGGCCGTGAGCCGTCGTGCACCCCGGCCAGGCGCTCCAGGCGCTCCAGGCGGGCGATCAGCGCCTCGGGGGTGGGGTCCGTGTCGGGCATGGTGGCCCGGACCAGCGCCAGCTCCAGCGTCAGCCGGGGCGAGGTCGTCCATCGCATGTCGGTCTGCGCGGCCAGCAGCAGCCCGATGGCCCGCGACAGCTCCGCCGGCGTGAACTTCGCCGCCTGCGCCCGGACCCGTTCGTACTCGTCGGGTGTCACGTCGACCAGATCGGCCTGCCCGGGCGCGGTGTTCGCCAGGAGCAGGTTCCGGAAGTGCTGCAGGCACTCGCTGGTCACGTGGCGGAAGTCATGGCCCTCCTGGACCAGCGCGTGGACCTGCTCGAACACCCCGCTCGTGTCCCCCACGGCCACCGCGTCGGCGATGGCGTACTGGACGTCCTGGCGCGGCGATCCCAGCAGCTGCTCCAGGACGTCCTCGCCGATCTCGGCGCCGCCCAGCACGGTGGCCTGGTCGAGCAGCGACAGCGCGTCCCGCGCCGACCCCTCGGACAGCCGGGCGATGGCGTGGGCGGCGGCCTCGTCGAGCTTCACGCCCTCGCTCGCCGCCACCGACATGAGATGCGCGGCCAGCACGCCGCCCCCGATCCGGCGGAAGTCGAACCGCTGGCACCGGCCGACGATCGTGGCCGGCATCTTGTGCGGTTCGGTGGTGCACAGCACGAACCGGACCCCGTCCGGCGGCTCCTCGAACAGCTTCAGCAGGGCGTCGAACGCCTCGCGAGACAGCCGCTGGGCCTCGTCGAGGATGTAGATCTTCTCCCGGCCCATGGCCGGCGCGGTCGGCGCCCGCTCCCGCAGCTCACGGGCGTCGTCCACCCCGCCGTGGGAGGCGGCGTCGATCTCGACCACGTCCAGGTGCGAGCCCGCCGCGATGCGCAGGCACTGCTCGCACTTGCCACAGGGCTCGGCCGTCGGACCCTGCTCGCAGTTGACCATCTTGGCCAGGATCCGGGCGGTCGAGGTCTTCCCCGTCCCCCGCGGCCCGCAGAACAGGTAGGCGTGCGCCATGCGCCCCTCGCGCACCGCGCCCACCAGCGCGCGGACGACGTGCTCCTGGCCGCGGACCTCCTCGGGGGTCTGCGGGCGGTACTTCCGGTACAGCGACTGGTACTGCTTCTCGTCGGCCACGGTCTCGGCCTTCCCGGGGAAGGAATCTCGCACGTCGAACAGTGGTGACCGCGCAACCGCCGTCGACCGCACAGAGAACTCGGGCGCTCACCGGGCCGGCGGCTCCGGCCAGGCATCCCTGCGGCACCCGCCAGCGCCTGCTTACCGCTGCTTCCTTCCGGACCTGACGGGTTTCGCAAGTTGGCGTCGCGCAGGACCCAGCCATCGACGCCCCGTACCCGGGGCGGCCACGGACCCTCCGGGCCTCGGACGGTATTCAGCCCCGCTAGAGCGGATTGCGGGTTCAGGGCACCGCTAGCTCCCCGCCTAGCGCGGTCACCGCTACCGAGTATACGCGGGGGGCCGACACTCCCGGAACCCCCGCCGGCGAGCTACCAGTACCTGGCCGTCGCCATCGCAAGGACGGCGAGGACCAGCAGCGTGAGAACCACGATTCCGTTCCACGTCCCTTACCTCGTCGACTCGCTGGACAGCGGGCCGTCGGCCGAGGTCAGGGGGCACCGGGGGTCGGGCCCCAGCCGGGCAAACAGTTCCCACAGCCACTCGTGCGTGGGATCGGTACACGCTCGCCAGGCCCGCTCCGCCGGGCCGGCCATCACGTTCAGGTAGTACATGGGGTAGCCGGGGGGGGCCACGCACGGCCCGTGGTATCCCCGGGGGATCAGGAACACGTCCCCGTCCCGTACGGTGACCGTGGCGTCGATCTCGCCGTCGGTGGTGTACGTGCGATGGAACCCGAACCCGCCATCCCCGCGGATCCGGAAGTAGTAGATCTCCTCGAGCGGAACCTCGCGCTCGGAGTGCTCGTCGTGCTTGTGCGGCGGGAACGACGACCAGTTGCCGTCGGGCGTGAGCACCTCGACGGCGATCAGCCGCTCCGCCTCGAACGCGTCGGCGGCGAGGAAGTTGTTGACCTGCCGAGTCGCTGCTCCGCCGCCCCGGACCTCCACGGACACGGCCCGCGCGGGGACGTAGGCGGGTTCCAGCGCGCGTTCTGCCCTGGCGGATGGAATGGCGAACTCCCCGCCGGCGGCCGTGGACACGAGCGCCTCGCACCCGGCGGGCAGGTAGCAGAAGTCGCTCACCTTCGAGAACACGTCGGCGCGCCCCTCGAGCTCGAACGAGCGGCCCCCGGCCTCCACCGTGCAGGATCCCGAGAGCGGGAGGACCGCCCCCTCGAACCCGTCGAGACGGAGAACCCGTCGCCCTCCGGGAGGCAGGGCCATCACCCGCAGGGCGGAGAACTCCCACCCCGCCACCTCCGGCGTGACGACCACCGTGTCGGGCGCTTCCGCCAGGGACCCGGCCGGCCGGAACAGGTCGATCACGGGCGGCGACCGGTTGGGCCGATCGGAACGCCAACCGGTGCACTAACGTGACGTCCACCATGGCGGGGAGGCGCGTGGCGGCGACGCTCGTGGCGGTCGGGACGACCGTGCTGCTCGCCGTGGGGGCGACCGCCGACCAGCCGCTCCAGCACCGGCCCGCCGTCGCGTTCGCGGACGGGACACCGGAGGACCTCCAGGCCCTGGCCGCGGCCACCTGGGACCGGTTCCTCGATGCGTTTCCGGCCCGGGTCGGGTGCGTCGGGGACGTGACCGTTGCGGGCGCATGGCACCTGGCGAACCGCGGTCGCTACGACCCGGAAACCGGAGTGGCGACCGTGCGGATCCCCGGCCCGACCGCCGGCCTGCGGGCCACGCTGGTCCACGAGTTCACCCACCATCTCGACTTCACCTGTCCCGGGCAGCGGCTCCTTCGGCCGGGATTCCTTGCGGCGCAGGGGTTCCCGCCGGGGACCCGATGGCGGGCCGGCGCGACCTGGGCCCGGATCCCGTCGGAGCAGTTCGCCGAGGCCACGGTGCAGCTCGTGCTCGGCCGCCCCTCGCTCCAGCTGGTCTACGTGCGGCCGCGGGCAATCGAGGTCATCCGCCGGTGGGGCCTCGGACGATGATTCACGCACGCGCCAGCAGCTCCTCCACCTGCGCCTCGGTCGGCATCGCGTCGGCGCACGCCAGCTGGCCGGCCACGTAGGCGCCCGCAGCGTTGGCGAACCGGATGGTCCGCCCGATCTCCCACCCCTCCAACAGCCCGTGGCACAGGGCCGCGCCGAACGCGTCCCCGGCTCCGAGGCCGTTCACGACCTCGACCGACACCGGAGGGACCCGCTCCATGCCGTCGCTCGACGCCACCAGCACCCCCTCCGGCCCCAGCTTGACCACGGCGAGGTCGAGCCCCAGGTCCAGCAGGCGCTTCGCCAGGCCCTCGGGCTCGTCCTCCCCGACGGCCACCGACGCCTCCTCCCGGTTGCCCACCGCCACGGTGGCCTGGGCGAGGGCCCGCCGCTGGTACGACCCCGCCTCCTCGGGAGACGGCCAGAACATCTCCCGGTAGTCCAGGTCGTGGACGGTGATCCCGGACCGCGCCCGGGCGTCCAGCGCGCCGAGCGTCGCCGTGCGGCTGGGCTCGTCCGACAGCCCGGTCCCCGTGGTCCAGAAGATCCGCGCGGAGCGGATCGCGTCCACGTCGAGCTCGTCGAGGGTGAGGTTCATGTCCGGCGCCTTCGGCTCCCGGTAGAAGAGGATGGGGAACGAGTCCGGCGGGTGCAGCTCAGTGAACACGATCGGGGTGCGGAGCTCCGGGTCCGTGCCCACGAACCGGTCGTCGACGCCGAACCCCCGGAGGGCCTCTCGGACGTAGGGCCCGAACGAATCGTCGCCCACCTTCGTGATCACGGCGGCCCTGTGCCCCAGCCTCGCAGCGCCCACGGCCACGTTCGTGGCGGTCCCGCCGAGGAACTTGGCGAACGTGCGGACGTCGGCCAGCCGGACCCCGCTCTGCAGCGGATAGAGATCCACCCCGACCCGCCCCATGGTCAGGACGTCGTACGGGCGGGCGCCCACGATCAGGAGCCGGGTTCTCTGTTGCCGGGTTCCTTGGGGCGGGGCTCCTCTGCCGCGGGTGTGCTCGCGGCGGATTCGTTCGCGACGGGTTCCTCGGCGACTGGTGTGCTCGCGACTGGTGCGCTCGCGACTGGCTCGTTCGCGACTGGCTCGTCCGCGACGGGTCGTTCGGCGCCGGATACTTTCGCCTCCTCCCCGAGCGCCTGGGCGGCGCGGGCCAGTTCCTCGGCCGTCTCGTCACCTTCCTTGTCGGCGGCCCGCTCCAGCTCGTGGGCCAGGGTCTCCAGCTCGGCCCCGCCGGCCATCATCTGCACCAGCTTGTCCAGGCTGAGCTCCTTCCTGGAGAAGTCGCCGTACACCTGTCCGCGGCGCAGGATCACGAAGTGGTCGCCGACCGGATAGGCGTGGTGCGGGTTGTGGGTGATGAAGATGACTCCGACGCCGCGCTGCTTGGCCTGCACGATGTACCGGAGCACCACGCCGGCCTGCTTGACGCCGAGCGCCGCGGTGGGCTCGTCGAGGATCAGGACCCGGGCACCGAAGTACACCGCCCTGGCGATGGCCACGGACTGGCGTTCGCCCCCGGACAGCGTCCCCACCGGCTGCTCGGGGTCGCGGATGTCGATCCCCATCTTCCCGAGCTCCTCGCGCGTTTTCGTCTTCGCCAAACGGACGTCGTACCGGCGGAACGGCCAGAACCCCTTGGTCGGCTCCGAGCCCAGGAAGAAGTTCCGCCAGATCGACATCAGCGGGATCATCGCCAGGTCCTGGTACACCGTGGCGATCCCGAGTTCGAGGGCGTCCCGAGGCGACGAGAACTCGCGGCGCTTGCCCTCGAACAGGTATTCGCCCTCGTCGGGCCGGTACACGCCCGACAGCGTCTTGATGAGCGTCGACTTGCCGGCGCCGTTGTCGCCGAGGAGGCACGTCACCTCGCCGGCCCGGCAGAACATCGAGACGTCCTTGATCGCGATGACGCTCCCGAAGAACTTCGAGATGTTCTTGACGTCCAGCAGTGCCTGTCCGTTGGTGCTCATCGCGCCGCCGCCCTTGTCCGGATGAAGTTGTTGAAGATCACCGCGGCCAGGAGGATTCCGCCGATGAACACCTGGAACCAGTTGGCGTCGACGCCGGTGATGACGATCCCCTGCTGCACCAGCGCGAAGATGAGCGCGCCCACCGACGCGCCGACCGCGGAGCCGTAGCCCCCGGTCAGCAGGCACCCGCCGACGACCGCCGCGATGATGGCCTGGAATTCCTGTTGGGTCCCCCGCAGGACGTCGGACCCGGTGAACTGCACCGCCTCGATCACGGCGACCAGCCACGCGGCGAACGCGGTGGTCATGAAGAGCGCGACCTTGACCCGCCGGGTCGGCACGCCGACGTTCCGCGCCGCGTCCACCGCCCCGCCGGTCCCGAAGATCCAGTTGCCGGCCTTGGTCCGCAGCAGGATCCACGTGGCCAGGATCGTGATGCCAGCCCACCACACGATGGCGACGCTCCAATTCGCCCCGAAGAGGGTCAGGCTGCTTCCGAACAGCTTCCTGGCCAGGGAGTAGCCGGACACCTGGTCCAGGCCCCCCAGCTGCGTCCGGTCGGTCCGGATCCTGGTCAGCGCGATGGTCAGGCCCCGGAAGATGTACAGCGTGCCGAGCGTGACGATGAACGACGGGAGCTTCGTGGCCAGCACGATGCCGCCGTTGAAGGCACCGATGAGGAGCGCCAGCGCGAGCGAGACCCCGACCGCCGGCCACAGGGTCCATCCGAACCCCCCGCCGCTCGACGGGGTCACGAGAACCATCATCACCATCCCGGACAAGCCGAGGACCGATCCGATCGACAGGTCGAACTCCCCGGCGATCATCAGCAGGGCGACCGCGACCGCCAGGATGCCGAGCGGGGCAGCGAGGTTCAACACGGAGGCGACCGTGGCCCAGCTGATGAAGTTGTGCTGATGGGCGACGATCGCAAAGAAGACCCAGATCAGGATCAGCGCGATCAGCGCGCCGATCTCGGGGCGTGTCAGCAGCCTCGTCAGGAGGCCCTTCCGGCGGACCCGCTCGTCGGCGGGAGCCGCTATCGGCGGAGCGGTCTGGATCGCCATGCGCCCCTCCTCGTCGTCGTCCGAGCAACGGGAGCGGCGGGGGGCCAGCCGGCGCGGGCCCCCCGCCAGCTGTGTGTCGCTACCGTACTCCCTCGTCGGTGAACTTGATGGTGGCCTCAGCCGTGTCCTTCGTCACGAACTGGGGACCGGTCAGAGTCGCGCCGACCGGGCTGGCGCTTCCCGCCGGAACCGCGCCCGTCTTCAGGAACTGCGTCATGTAGACAATCGACAGGTAGCCCTGGAGGTATTGCTCCTGGTCGATCGCGAACAGCATGTCCCCGTCGGCAACAGCGTGGAGCACGTCGGTCGACAGGTCGAACGTGCTGAACGTGATCTGGCCGACCTTGTTCGCCTGCTGCAGGGCCTGCAGGACCGGCGTCGAGGCCGTGGGCCCGAGCGTGAGGATCCCGTCGATGTCGGGATCCGACGACAGCTTGTTCCCGATCGTCTGGGTGATGCCGCCCGGATCGTTCAGGTCGACCGGCACCACCTCGGCGTCGAACCCGAGCCCCTCGTTGAAGCCCTTGCACCGCAGGTCGAGTCCGACGTTGCCGACCTCCTGGTTCACGCAGATCGCGTGGGTAACCCCGGCGTCCTTCATCCGCTCGCCGGCGAGCTGTCCCGCCACCTCCTCGTTCTGCCCGATGTGCGCCAGGACCCCGAGATCGGAGAACACGTCGCTCCCGGAGTTGATCGAGATCACCGGGATCCCCGCGTCGACGGCCTTCTTGATCGACGGCCCGAGCGCGTCCGCGTCCGGGATGCTCACGATCAGGCCGTCGGGCTTCGAGGCCACGGCGCCGTCGATCAGGTGGCTCATGGCCACCATGTCGAAGGTCGGCGGCGCGTTGTACGTGACCGACACGCCCTCGTCCTGGGCGGCCGCCTTGACCCCGTTCGACACGATCGACCAGAACGGGTCGGACGCCTGGCCGTGGGTCACCACGGCGATGCGGAAGCTCGTCTGCTTGACGGCTCCTCCGCTCGTCGCGGTCGTCCCGGGTGACGGATTCTTGTTGCCACCCGAGGTGCACGCGACCGCCGCTACCAGCACAAGCGGCAGGACGGCCCAAGTGCGTCGTCTCTTCACCCCACCCTCCTCACTCGGGACGCCGCATCGCGTGCGCCCGCACCCCTCCGGCCTCCGCTGGCCGGGTTGCCGTGGTCCAGCTCCTCCGCGACCCTGCGGAGGAGCTCGAGGCTCGCCGCCGCATCGCGCACCGGACCAGTTCCCTCTGCGGGAACCTCCTTCAGTACCGTGTCCTGCTCGAGGACGAACCATCCGTCGAACCCCACGTCGCGCAGCGCTCGCACGATCGCGGGGACGTCGAGGTCTCCCTCCCCGAGCGGCCGGTACATGCCTTCTGCCACCGCCTCCTGGTATCCGAGCACGCCCGCCCGCACCCGCTCGGCCAGTCCGGCGGCCACGTCCTTCATGTGTACGTGCACCACCCGCTCCCCGGCCCTCCTCGCGACATCCAGGGGGTCGGCGCCGCCTACCATGAGGTGTCCCGTGTCCAGGCACAAGGGGACATCAGAGTCCTGCAGGAGCCGGTCGACCTGCCCGGGCCGCTCGATCGCGGTCCCGTAGTGGGGGTGGAGGGCCACGGTGAGCCCGCGCTCCCCGGCACTCTCAACGACCCGGTCGATCCCGCCGAGCAGCCGGCCCCACTCGTCCTCGTCGAGCTCCGGGGAGGTGTCGTAGCCTCGCTTCGGGAACGCGGCCGCGAGCACCAGGACGTCCGAGCCGCCGCCCGCCAAGAGGTCCGCCGCGGCAGCGACCCGGCCGAGCCGCTCCTCGAGGCGGTCCCGCTCGTGGAGCACGACCGGCACGAATCCGCCCACCAACCGGAGCCCGTGGGCGTCGAGCAGCTCCCTGAGCCGCGTCGCGTCGAACGGGAGGAACCCCTTGGGTCCCAGCTCCGTGGCCTCGAGCCCGATTCCCGCCATCTCGCCCAGCACGCGGTCGGGATCGAGTTGAGGTCCCCACCCGGGCACCTCGCACACCCCCCACGTGATGGGCGCGCCGGCCACCTTCAGCGGGGTCACGCCACCTCCTCCAGCGCCACCGGACGGCCCTCGGCCCGCGACCGGTCGCACGCCACGGCGATCCGGAGCGCCTCGAGCGCATCCTGCGCAGTGCACGCGCTCCGCTTCTCGCCGGCGACGACGTGCACGAACCACGCCATCTCGGCCCGGTATGCGTCCCGGAACCGGTCCTGGAAGTCGCGGTAGGGATCGGCTGGCGGGGTCGCCCCCGGTTCCAGCGAGCGCAGCGGCGAGCGCTCGTCCCATCCGACGGCCACGCTGTCCTTCGATCCGACGATCTCCATGCGGATGTCGTAGCCAAGCGGGTCGTGCCTCGTGACCGAGAGAATCCCGAGCGTCCCCCCCGTGAGCCGGAGCATCACGGCCGCAGTGTCCACGTCGTCGTACTTGGCGAAGATGGGGAACTCGAGCACCCCGCCCTCGGCGTAGACGCTCTCGACCTCCTGCCCCGTCACGAACCGGAGCGCGTCGAAGTCGTGGACGCTGAAGTCCCGGAACAGGCCGCCGGAGCTCGCGATGTACACCTCGGACGGGGGCTCCGGATCGTGTCCCGCCATGCGAACCACATACATGGTCCCGAGGTCGCCCGCGTGGGCGAGATCGCGGGCTGCGACGTACCCGGGGTCGAACCTTCGCTGGAACCCCATCATGAACGGGATCCCCGACTTCTCCACGTGGGCGACGACGTCCCCGGTCGACTCGAGGTCCAGGGAGATCGGCTTCTCGCAGAAGGTCGGGAGCGAGGCGTCGGCCGCGGCGTGGACCAAGTCCGCGTGCGCGTCGGTGGCCGCGGCCACGACGACGGCCTCGGAGGACTTCAGCAGTTCCTCGACCCCGGGCGCCACTTCGACCCCGAGCTCGCGGCCGAGCTCCTCCGCCCGGCCCTGGTCCGCGTCGGCCACGAGCACCTCCGCGCCCGGGATCGAGGCGAGCGTCGTCGCGTGGACCCTGCCCATCCGTCCCACCCCGATCACGCCGATCCGCACCCGGCGAGCCCTCCCCGCCTGCTCCTCGCACCGTTGGAGCGTTCCAACCGGGACGGGGGCAGCTCGGGCGCAACTGCCGCGTCATTCGTGCCTGATTGGAACGTTCCAAGAAGTGGGCGTACCATACGGACCACCCGGCGGCATGTCAAATCCCGGCCGCCGGGCGCGCTATCACGACCGGGGGGGCGACCATGGAGACGACGAGACTCACCGTGGCCCAGGCCATCGTGCGGTTCCTCGTGGCCCAGCGGACGGTCATCGACGGCCGGGAGGCTCCGCTCTTCGCCGGCGTCTTCGCGATCTTCGGCCACGGGAACGTGACCTCGCTGGGCGACGCCCTGGAGGCCGCCGGCGACCGGCTCCCGACGTGGCGGGGCCAGAACGAGCAGACGATGGCGATGGCCGCCGCCGCCTTCGCCAAGGCCATGCGGCGGCGCCAGATCATGGTGGCCACGAGCTCGGTGGGGCCGGGGGCGCTCAACATGGTCACGGCGGCCGGGATCGCGCACGCGGACCGGCTCCCGCTCCTGCTCCTCTCCGGCGACACCTTCGCCAGCCGCCTCAACGACCCGGTGCTCCAGCAGGTGGAGCACTTCCACGACCCGACCATCACCGTGAACGACGCGTTCCGCGCCGTCACGCGGTACTGGGACCGGATCACGCGTCCGGAGCAAGTCCTGCAGTCCCTCCCCCAGGCCGTGGCCACCATGCTGGACCCGGCAGACTGCGGCCCGGCGTTCCTCGGGCTCCCCCAGGACGTGCAGGCCATGGCGTTCCACTACCCGGCCGTGTTCTTCGAGCCGCGCGTCCACCGGATCCGCCGTCCGGGGCCGGACCCGGCCGAGGTCCGCGATGCGGCGGCGGTGCTCCGCTCGGCGGAGCGGCCGCTGGTCATCGCCGGCGGCGGCGTCCGGTACTCGCTGGCGGAGGAGGAACTGGCCGGGTTCGCCGAGCGGCATGGCGTCCCCGTGGTGGAGACGGTGGCCGGCAAGTCGTCGCTCCGATGGGACCACCCGAGCTTCGCCGGGCCGATCGGGGTCACCGGCAGCTCGTCGGCCAACGCGCTGGCGGCCGACGCCGACGTGGTGTTCGCCGTGGGGACCCGACTCCAGGACTTCACCACGGGCTCGTGGAGCGTCTTCCGGAACGAGGACCTCCGGCTGATCTCGCTCAACGTCGGCCGGTGGGACGCGACGAAGCACCGCGCCGTGCCGCTGGTGGCCGACGCCCGCCGGGGCCTGGAGGAGCTCTCCCGGGCGCTGGGGCGCTGGCGCTCCAGTGACTCCTGGACGACCAGGGCGCGGGACGAGTACTCGGCTTGGAACAGGGAGCTGGACGAAGCCGCGACCGCGCCGGGGGCCGGCCGACCTCCCTCGTACGCGGCAGTCATCAGGACGGTCAACCGATTGGCCTCGGACGACGACTACGTCGTGTCGGCCGCCGGCGGCCTCCCCGGGGAGCTGAACAAGCACTGGCAGGCCCGCGGTGTCGGGAACTTCGACTGCGAGTACGGGTTCAGCTGCATGGGGTACGAGATCGGCGGCGCGTGGGGCGCAGCCATGGCGCTCCCCGACCGGACGGTGATCTCGTTCTGCGGGGACGGCTCCTACCTCATGGCCAACTCGGACGTGTACAGCTCGGTGCTGTCGGGCCACCCGTTCGTGCTCGTCCTGTGCGACAACGGCGGGTACGCCGTGATCGACCGGCTGCAGGTGTCGAAGGGCGCGGCCCACTTCAACAACCTCATCGAGCACGTGCGTTCGAAGGACATCGCGTACGTCGACTTCGCCGCGCACGCCCGGTCGATGGGGGCCGTCGTGCTGGAGGCATCGACCCTCGAGGACCTGGAGGAGGCGTTCGGCCGCGCCCGGGCGGCCGATCGCACCGCCGTCATCGTGATCCGGACCGACCCCGAGGCCTGGACCGGCGGGGATGCGTGGTGGGACGTGGGCGTCCCCGAGGTATCCGAGCACGACGAGGTCCTGCTGGCCCGGGCGCAGCACGAGGCGGAGCGCAAGCACCAGCGGACGGGCGTGTGAGCCCCCGGTCGGCGGACGGGCGGTCCTCCCGGAGCGCCGCCCGGAGCCGCGGAGCTCATCCGACCATCCTCGACGTCGCCGAGCGGGCGGGGGTCTCGAAGTCCCTGGTATCGCTCGCGCTTCGCGGTTCCCCCCGCGTCCGCGAGGAGAAGCGGAAGGCCGTCTTGCGGGCGGCCGAGCAGCTCGGATACCGACCCAACGCGATGGCCCGCTCCCTGGTCCGCAGGCGGACCAACGTGATCGGCGTGATGCTCTCCGACCTCCACAACCTGTACTTCGTGGAGGTCGTGGACGGGATCGAGGCCGAGGCTCTCTCCGCGGACTATCAGGCGCTCATCAACACGGGTGGCCGGCTGCCGGCGCGCGAGTGGGAGGCCATCGAGACCCTGCTCCAGCTCAGGACCGAGGGCGTGATCCTGGCCGGCCCGGTCCTTCCCGCTTCGCGCATCCTGGCCGTGGCCTCGGCGGTGCCGATCGTGCTCGTCGCCCGGTCATCCCGGTGGTCGTCGGTGGATTCGGTGACCAACGACGACCGCGCCGGGGCCCGGCTAGCCGTCGACCACCTCGTCTCCCTCGGGCACCGTGACATCGCGCACGTGGACGGCGGCCTGGGGGCGGGGGCGACCGCCCGGCGGTCCGGCTACCTGGCCGCGATGGGGGATCACGGGCTCGCGGACAGGGCGGTGGTCGCCCCGGGCGCCTTCACCGAGGAGGGCGGGGCCTCCGGCATCGATCGGCTCCTCGCCGAGAGGCGAAGCCCGACCGCCGTGTTCGTGGCCAACGATCTCGCGGCCATCGGGGCCCTCCACGCCCTGGAGCAGCACGGTCTCCGGGTGCCCGAGGATGTGTCCGTCGTGGGGTACGACAACACGTCCCTCGCGGCGCTCGGCCACATCGACCTGACCACCATCGACCAGCCCAGGCGCCAGATCGGAGCCACGGCCGTCCGGCTCCTGCTGGAACGCCTCGACGGGGGCCGGCGCCGCGCCCGGCACGTCGTCGTGCCCCCGAGCTTGGTCGTTCGGGGGACCACCGCCCCCCCACCCCACCGCGGTGGCGGTCGTCGCGCCGGCCGCTGACCCCGCCGGCCGTACGCATTCCCGGGGAAGGTCCGGTGCTCGAGCCGGCGGGTTCGCCTCATCGCGACCGTCAGATGCAGGATCACGCTTGCCGGCGACACGCCAAGAGGACGCCAAACTCAGGGGCCGCGAGAACCCCTCGGGCTCACGGTCCCGTAGCTGAGCTTCCGGGCCGAAGCGCCTTGCGCACCACCGGCCGGGTGGGCTTCCGGCGGGCCACTTCCCGAAACCCGGCGCGGTCGTACATGGACTTCGCGCCGAAGAACATGACATCCGGGTGGCTTCGTTCGTCCCTGTCCACCGGATAGGCCTCCACCAGGCGTGCGCCGTTCGACCGTGCGTAGTCCACGGCCGCCGAAGCATCCGCGCCGACAGGCCCCGGCCACGGGCCTCCCGGTCGACGAAGAAACACACGATGGACCACACCGGTCGGTCGTCGACCGGCTTCATGAGAGGGGACCGGCCAAGCTTCGAGTAGTCCCCTCGGGGCCCGAGCGAGATCCATGCGACCGGGACGCCGCTCTCATATCCGATGAGCCCCGGCACGGTGCCCCGGTCCACCAGGGACTTCATCGCCTGCCGGTT
>WNGE01000928.1_pt1 | contig 72595 bp, 61 predicted proteins | sample 5400651 | NCBI WGS metagenome assembly WNGE01 (sample SAMN13153370, study PRJNA577476) | soil metagenome | isolation source: 60 cm soil or saprolite under grassland replicate 2 | place: USA:California | collected 2016-06-15 | reverse complement strand
GCGGCCGGATCCCGGCGAACGTCATCGAGCGCTACCAGACCGAAGCCGGCCGGTAACCAGCGCTCCTCGCCGATCCCGATGTCGCGACGACGCGCGAACCGCGATGCGTCACGATCGGGCCCATGAGAATCACGACCACCCCAATTCGACGGCAGCCGCCGTCAGCGTTACGGCACGGGATATTCCGCGCACAACTCGCCGCCGAACAGCCGCCAGTAGAAGCCGGACTTCAGGTCCGGCCACAGCGTCGGCAATTGCGGTGATACCGAGGCTGGCTGGCCGGTCACCGCCCCGGTCATGATTGGCTGATGCGTATCGACGCGCGGCTCAACCGGGAACGGCTGCTCAACGCGGCTCGGGACGTGTTCGTTGAGCAGGGTGTCGATGCACCACTGGAGGACATCGCCCAGCGGGCCGGGGTGGGCATCGCCACGCTGTACCGCCGTTTCCCGGATCGGGTGGCGCTGATGCAGGCGGTTGCCATGCACGTACTCGCGCAGGTGGCCGCCGAGGCGCGGGCTGCGCTGGCCGAGGAGACCGACAGCTTCCGGGCGTTGGCGCGATACCTGCACAGGTCTCTTGATCTGCGGATCGCTGCCGTGATGCCAGTGCTGGACGGGCGCATGGACATCGAGCACGAAGGCGAGCTGCGGCAGGCGCGCGACGACCTGGCGCGGCTGTTCGAAGCGATCGTGCGTGCGGCGTGGCGCAGCGGGCAGTTGCGTACCGACATCGGCCTCGGCGATGTCGGACTGATGGTGATCAGGCTGGCGCGCCCGCTGCCGGGGGCGTTCCCCAGGCAGTTCGACGACGCGGCGGCGCACCGTCAGCTGGACATCATGCTCGACGGCCTGCGTGGCGAGCATGCGGCCGGTACCGCGCCGGGCCTGAGCCTCGACGACGTGCGCGACGGGCGGACAAGCTGAAGCAGGGCCGCCCCGTTGCAGCCCACTACGGACACGGGTAACGTCGCTATCCGGAGGAAGATCCTCCGGATAGCTTTGGGCTGGGGAGGCGCACATGGAGTTTCTCCGACTGCTGCTCCGCTACCTGCACCTCGTGGGCTTCGCGCTGCTGGTCGGTGCGTGGGTCGCCCAGTATGTGACCGGCAAACCGCGGGTGGACGTGCTGATGCGTACCGGCCTGGGCACGATGATCGGCACCGGCCTGCTGCTCGCCATCCCGTTCCCGGCCGGGGTCGACCTCGACTACGTCAAGCTGGGCGTGAAACTCGCCATCGCGCTGGGCATCGGGGCATTGTTCGGGGTCGCCGTCACCCGGGAACGGGCCGCGAAGACGGTCACCCGCCCACTGTTCCTGTCGATCGGCGGCCTTGCCCTGGTCAACGCCGCGATCGCGGTCTTCTGGCGCTGAGGGAGGCCGACAGAATGAGCGTCCTCAAGGATCGGGTGGCTCTGGTCACCGGCAGCTCCCGAGGGATCGGCGCGGCCATCGCGATCACGTTCGCGCAGGCGGGTGCGCGGGTCGTGCTGCACGGCCGGGACGAGGCCGCGCTCGCCTCGGTCCGGGCCCACATCACCGACCTGGGTGGCGAGGCCACCAGCGTGACCGGCGATGTCACGGTCGCCGCCGACCTGGCCCGGATGCGCGAGCGGATCCTCGACGGGTACGGCCACCTCGACGTGCTGGTCGCCAACGCCGGCAGCTCGGACAGCCGTCCCACCCCGATCGAGGACATCACCGAGGACAGCTGGCGCGCCGATATCGACCGGAACCTGACCGCCACGTTTCTGACCGTGAAGTGCTTCCTGCCCGACATGAAGCAACGCCGCAGCGGCAACATCATCACACTGTCCTCCGCGGCGGGCCGCCAGCCCAGCGGGCACACGCTCGTCGCCTACGGTGCGGCGAAGGCCGGTGTGCAGATCTTCACCCAGGATCTCGCCGCCCAGGTCGGCCCGTACGGCATCCGTGCCAACTGCCTGGCTCCGGAGACGATCCTCACCGAGACGAACAAGCGGTGGATACCAGCCGACACGCAGCGCTCGCTCGCGGAGTCGCACCCGCTCCGCCGGCTCGGCACGCCCGAAGACGTCGCCCGGGCCGCGCTGTTCCTCGCCTCCGACGAGTCGAGCTGGATCACCGGCGTCATCCTCGACATCGCCGGCGGCGCGGTGCTGGGTTGAGCCCCGCAGCTTCTGCGCGGTGCCGCCCGGCGGGCACGTGACCAGGACGCTCGGTGTGACTGCGGCCGGCTCGTGTGGCAGGGTGGGAATCATGGCTGAGATCGTCGAGCTGGAGCCGGCGGCCCGCCGGCTTTCCGATCTTGTTGAGCACATCGGCGATGACCAACTCGACGCCGCGACCCCCTGCGGCGGGAGAAGCGTCGCCGATGTCCTCGATCACGTCGGTGGTCTCGTGCAGGCATTCGCCGCCGCCGCGACCAAGGACCTTGGACCGATGACCTCCACGCCGCCAGCATCCGGCGCTACCCGGCTCAGTGCCGACTGGCGAACCGAGATCCCGGACCACGCGCGGGCGCTGGCCCGGGCATGGACAGACCCGGCGGCCTGGGAGGGCATGACACAGGTCGGCGGCGTCACCCTGCCCGGCGAGGTCGCGGGGCGGATCGCCCTCAACGAGATCGTCCTGCACGCCTGGGACCTCGCCCGCGGTACCGGTCTGCCGTACCGCCAGGATCCTCGTTCACTGGAGGCGTGTCTCAGCTCGCTGAGTGCGATGTACCCGCCGGAGGACCTGGACGCTCGCAAGGGGATCTTCGAACCGCCGGTCGACGTACCCGAGGACGCGCCCCTGGTCGACAGGGTCGTCGCGTTCAGCGGACGCGACCCCGGCTGGAGCCCGCAGGCCTGACGACAACGCCGCCGGGTGTCGGCGAACCCCCGCCGGAGCGGTTCAGCGCGGTCAGTCCTTCCGGGGACGCAGGCCGTCGAGGATGATCGACAGCAGCCGGTCGGCCTGATCGGGCGCTGACTCGCTGGCCAGCCCGACCCCGTGCACGAGCCGCAGCACGTCGGCCGCGTCGACGTCCGGACGGACGGCGCCCACCTCCTGTGCCCCGGCAAGCAGCTGGCGCAGGGCCGCCCGCATGGTGTCCCGGCACCAGGCGAGCGTCTCGGAGTCGGCGCCGAGCATGGTCTTCACGGCGGCGCCGAGCCCGCGCTTGTATTTGATGTAGTCCAGTTGCAGGAGCAGCCACGAGTGCAGCGCCTCCTCGGGCGGCCGCTCCTCGGCCAGCCGGTCCGCCTGCCTCGCCAGGTCGTCGACGTCGCCGCGGTAGACCTCGGCGAGCAGCGCCTCGCGGGTCGGGAAGTGCCGGTACAGCGTGCCCGGCCCGACCTCGGCACGCCGGGCGATGTCGTCGAGGCTCGCCTCGACTCCGTGCTCGGTGAAGGCGTCCCGGGCCGCGGCCACCAGACGGCCACGGTTGCGGCGGGCGTCCGCGCGCATGGGCCGCGGATCGGTCACCGACCGCTCATCGGTCGCCATCGCAGCCTCCTCACCGGTCAAGCGGAGATAGTCTCCGAATAGCATTGCGAACCGGAGGGCGTCTCCATATGATAGCCGGGACAGAAGCGGAGGATATCTCCGTTTACCTGCCCGACATCTTGGGAGTGCCCAGTGTCCGAACGGACCCTATCCGCACCCGTACCCGTCGAGGAGCACGCCGTACCGTCCCCGCCGGCACAGCGGCACGGCCTCGCGCTCGCCATCATCGTGACCTGCCAACTGATGCTCATCCTCGACGCGACCGTGATGAACGTGGCGCTGCCGAGAATCCAGTCCGGCGTGCACTTCTCGCCCACCGACCTGTCCTGGGTGATGACCTCATACACGCTCAGCTTCGGTGGCCTGCTGCTCCTCGGCGGCCGGGCCGGGGACATGCTCGGCCGCCGCCGGTTGTTCGTCGGCGGGATAGCCCTGTTCACGCTCGCCTCACTGGCGGGCGGCTTCGCCGGGTCGCCCGGCTGGCTGATCGCGGCCCGCGTGCTGCAGGGCGTCGGTGCGGCCGCCGCCGGGCCGAACACCATCGCGCTGATCGCCACCACGTTCACCGAGCCGCGCGAACGCATCCGGGCGCTCGCGCTGTTGTCCGGCGTGGCCAGCGCCGGATTCGCGATCGGGCTCATCGTCGGCGGGGTACTCACGGAGGTGGCCTCGTGGCGGTGGGTGCTGTTCATCAACGTGCCGTTCGGGGTGGCCGCGGTACTGCTCGCCCCGCGGTATGTGCGCGAGCCGCAGCGGCATCCAGCGCGGCTGGACGTGCCCGGCGCGGTAACCGGTTCCGCCGGCGTGGCCTCGCTCGTCTACGCCCTGATCCGGGCGGCGACCGTCGGCTGGTCCGATCGGGTCACCGTGACGGCGCTCGCCGCCGGCATCATGCTGCTCGCGGTCTTCCTGGTCATCGAGGTACGGACCAGGCAGCCACTGATGCCGCTGCGCCTCTTCGCCGACCGCAACCGCGCGGCCGGCTACCTGAACTTCTTTCTCGGCCCGGCCGCGATGATGTCGATGTTCTTCTTCCTAACCCAGTTCCTCCAGAACGTGCGCGGCTTCAGCGCGCTGGCCACCGGATTCGCGTTCCTGCCGATGGCGGTGGGGATATTCCTGATGACCCGGCTGGTACCCCGCCTGCTGCCGAGGTTCGGCCCGCGGCCGCTCGCGATCACCGGTGCACTGCTCATGGTCGGTGGACTGGCCTGGCTGACCCAGCTCACGCCGTCCAGCGGGTACCTCGGCGCACTGCTCGGGCCGATGGCGCTCATGGGCGTCGGCGGCGGACTGAGCTTCGCCCCGCTCACCCCGGTCATCATGGGCACCGTGCCACCACAGGACGCCGGAGCGGCTGGCGGCGTGCTGCAGACGTCGCAACAGATCGGGGCGACGCTGGGGCTCGCCGTACTGGTCACGGTGTCCGGGACCGCGATGCGCCGGGCAGCGGGACTCGCCACGCCCTATGTGCTGGTACACGGCATGACTGAGGCGTTCACCGCATCGACGATCATCGCTTCCGGGACGTTCCTGGTGGCGCTGACCTTCCAGAAACTGCGCGCCCGGCGCTGATCAGAAGGTACCCGAGCCTCTTGCCGCACTGCCGGACCCGCACTTATCGTTCGTTCGAACGAACGGTAAGGAGGGAGCGTCGATGTCCCCACCCGAAGGACTTGCGGCGCAGGCCCGCGCGCTGGCGGCCGGCGAGGTCCACTCACGGGCACTCGTGGAGGGTGCGTTGAGCCGGATCGCGGGGGCGCAGCCGGTCCTCAACGCCTTCGCGCGGGTCCGGGCCGAGGCCGCGCTGGCCGAGGCGGATCAGGCGGATCGCCGGCTGGCGGCCGGCGACCGGGCGCCACTACTGGGCGTGCCGGTCGCGATCAAGGACGACACTGACCTGGCTGGCGAGCCCACCGCGTTCGGGTGCGCCGGCCGGTTCCCGGCCAAGGTCGAGGACTGTGAGGCGGTACGGCGGCTACGCGCGGCCGGCGCGATCATCGTGGGCAAGACCACCACGTGCGAGTTCGGGCAGTGGCCCTTCACGGAAGGTCCGGCGACCGGGGATACCCGCAATCCGTGGAACCTCGAACACACGCCCGGTGGGTCCTCCGGTGGCGCGGCGGCCGCGGTGGCCGCCGGTCTGGTTCCGGCCGCCCTGGGCTCAGACGGTGCCGGCTCGGTCCGGATCCCCGCGGCCTGGACCCACCTGGTCGGTATCAAGCCGCAGCGCGGCCGCGTCTCCAACTGGCCCGATCCCGAGTCGTTCCACGGCCTGACCGGGTACGGACCGCTGGCTCGTACGGTGGCCGACGCGGCGTTGCTGCTCGACGCGGTCGCCGGCAACCATCCCGGCGACCACCATCAGCCGGCATTTGTCGCGGTGTCACCGGCGGCCGGCCGGGAGCCGGGACGGCTGCGCATCGCGCTGTCCTTCCGTACCGCCGTGACGTTCACCCCCAAGTCGCTGGACCCCGTGGTCCGGGCGGTGATCGTGCGGACCGCTCAGACGCTGGCACGGCTCGGGCACGACGTGGTCGAGGAGGATCCGCGGTACGGATTGATCGGGCTGGACTTCGTACCCAGGGCGAAGGCCGGCGTGCGGGACTGGTACGCGAGGACCGCCGACCGCACCACGCTCGACCCGCGGACCCGGCGTACCGCATGGCACGGACGGATACTCGGCGGACCGGTCCTGCGGCTCGCGCGGGCCGCCGAACCGGCCCTTCGCCGCCGGATCGGTACCATCTTCGAGCGCTTCGATGTCGTGCTGACCCCGACCACAGCGACGCCACCACCACGGATCGGCGCGATGGCCGGCCTGTCCGGCTGGGCGACCGACAAGGCGAGCATCGCGACCTGCCCGTACGCCTGGCCGTGGAACGTGCTGGGCTGGCCGGCGGTCAGCGTGCCGGCCGGGTTCACCCCGCGCGGCCTGCCGGTCGGGGCGCAGCTTCTCGGACCGGCCGGCAGCGAACCGCTGCTCGTCTCGCTGGCCGCCCAGATGGAGGCCGACCAGCGATGGTACGAGCGGTGGCCGCCGCTCGCGTGGCACGACACCGGTGCGGCGTCGCGATGACCGAGGTCGACGTACGGCAGCGGATCATCCTCGCGGTACTCGAGATCATCGGCGACGGCGGTGTGGCGGCGGTGACCAACCGGCGGATCGCCAGCCGGGCCGGGGTCTCGCTCGGCTCGGTCACGTACCACTTCATCTCACAGCACGAACTGCTGCGCGAGAGTCTGCGGTACTTCGTCGCCGAGGAGACGCGCCGCTTTGCCGACCTGGCCGAACAGCACTGGTACGACAACCTCAGCCTGGAACAGGCCAGTGCGCTGGTCGGGCAGGTGGCCAGCAGCACCGGCTTCGACAGCGAACACATCGCGCCGTTCGAGCTCTACATCCAGGCCGGCCGGGATCCCCGCCTACGCGCGGCGGCAGCGGAGTGCTTCGCCGCGTACGACCGGCTGGCCGCTCGGATCCTGACCGGCCTCGGGGTACCGGATGCCCAGCGGGCCGCCAGCGCAACCGTGGCGCTGGCGGTCGGGCTACAGCTTCGCCGGCTGGCCACCGGCTCAACCACCGACCAGCTGGTCGACGCGCTGCTCCTGTTGATCCGGGGAAGCGCGCCGCGGTAACGAAGCCGTGGCCGGGTGTCGGGTGGTCGCTCACCGGCCGGTGGCGGCTGGAGGCGGGTTGACGCGAAGGGCCGGGAACCGCGCTCGCGGTTCCCGGCCCTTCCGGTGGTGGGTGGGTCAGCCGGTGACGATGCTGACGCCCAGGGTGGAGGACACCACGGTCCACGGCTCGGCGTAGCTGGTCGAGCCGTCGCCCGCGATGACGTTGCCGCGGATCCAGATACCGCCGGAGGCGTCCTTGGCGTAGAAGGTGCCGCCGGAGTCACCGCCCTGGCTCAGGTTGCCGCCGGTGAAGGCGATGACCGGTGACTTGCAGCCGGTCTGGGTGCACACCTGCGCGGTGATGCTGGTCGCGGTGTGACCGCAGTTCTCGCCGGTGGTCCGGCCGCTGTGGCAGTAGTCGCTGAAGCCGACCACGGCGCTGCCGGCCGCGACCACCGGGGCGCTGCTGGTGCTGAACACACCGCCGGTGTACACCCGGCCGGCGTAGGACTGCCCGCCGATGAGTTCCATGTCCTTGGCGTCATTGGTGATGGCGGGCAGGTGCCGGTTGGAGACGGTGCCGAAGGTGTTCGCGCCGGACTCGGTCAGCACGGTGGCACCGTTGGCGAAGCAGTGCCCAGCGGTGGTCATGAACACGGTGCCGACCGAGTTCTTCACGGCGTACCCGGCCGAGCACAGGAAGCCCCCGGACGAGAGACCGGCACCACCCCAGAACGCCGGGCTGTCGTCGCGGCGGTTGAACGTGTCGGACACGCTCGCGTGGTGCACCTGCGCCTGGCTGGCGGCCTGCCGCTGCCCGGTCGGCGCGCCGGCCAGGTCAGTCAGCGGGGACACCACGCTCGCCGGCGCGTCGGTGTCCACGACAATCTTTCCGGTGGCGGGATCGACATAGCTACCGAACGTGTACCCGGTGCCGTGCATGTCGACGTAGCGGGCGATCCGCGCCTGAATCGCCGCCAGCGCCGCCGTCGTATCCGGCGACGAGACGTGGGCACCGGCGGCCCGGTCGGGGGCGAGGCTGTCGTCTTTGGCCGCTGATCCACCGACCGGTGGCTTGTCGCCACCCGGTGCGGCGTGCGCCGGACCGGCGCTCAGAAACGCCACCGCCGCGGTCGCGGCGAGAAGCGTACCGACGAACGCCATCCTCGTCCTGGGCAGGTGAATCCTTCCGGCGGCCGGCCGCGATCCCGTACCGTGGCGGCGCTTTCCGTACCCGATCATTGCGGGAACCTCTGTTCTGTGAGGAATGCGCGGCCGGGTGGCCCCGCACCGAAACTGTGTCCCGACGCAACGACCGCGTCCTGAGTAACCGGTACTCAGATCCGAGCACTGTCGCCTTTCCTACTCCGCCTTGACACCACACCCAGAACGTCGGAGCGGTTTCGGAGAAGCCGCCGCGGCGGCGGCTCTCCTAGCATTAGGGTCGTCCTCATCAGGACCCGCAGGGAGGAAACCTGCAATGAACGCCACGCGGAAGACCGCCAAGAACACCAGCGCGATCGACAAGAAGTTCGAGGGATTCACGGACGAGGAACGAGGCGCGATGAAGGAGCGCGCCAAGGAGCTGAAGGCGGGCACGCGCCGCGGGGCGCGCGCGGACAAGGCGGATGGGGAAAGTGAGGTGCTCGCGAAGATCGCCGAGATGGCGGAACCGGATCGCGCCCTGGCCGAGCGGCTCCATGCCGTCATCAAAGCCGGCGCGCCGGCCCTCTCGCCGAAACTCTGGTACGGGATGCCCGCGTATGCCAAGGACGGCAAGGTCGTCTGCTTCTTCCAGTGCGCGCAGAAGTTCAAAACGAGATACGCGACGCTCGGCTTCAGCGACGAGGCGAACCTCGACGACGGTGCCATCTGGCCGACCAGCTTCGCTCTGACGAAGTTGACCGCCGCCGACGAGGCAAGGATCAGCGCGCTGGTGAAGAAAGCGGTGAGCTGAGGACTGAACAAGCCTGCCCGACCATACCGGCGGAAGCTCGAAATGTGTTGCGGGCGGCCGGGTGAGCGGCAAGGTTACAGAGGTGGTCAGGTCTGAGCGTGAGCACCCGGTACGGCAGGCGACCGCGTTCGACGCGGCTGTCGTCGCTGAACTGCTGGATGCCTTCAACCGCGAGTTCGACACGCCGTCACCGGGGCCGCAGGTGCTCGCGGCACGCCTGCGGCGGCTGCTCGCCGGGGACCACCTCGTGGCTCTTCTCAGCGGCGAACCGGCCGTCGGCGTCGCGGTCCTGTCGTTCCGGTCCAACGCCTGGTACGACGGTCCGGTCGCCACCCTCGATGAGCTCTATGTGCGGCCCGACATCCGCGGACAACGGTTCGGGCATGCCATGCTGGAAGCCGCGTGCCGGTTGGCGCGGGAACGCGGAGCGGAGGTCCTCGAAATCAACGTCGACGGCGAGGACATCGACGCTCGCCGCTTTTACGAGGCGCACGGCTTCACCAACACCGAGCCCGGAGCGACCGAGCCGATGTTCTACTACTACCGCGAACTCACCTGACCGCACAGACGAGCGTCATACTCGGGTAGCCCTCGCCCGCCCACCGCCCGGGGGAAAAGGAGCGCGACGTGACCGATGTCCGGTTCGGCAGCAGATTACGCGGCGTCGGTGCCACGCTGGAGGACTTCAAGCAGGACCTGCTGAGCAACCTGTACTACGAGCGGGGGACGACGATCGAGTCGGCCAGCCTGGCCGACGCGTACCACACGCTCGCGGTGACCGTGCGGGACCGGCTGGTCGACCGGTACGCGCGGACGGCGGCCGCGCACTACGAGGCGAACCCCCGGTTCGTGTACTACCTGTCCGCGGAGTACATGCTGGGCCGGCAGTTGGGTCAGAACCTGCTCTACGCCGACACCGAGAAGTGGATCCACCAGATCGCGGCGGAGCTCGAACTGCCGCTGGCGGAGGTGGAGCGCCTCGACGTCGAGCCCGGCCTGGGCAACGGCGGGCTCGGCCGGCTGGCCGCGTGCCTGCTGGACTCGCTGGCCACCCTCGACATTCCGGCGGTCGGATACGGCATCCGGTACGAGTTCGGCATCTTCAAGCAGGCCTTCCGGGACGGTGCCCAGGTCGAGCGGCCGGACGACTGGGCGTTCTACGGCAACCCGTGGGAGTTCCCCGCTCCGGACGACCGGCAGCTGGTCGGCTTCTACGGCCGGACCGAGCCGGTGGACGGCGATCCCAGCGGGCTGCGCAGGCGTTGGACGCCCGGCGAGAAGGTCCGGGGCGAACCGAGCCACATGCTGGTTCCCGGGTACGGGACGCAGACGGTCAACATCATCCGGCTCTGGCGCGCACGGGCCAGCCGGGAGTCGTTCGACCTCGCCCAGTTTTCCGCCGGCCGGTACGGCGAGGCGGTCGAGGACATCGTCCGGTCGGAGAACATCAGCAAGGTGCTGTACCCGGACGACAGCACCGAGCTCGGCCGCGTGCTGCGGCTCAAGCAGCAGTACTTCCTGGTGTCCTGCTCGTTGCGGGACATCATCCGCGGCTTCCGGCTGCGCAACGACGACTGGAACACCTTTCCCGACAAGGTGGTGATCCAGCTCAACGACACCCACCCGGTACTCGCGGTCGCCGAGCTGATGCGGCTGCTCGTCGACGAGCACGGGCTGGAGTGGGACCGGGCCTGGTCGATCACCCGGGGTACGTTCGCGTACACCTCCCACACCCTGCTGCCCGAGGCGCTGGAGACGTGGCCGGTCGCGCTGATGCAACGGCTGCTGCCGCGGCACCTGGAAATCATCTATCTGATCAACCACTTCTTCCTCCAGGAGGTCTCGGCCCGCTATCCCGGCAAGGTGGACAAGCTGCGGGAGCTCTCCCTCATCGAGGAGGAGCCCGAGCAGCGGGTACGGATGGCGCATCTGGCCGTGGTGGGCAGCTTCGCGGTCAACGGGGTGGCCGAGCTGCACTCGAAGCTGCTGACCGAGACCACCCTGCGCGGCTTCGCCGAGCTGTGGCCGGACCGGTTCCGCAACATCACCAACGGGGTCAGCCCGCGCCGGTTCCTGCGGCTGGCCAACCCGCGGCTGTGCGAGCTGATCAGCGCCGCGCTGGGCGGCGAGGGATGGCTGACCGACCTGGACCAACTGGCCGCCCTCGAATCCTCGGTCGGCGACCCGGGACTGCGGGACCAGTGGCGGGCGGTGAAGCGGCTGAACAAACAGGACCTGTCCGGGTACGCCGCGCGGACCACCGAGGTGCTCATCGACCCGGACGCACTCTGCGACGTCATGATCAAGCGATTCCACGAGTACAAGCGCCAGCTGCTGAAGCTCCTGCACGTGGTCACCCTGTTCAACCGGATCAAGAACAGTCCGGGTACGGACACCGTGCCCCGCTCGGTCGTGTTCGCCGGCAAGGCGGCGCCCGGGTACCACGCGGTGAAGCGGATCATCAAGTTGATCAACGCCGTTGCCGACACCGTCAACCACGATCCGGACGTGTCCCGGTATCTCACCGTGGCGTTCCTGCCCGACTACAACGTGACCCGCGCCGAGCTGATCGTCCCGGCCGCCGACCTGTCCGAACAGATCTCGCTGGCCGGCAAGGAAGCCTCCGGTACCGGCAACATGAAGCTGGCGCTCAACGGCGCGGTCACCATCGGCACACTCGACGGGGCGAACATCGAAATCCGCGACCGGGTCGGTACCGACAACTTCTTCCTGTTCGGCCTGGACGCGGCGCAGGCCGTGGCGATGCGGGAGAGCGGCTACCGGCCGCGGTCCTGGTATGAAAGCGATCCGGAGTTGCGGGCCGCGATCGACGCGATCGCCTCCGGCGTCTTCTCCCGCGGCGACCGCGACGCCTTCGCCCCGGTCGTGGACTCCATCCTCAGCCGGGACGAATACCTGGTGCTGGCCGACTACCGCGCTTACCTGGACCGCCAGGAGGCGGTTGCCGAAGCCTGGCTGGACGCTGATCGATGGACCACGATGTCTATTCTCAACACGGCGCGGTGCGGTTTCTTCTCCTCCGACCGCACGGTCCGCGACTACGCCCGCGACATCTGGCGGGTCGGGCCGGTCCGGCCGCAGGCCGATCCCGACCGCCACGGATCCGGTTAGGAACCAACGTCCCGGCCAGATCGGGACGTTGAGCCCTAGGGCGGCCGGGCGCCGCGTCCTTAGCTTCGGATAACGACGCTGGGAGCGGGAATGATGTACCGGTCAGGAACAACGGTCGTGGCGATGGACGGCAACGAGGCGGCGGCACGCGTCGCACATGCGCTCTCCGAGGTCATCGCCATCTATCCGATCACGCCCGCCTCGCCCATGGGCGAATTCGCCGACGCGTGGAGTGCGGCCGGGCGGACGAACCTGTGGGGCGCCGTGCCCGAGGTCGTCGAGATGCAGTCAGAGGCCGGTGCCGCGGGTGCACTCCACGGTGCGGTGCAGAAGGGCGCTCTGGGTACCACCTTCACCGCATCGCAGGGTCTGCTACTCATGCTGCCCAACATGTTCAAGATCGCGGGCGAGCTGACTCCGGCGGTGATCCACGTCGCGGCGCGCTCGGTCGCCACCCACGCGCTGTCGATCTTCGGGGATCACAGTGACGTGATGGCGGCCCGCACCACCGGGTGGGCCATGCTCGCGGCCAGTTCCGTGCAGGAGGCCCACGACTTCGCCCTGGTCGCGCACGCGGCGTCGCTGCGTACGCGGGTGCCGTTCCTGCACTTCTTCGACGGGTTCCGCACCTCACACGAGATCGACAAGATCAGTGTGCTGTCCGACGACGATCTGCTGGCTCTGGTACGCGAGGACGACGTGCTGGCCCACCGGCTGCGCGGACTGTCACCGGACCGCCCGGTGTTGCGCGGCTCCGCCCAGAACCCGGACGTCTTCTTCCAGGCCCGCGAGGCGGCCAACCCGTTCTACGACGGGGTACCGGGCACGGTGCAACAGGTCATGGACGAGCTGGCGACCCGGACCGGGCGCGGATACCGGCTGGTCGAGTACCTCGGGGCGCCGGATGCCGAGCGGGTCGTCGTCGTCATGGGTTCGGGTGCCGGCGCGGTCGGCGAGACCGTCGAGGAGCTGACCCGTCGCGGCGAGCGGGTCGGCATGGTGACCCTGCGCCTGTTCCGGCCCTTCCCGGCCGCGGAACTGATGGCGGCGCTGCCGGCCACGGTCCGCCGGGTGGCCGTGCTCGACCGGACCAAGGAGCCGGGCGCGCCCGGCGAACCGCTCTACCTCGACGTGGTCGCCACGCTCGCCGAGGCGGGTCGACGGGACATCGACGTGTACGGCGGACGTTACGGGCTGTCCAGCAAGGAGTTCACGCCCGCGATGGTCAAGGGCGTGTACGACGAACTGGGCCGGCCGTCGCCCCGTCGCCACGTCACGGTGGGCATCGTGGACGACGTCAGCCACACCAGCGTGCCCGCCGACCCGGAGTTCCAGGTGCCCACCCGTGCCGTGCAGGCCGTCTTCTACGGGCTGGGCAGCGACGGCACCGTGGGCGCGAACAAGTTCGGCATCAAGATAATCGCCGAGCACACCGACCTGTACGCGCAGGGCTACTTCGTCTACGACTCCCGCAAAGCCGGCTCGGTCACCGTCTCGCACCTGCGCTTCGGTCCCGACCCGATCCGGTCCACCTACCTGATCGACTCCGCCGACTTCGTCGCGTGCCATCAGTTCGGGCTGCTGGAGCGGATGAAGGTCCTCGACGTGGCCCGGCCGGGTGCGGTGTTCCTGCTCAACAGCCCGTACCCGGTGGACGAGACGTGGTCGCACCTGCCGGTGGAGGTGCAGCGGCAGATTCTGGACAAGCAACTGCGGTGCCATGTCATCGACGCCCACCGGGTCGCCCGCGAGGTCGGGCTGGGCGGGCGCATCAACACCGTGATGCAGCCGTGCTTCTTCGCCCTGTCCGGCGTGCTCCCGGCCGAGGAGGCCACCGCCGCGCTCAAAGAGGCGATCGCCGAGGCGTACGGCAAGCGGGGCCCGGCCGTGGTCGAGCGCAACCAGGCCGCGATCGACCGGGCGTTGCGGGACCTGACGCCGCTGCCGGTACCGGACCGGGTCGACGGCGGCCAGCACCGGCTGCCACCGCTGCCCGACAGCGCGCCCGACTTCGTCAAGCGGGTCACCGAGCGGCTGTTGGCCGGCGAGGGGGACCTGCTTCCGGTGAGTGCGCTGCCGGTCGACGGCACGTTCCCGACCGGGACCGCGCGCTGGGAGAAACGGGCACTGGCCCTGGAGATCCCGATCTGGGACCCCAGCATCTGCATCGACTGCGGCAAGTGCGCCATCGTCTGCCCGCACGCCGCCATCCGGATGAAGGTGTTCGATCCGGCCGTGCTCGCGGATGCGCCCGACGGCTTCCTGGCCAAGGACTACGGCGCCCGGGACCTGCGCGGCATGAAGCTCACCGTGCAGGTGGCGCCGGACGATTGCACCGGCTGCGGGATCTGCGTCGACATGTGCCCGGCGCACAGCAAGTCCGAGGTCCGGCACCGGTCCATCAACCTGGAACCGGCCATCGACCACCGGCAGACCGAACGGTCGCGGTGGGAGTTCTTCGAGCAGATCCCGGAACTGGACCGGGCGGTGGTACGCACCGACACGGTGAAGGGATCGCAACTGCTCCAGCCGCTGTTCGAGTTCTCCGGCGCCTGCTCGGGCTGCGGCGAGACGCCGTACCTCAAGCTGCTCACCCAACTGTTCGGTGACCGGCTCGTGGTCGCCAACGCCACCGGGTGTTCGTCGATCTACGGCGGCAACCTGCCGACCACGCCGTGGGCTCGGGACCTCGCCGGGCGCGGGCCGGCCTGGGCGAATTCGCTGTTCGAGGACAACGCGGAATTCGGCCTCGGGCTGCGGCTGGGCTACGAGCAGCACCTCGCCGAGGCGCGGCGCCTGCTCGCCAGCCTCGCGCCGGCGGTCGGCGCCGAGCTGGCGTCCGCGATCCTCGACGCCGACCAGTCCGGGGAAGCTGGCCTGACCGCGCAGCGCGACCGGGTGGCCGCCCTCAAGGAGCGGCTGGCCACCATCGCGGGAACGGCGGCTGGGCGCCTGCTCGGCCTCGCCGACGAACTCGTCGCGAAGAGCTTCTGGATCGTCGGCGGCGACGGCTGGGCGTACGACATCGGCTTCGGTGGCCTGGACCACGTGCTGGGCTGCGGCCGCAACGTCAACCTGCTGGTCCTGGACACCGAGGTCTACTCCAACACCGGCGGTCAGGCCTCGAAGTCCACGCCCCGTGGCGCGGCGGCTAAATTCGCCTCGTCGGGCAAGTCGACCGCGAAGAAGGACCTCGGTGCGGTCGCCCGGGCCTACGGAGACGTCTACGTGGCGCAGATCGCGCTCGGCGCCAACGAGATGCAGACCGTGCGTGCCCTGGCGGAGGCCGAGGCGTGGAACGGGCCGTCGCTGGTCATCGCATACAGCACGTGCATCGCGCACGGCATCGACATGGCCACGTCGATGAACCACATGAAGTCCGCGGTCACCAGCGGGTACTGGCCGCTGTACCGGTACCACCCGAGCCCCACGCCGGACGCCCACCCGTTCCAGCTCGACTCCAAGCGGCCGACGCTGCGGCTGGGGGAGTTCGCACAGACCGAGGCACGGTTCGCCATGCTCGCCCGGTCCGACCCGGAACGGTCGCGGCACCTGCTCGCGCTGGCCCAGGCCGACGTCGACGAGCGCTGGCGCTACTACGAGCAGCTGGGCGGGCTGGAGCGTTCGGTGCCGCAGGACAGCGGGGGCGCGGACCTGCTGGTGGTCGACCCGGAGGCAACGGAGGAGCAGCCATGACGGACCTGGGAACCAGCTATCTCGGCCTGCACCTGCGTTCCCCGCTGGTCGCCTCGGCGTCGCCGCTGACCGGGCACCTGGACACCCTGCTCGCGATCGAGCAGGCTGGCGCCGCCGCGGTCGTGCTGCCCTCGCTGTTCGAGGAGGAGGTCGAGGACGAGTCCATGCGACTGCACGAGCGGCTGGAAACCGGCGCCGGCTCGTTCCCCGAGGCCAGCGACTTCTTCCCGGTGCTGAAGTTCGACGACATCGGCCCGCAGCGGCACGTCAAACTGACCGCCGCCGCCAAGGACGCGCTGACCATCCCGGTCATCGCCAGCGTCAACGGGATCACCCCCGGCGGCTGGGTGAGGTATGCCCAGCTGATGGCCGACGCCGGTGCGGACGCCATCGAGCTCAACCTCTACTCGGTGGCGGCCGACCCCGGGCGGGACTGCGTCGCGGTCGAGTCCAGCTACCTTGAGGTGGTACGCCTCGTACGCGCCGCCGTCGACGTACCGCTCGCGGTGAAGCTCAGCCCGTTCCTGTCGTCGACGGCGCACTTCGCGCACCGGGTCGTGGACGCGGGCGCGGACGGTCTGGTGCTGTTCAACCGGTTCTACCAACCGGACATCGATCTCGACACCCTCGACGTGCTGCCCCGGATCGAGTTGTCGGACTCGCGCGAGCTGCGGCTGCCTTTGCGCTGGCTGGCCATCCTGCGTCCGCAGCTACCGTCCACGTACCTCGCCGCGACCACCGGTGTGCACTCCGGCCAGGATGCGGCCAAGGCGCTGCTGGTGGGCGCCGACGTGGTGATGATGACCTCGGCCCTGCTCCGGAACGGGCCGGCGCACCTCGCCCGGGTCGAGGCTGAGCTGGTCGGCTGGCTGACCGAGCGCGACTACTCCTCGGTAGCGGAGCTGCGGGGCAGCGTCAGCCGCCACGCGGCCAGCGACCCGACCGGCTTCGAGCGGGCGAACTACCTGCGCACCCTCGCCTCGTACCGGCTCACTCCGGTCCTCTGATCGTCCACGGGAGACAATGAGCATTTCCTCCGGACGCCGTTTTCCAGTACGCCGCAGGAGCACTTCGGCCGAATGGCGGGGTTCGAGTGGTAGGGCTGGTGCACTAGCATCGGCACGTGCATCGGCGCGCATCCTGGGCCGAGCGTGAATGGACCACTGCCTCCACCACACTAAAGGACCAGTGTGAGTACCGTCGAGCAGCGTCAAAGGCGGGTAAAGCTGCCCTTGGCGATGGTCGGCCGGTTGGGGCGCCTCCGGGTGCGGCCGCGCATCTGGCACAAGCTGGCCGTCATCGGCCTCGCTTTCATGCTGCCGTTGGCGGTTTCGAGCTATCTGCTGGCTGGCGAGAATGGCAGACGGATCGCGTTCTCGCACGATGAACTGCGCGGGCTGGAGTATCTGCGACCACTCGGCAGCCTGTTGATCGACCTTGGCCAGCACAAGACGCTCAACCGGGAGGTGCTTTCCGGCGAACGCCCGGTTGCCCAGCTGCGGGAGTGCGAGTCGCGCGTCGATGCTGACTTCGCGGCCCTGCTCGCTGTCGACCACCGCTCCGGGCCGTATCTGCGGACCACCGCGGACCATCTGGACGGCGCCACCACGCCGGCCGGGTTGGCCCAGAGCTGGCACGCGCTACGGACCGCCGAACTCGAGCTGACCAGCAGCGACGCCGGCCACGCGGCGCTGGTGGCTGAGGTCCGCAAGCTGATCGGCTACGTCGGGATCACCTCCAACCTGACCCTCGACCCGGAGCTGGCCACCTACTACACGGCCGATGCGCTGGTCGTGCAGGTGCCCGAGCTGATTGACCGGATCAGGCAGCTCGGTGACAACGTGGCCAGCCTCATCGGTGAGCGGGTCGCCTTCGCCGACCGTATCCGCGTCTCCGCTGCCGTGACGCTCCTCGACCTGCACACGGACGTCCTGCATGACGATCTGTTCACCGTGTTCCGGGACACCGCGGACGGGCAGCGTTCGCGCCGCTTCCAGGCTGCGCTCGACCCGCTGTTGCAGTCGGCGTACCTCGCGGTGACCGACCTGCGCGAGCTGACCAGGCACGGCTTCATGCAGGTGTCCACCCTGACGCTGGACCGCCCGGCGTACCTGCGGGCGGTGGATCGGGCGACCGGAGCGGTGACGGCGCTGTGGGCCGGGCTGCAACAGCAGGAGAGCCGGCTGTTGGAGCTGCGCCGGGCCGATGACACCCGCAACCGTACCCTCGGTGTCGCAACGGTACTGGCCGCGCTGGTCAGCGCCGCCCTCCTCACGCTCTGGCTCTCCCGCCGGATCACCGGTGGCGTCGGCGTGATCGCCCGGGTCGCCACCGACCTCGCCGGGGGCGACCTGGCCCAGCGTGTTCCAGTGCGTGGCGGCGACGAGATCGGCGGGCTGGCGCTGGCGTTCAACAGCATGGCGACCCGCCTCCAGGAAAGCGTCGAGGAGCTGCGGCAGTCGCAGCGGACGGTGCGGGCCGAGCGGGACTTCGTCGACGCGGTCGTCGAGGTGGCCGGCAGCCTGGTGCTGGTGCTGGACCGGGCCGGCCGGATCGTCCGGTTCAACCGTGCCTGTGAGGTCACCACGGGCTACTCGTCCGCCGAGGTGGAGGGACGCCTGTTCACCGAGCTGTTCGCGCCGCCCGGCGGGACCAGCGGAATGGCGGCGTCGCTGGCAACGCCCGCGGTGGACTTTCCGGCCAGTTTCGAGGACACCCTGGTCACCCGTGATCGCGGGCACCGGCTCGTCGCCTGGTCCAACACCGCGCTGTCGGATGATGCCGGGGTCCTCACCCATCTGATCGCCACCGGCATCGACATCACCGAACGCCGGGCGGCCGAGATGGGCCGGCGCGAGGCGGAGGAGCGTTTCCGGCTCGCGTTCGACAACGCGCCCATCGGCATGTGTCTGGTCGGGCCGGGTGGGCGTTTCATGCAGGTCAACCGGGCGTTGTGCGAGATGCTCGGGTACCCCGAAAGCGAGCTGCTCGAACGGGCGGTGGTCGATGTCACCCACCCCGACGACCTCGCCGCGACCAGCGCCGCGATCACGGATCTGGCGACCGGCCGCGCCCTCACGTACCACACCGAGAAGCGCTATCTGCACGCCGATGGGCACGTCCTGTGGTCGCTCACGTCGGTGTCGGTACTGCGCGGCAACTCGGGCGGCCCGAGTTATGCGGTGGCACAGATCCAGGACATCACGGATCGGCGTGCGGCGCAGGAGCAACTGGTACACCAGGCGACGCACGATCCGCTCACCGGCCTGCCGAACCGTGCGCTGTTGATGGACCGGCTGCAGATGGAGCTGAGCCGTAGCCGGCACGAGCCGGCGGCGTGTACCGCGGCGGTGTTCGTCGACCTCGACGGGTTCAAGGCGATCAACGACGGCCTCGGGCACGACGTGGCCGATCAGGTCCTCATCGAGGTCGCGCACCGTCTGCGCCGGGAGGTACGGCCGTCGGACACGGTCGCCCGGCTCGGCGGCGACGAGTTCGTGATCATGTGTCGGGACGTGGTAGCCGCCGAGCCCGCCGCGGTAGCCGAGATCGGCGAGCGACTCGTGCTGGCCTTCGCCCGGCCGATCATGATCGGTGCCACCGAGATGACGGTGACCGCCAGCATCGGCATCGCATACGTGGCTGGCGCACAGGTCAGCGCGGAGGACCTGATCCGCGACGCCGACACCGCGATGTACCGGGCCAAAGCACGCGGGAAGAACCGGTACGAGGTGTTCGACGAGACACTGCGCGCGCGGGCGACCGACCGGGTCGCCGTCGAGCAGGCGTTGCGACGCGGCCTGCGGGAGGAGCGCTTCCGGCTGTTCTTCCAGCCGGTGGTGGACGTTCAGACGACCGCGCCGGTGGCGGTCGAGGCGCTGGTACGCCTGGACGACGCCGAACGCGGCCTGCTGGCGCCGGACACCTTCATCCAAGCGGCCGAGGACAGTGGCCTGATCGTGCCGATCGGTGCCTGGGCGATGGGTGACGCCTGCCGCCGGCTCGCCGACTGGCGCGACGGCGGGTTGGCACCGGCCGACCTGCACATCGCGGTCAACGTGTCGGTGCGGCAGGCGAGCCGGCCGGACCTGGTCGACACGGTCGTGCTGACGTTGATGGAGGCCGGGTTGCCGCCGCAGGTGCTGGCCCTCGAAGTCACCGAGAGCGTACTCATCGAGGCCGACGCGACGACCGTGCGGCAACTGGGGCAACTGCGCGACATGGGGGTACGGATCGGGATCGACGACTTCGGTACCGGGTACTCGTCGTTGACCTACCTCAAGAGTCTGCCGGTCAGTTTCCTCAAGATTGACAGGTCGTTCGTGTCCGGCCTGGTCGACGACCCTTCGGACCGTAAGATCGTGGCCGGCGTGATCCGGTTGGCCCAGGCGCTCGGTCTGCTCACCATCGCCGAAGGGGTCGAGGATCCCGCGCAGCTCGCGGTGCTCCGGGAGCTCGGCTGCGACCAGGCCCAGGGCTACCTGTTCGGCCGGCCCCAGCCCGGACCGCCCGGCACCGGGTGGGCAGGGGGCCCGGCAGCGCCGGCGGCGAGCCCGGATCTATCAACAATCATGAATGCGGACGTGGCATGGTGAGCGGCCTTTCCCGACGCGGGGTGCTGGTTGGCGGGGCACTGCTGGGGCTGGGCGCAGCCGCCGAGGGACTCACCGGCTGCGCCGGCGATCGGCCCAACCGGCAGGTCAGCGGTACCGAACTGCGGCCGCAACGGCGCGGCGGAGTGCTGCGGGTCGGGGTGACCGGCGGGAGTCCCCAGGACACCCTGGATCCTCACCATCCGCCCACCTACCCCGACCAGGCCCGGGTGTCCAATCTGTATGAGCCGCTGTTCCTGCGCGACCCGTCGTACGCTGTGCAGCCGGTAATCGCCGAGTCGCTGGAACCGTCCGGGGACGCCCGGACCTGGACGCTGCGGCTACGGCAGGGGGTGGAGTTCCACAACGGCAAGACCCTGGACGTCGACGACGTGGCGTTCACACTGCGGCGGATCGCCGACCCGGCGATCAAGGCCAACGGGGCGGCCGCGCTGTCCAACGTCGATCTGGCGGGCCTGCGCAGGCTCGACGCGCGGACCCTGGCGATCCCGCTCAAGCGGCCGTACGCCCTGTTCAAGGACCAGTTGGCGCAGTACTACCTCGGCATCGTCCCGGTGGGGTTCGACGCCGCCCGGCCGGTGGGGACCGGGCCGTTCCGGTTCGGCTCGTTCACGCCGGGGCAGAGCAGCACCTTCCCCCGCTTCGACCGGTACTGGCGAACCGACCAGCCGTACGTCGACGAGTTGGTCATCATCGACTTTCCCGACGATGGCCGGCGCGTGCAGGCCCTGCTCGACGGTCAGGTCGACGCCATCGACAACCTCCCGCAAACCAAGATCGATATGGTCAGGGCGATCGGCGCGAACGTGCTCATCTCGGAAACCGGATCCTGGACGCCGTTCACGATGCGCGTGGACGCGGAGCCCTTCCGGGACGTACGGGTACGCCGGGCGATGCGGCTGATCGTCGACCGCGACCAGATGGTCGCCCAGGCGTTGAACGGCCAGGGCCGGATCGCCAACGATCTCTACGCGCCGTTCGACATCGCCTATGCCAAGGACCTGCCGCAGCGGCAGCAGGATCTGCCGCAGGCGAGGTCCCTGCTGAAGCAGGCCGGCCACGAGGGTCTGCGGATCGAGCTGGTCACGTCCAGTGGCATCGGGGCGGGAGCGGTCGAGGCGGCTCGGCTGTTCGCCAAGCAGGCCCAGGGAGCCGGGGTCGACACGCAGGTACATGAGGTCGACGGCGGCGTGTTCTACGGGCAGAACTACCTGCGATGGCCGTTCGCCCTCGACTACTGGTTCACCCGCAGCTATCTACCGCAGGTGTTCCAGGGCTCGCAGCCTGACTCGCCCTACAACGAGTGCCACTGGAACGATGCCCGGTTCATCGAGCTGATCCACCAGGCGTGCGGCGAGCTGGACGCCGCGAGGCGGATCGAGCTCCTGCGCGAGGCACAGAAGATCGAGTACGACAGTGGCGGGTATCTCGTCTGGGGCTTCAAGAACCAGGTCGACGCGTACTCCGCCAAGGTCACCGGGTTCGTACCGGACCGTAACCTGCCGCTGTCGTCCTTTCAGTTCCGTACCGTGTCGTTCACCTGACCGCTGCGCCGGCCGGCGGCCACGGAAGCCGGCGCCACATAATCGATTCCGCGGTAATGGTTGTCCCGACCCGGATCAGGGCAGTCACGGAGGATGAGCACGCTGACGAGAATGGTGCGTGACCGGCGACCGTCGCGGGACGTCCGGCCGCGGCGGTGGAGCGACCTGACCGACCGGCAACGAACCGGGGTGGTCACCCTGGGCTTGATCGAGGTGACGTTGACGGTGGCCGCCGCGGTCGATCTCGTCCGCCGGCCGTCGGGCAGCGTCCGGGGGCCGAAAGCGGTGTGGTGGCCCGCGATCTTCGTCCAGCCGATCGGACCGGTCGCCTACCTGCTGGTCGGCCGCCGTAGATGATCGGGGCGTGTACCTGACCCATCTGGAGTGTCCTCGCTGCGGTACCTGCCTGGACGCCGACCGGCCGCGCAACCTGTGCGCGTGTGGCTCCCCGCTGCTCGCCCGGTACGACCTGGACGCGGTGCGCCGCGCGATGTCCCCGGCCAGCTTCGCCGGGCGTACCGCCGATCTGTGGCGCTATCGCGAGCTGCTGCCCGTGGGTGACCCCGCGCACGTCGTCACGCTGGGGGAGGGCTGGACCCCGCTGCTCACCGCACCACGCTACGGCGCGCTGGTCGGCCTGCCCAGGCTGCTGGTCAAGGACGAGGGGCTGATGCCCACCGGCTCGTTCAAGGCGCGCGGCGCGGCGGTCGGCATCTCCCGGGCACGCGAGCTCGGGATCGGGCACGTGGCGATGCCCACCAACGGCAACGCGGGCGCGGCCTGGGCGGTGTACGCCGCGCGCGCCGGTATGAAGGCCACGATCGCGATGCCGGCCGCCGCACCGGACATCACCCGGCGTGAATGCGTCGCGGCGGGCGCGGAGCTGGTGGTGGTGGACGGCCTGATCGGCGACGCCGGGCGGTACATCGCCGAGGCGGTCGCCGGTTCGGCCGGCCAGGTCTTCGACGCGTCCACGCTCAAGGAGCCGTACCGGGTCGAGGGCAAGAAGACCATGGGGTACGAGATCGTCGAGCAGCTGGGCTGGCGGGCACCGGACGTGATCGTCTACCCGACCGGGGGCGGCGTGGGGCTGATCGGCATCGCGAAAGCGTTGGCCGAGCTGCGCGAGCTGGGTTGGCTGGACGCGCGCTCGCCGCGCCTGGTCGCGGTACAGTCCACCGGCTGCGCGCCGATCGTGGCCGCCTTCGACGAGGGTGCCCGGAAGGTACGGCCGTGGCCCGACCCGTACACGGTCGCGTTCGGCATCACCGTACCGGCGCCGCTCGGCGACGAGCTGGTGCTCGACGCGGTGTACGCCTCGCAGGGCACCGCGATCGCCGTCTCCGACGCCGAGCTGCTCGCCGAACTGCGGGAGTTCGGCCGGCGGGAAGGGCTGCTGGTGTGCCCCGAGGCGGCGGCCTGCCTCGCCGCGGTGCGCCGGTTGCGTACCGACGGCTGGCTCGCGGAGGAGGACGAAGTGGTCGTGCTCAACACCGGCAGCGGCCTGAAGTACCCCTACATCGTCGACACCAGCCGTACGACGTCCTGGGCGCAACCGTAGGCGAGCGTGACGCCCGAGCCGCCGTGCCCGTAGCAGTGCACCACCGGGCGGTCGCGGTACTCGACCTCCAGCCGGACCGTCGGCCGTACCGGTCGCAGCCCGACCCGGTGGGCCACCACCCGGGCGCGCGCCGCTTGCGGTACCAGCGCGGCACACCGCTGTACGATCGCCGCCGCCGTCGCGGGATCCGCGGTCAGGTCCTCGTTGTCCTCCTCGGCCGTACCGCCGAGGACCACGGTCTCCTCGCGCGGCACCAGGTAGGTCAGGTTGACCTCGTCGTTCTGGTCGATCAGCCACTCGGTGAGCCCGAACTGTTCCACCACGACCACCTGGCCCCGCACGGCCCGTACCGAACTGTCCGGCACCAGCGTCCGCGCGCCCAGCCCGGTGCAGTTGACGACGACGTCACCTTCGCTCGGGATCGCCGCGAGGAACCGCCGATCGACCACCGCGCCGTGCGCGTCGAGCCGCGCGGAAAGCCAGGCGAGGTGGCGGGGCATGTCCGCAACCGGTACGGGCAGCCGGAATCCGTCCGCGTAGCCGTCCGGGACGGAGTCCAGCCGCTGCCAGCTCGGTACGGCCGACCTCCACCACGGGTCGGCCGTCGGCACCCGGAACAGCTCCCGGCCCCACCGCATGCGTACCCCGGTGGCCGGGTCGGCGGCCAGCGCGGACAGCTCGCGGAAGGTCTCGGCCGACCACCGGGTCACCTTGTCCTGCGGGGCCGCCCGGTACGGGTACCACACCGCGGCCGCCACCGTCGAGGTCGTGTCCGCACCCGTTGACGCCGCGACGACCCGTACCCGGTGGCCCGCCTCGGCCAGCCGGACCGCGCTGGCGAGCCCGACGATGCCGGCGCCCAGCACCGTGACGTCCACGGCTCAGCGCCCCGTGCGGAAGTAGCCGGCGCCGCCTGCCATACCGACGACGCTACCGTGGCGGGATGATCCGCGTGCCCGGCATGACCCTGGACGATCACGTCTTCACCGTCCCCCTCGACCACGCCGACCCTGGCGGCCCGACCATCGAGGTCTTCGCCCGCTCGGTCGCCGCCCCCGACCGGGTCGGCGCGGACCTGCCCTGGCTGCTGTTCCTGCAGGGCGGGCCGGGCGGGAAGTCACCCCGCCCGGTCGGGGTGGACGCGTGGCTCGGGCGTGCGTTGCGTACCCACCGCGTCCTGCTGCTCGACCAGCGGGGCACCGGGCGCAGCACGCCGGTGACGGCCCGGACGGTGCGCGGCATGGCGCCGGCCGCGCTCGCCCGGTACCTGCGGCACTTCCGGGCCGACAGCATCGTCGCCGACGCCGAGCTGATCCGTGGCCGGCTGGCCGGTGGCCGGCAATGGGAGACGCTGGGCCAGAGCTACGGCGGGTTCGTCACGCTCACCTACCTTTCCCAGGCACCACAAGGGTTGCGGGCCTGCTACGTCACCGGCGGTCTCCCGCCCCTGACCGCGAGCGCGGACGAGGTGTACGCCCGCACGTATCCGCGGGTGGCCGCGAAGAACGGCCAGTACTACCGGCGCTACCCGCAGGACGTGGCGGCGGTACGGGCGCTCGCCGACCATCTGGCGTCCACGGACGTGCGGCTGCCCGACGGGGACCGGCTGACCGTTGACCGGTTACGCCTGCTCGGCCTGGCGTTCGGGATGAGTGACGGGTTCGAGAAGGTGCACTGGCTGCTGGACGAGGCGTGGCACGGCGACGGGCTGGCCGACGGATTCCGGTACGGGGTGATGACCGAGACCGGCTTCGTCGATCGGCCCATCTTCGCGTTGCAGGAGTTCACCTACGGCCAGGGTGCGCTGGCGACCGCGTGGGCCGCGCAGCGGGTCCGTGCGAGGTACCCGCAGTTCGCGCCGGACGCCGACCCGCTGCTGTTCACCGGCGAGATGATGTACCCCTGGATGTTCCGCGAGATCGCCGCGCTCCGGCCGTTCGCCGAAGCCGCCGAGCTGCTCGCCGCCGTCGACGACTGGCCGGCCCTCTACGACCCGGCCCGGCTCGCCGCCAACGAGGTGCCGCTCGCCGCCGCGGTGTACTTCGACGACATGTACGTCGACGCTGACCTCCAGCTGGAGACCGCCCGCGCGGTGGGCAACAGCCGGGTCTGGGTCACCAACGAGTACGAGCACGACGGGGTACGCGCGTCCGGCTCCGTAGTGCTGGAGCGGCTGATGGACCTCGCGGCCGGACGTCGTTGACGGGTCAACCGGTGGTCGGCGCGCGGCGGGCGGCGCGGTACATCTGGACGATCTCCTCGGTCGTGGTGGCGTCCTCGGGGGCTTTGTCGTCGCGCCAGCGGCCGGTGAAGCGCGGGAAGCGCAGTGCCAGTCCGGCGTCGTCGGTGATCCTGCCCCGTCCGGCGGTGTGGTTGGGCGAGGGGGTCAACTCGGCGGCTACCACCTCCAGCACCAGGCCGGGCTCGAACCACACGTCGGCGCTGCGGCGCGCGTCGACCCGGGCCGGCCGGTCCTCCCGGGCGAGCGGGGCCAGCCGTGCGGGCAGTCCGGCCAGGTCGGCGTCGCTGAACCCGGTGCCGCATTTGGAAATCGTGGGGAAGGTGTCGGTGGCGCGATCGTAGGCGGCGAGCAGGAGCGCGCCGTAGATGCCGGCGCGGCGGCCGCGCCCGTACAGTGCGCCGACCACCACGAGGTCCAGCGTGTCGGTGAGCTCCGTGCGGTAGTCGCGTTTGAGCTTGATCCACAACCAGCCGCGAGCCCCGGCCTGGTAGCCGGCGTTGGGCGCGAGGGACTTGCACAGCAGCCCCTCGCAGCCGTCCGCCACGGCCTGATCGAAGATCGCGTCGAGCGCCACGACGTCGCTGATCTGTTCGGCGGTGGCCAGGCGCAGCCGCGCCGACGGGGTGACGGCCGAGGCCAGCCGCTCACGCCGCTGCGGGTATGCCAGGTGGGTGAGGTCCTCGCCATCGGTGTACAGCAGGTCGAAGCAGAACAGGCTCACCGGTACCTCGTCGATCGCCTCGGTGATGCCGTACTTGCGCCGCCGGTACATGACCTCGTGGAACGGGCGCAGGTCGCCGGAGGCCGGATCGAAGGCGACCATCTCACCCTCCAGGATCACCTCGCGTGGCCCGAGGCCGGCGTCAAGCACCTCGACAACATCGGGGAACTGCCAGGCCATCCGTTCTAGGCGCCGGGTGAACAGCTCCAGCCGCCCGTCAGCGGTCCGGTGGGCCTGTACCCGGATGCCGTCGTACTTGTACTCGGCCGCGCAGTGTCCGCCCAGCTTCGCCAGCACGTCCTGGGGGCTGGACAGCCGCTGGGCCAGCATGGGCCGCACCGGGTTGCCCGCCCGCACCTGGATCTGCTGCACCGCGGCCAGCCCGCCACCGGCCAGGGTCTTGGCGACCAGGCCCAGATCCGAGCAGATGTTGTAGGCACGCTCCAGCACCGGACGGGCCTTGCGACCGCCGGCGTGTACCTGCGCGAGGGCGTCCAGGATGGTGGCCGTACCGATGCCCAGGCGGAGCTGCCCGGTCACGGTACGCACGAGATAGCGCGCCTCCAGCGGCGTCGCCCGGTCGAGCAGCCCGGCCAGCAGGGCCAGCTTGCCACCCTGAGAGCCCGAGCCGGCCGCCGCCGCGATCTCGTGCAGCGTGGCGAACACCACCTCCACCTCCAGGCTGGGTTCGCGTGACCCGGCCGTGGCGGCCAGCAACTGTTCGCCGGCCAGACCCAGGTCGCCGGTCTCCCGCGCGCGGGCCAATGCCTGCTCGGGGGCTACGCCGGCGGCGCGGGCGACCGCCCGGGCGGCCAGCCGCTCCGCCAAGCCGATCTCCACTCCGGCGAAGTCGGGGGCGATCTGCCCCTGGCACAGCAGAGCCACGACCGGCAGCAGCTCGGCCGGTGTCCCGGCGAACAGCTCCGCGAGGCGGTCGATCAGCGCCAACCGGGCGCTGGCCAGCTCCAGGTCCCGATAGGTTTCCGCGAGGATCTCGTACCGCATCCGCAACCCCTCCCACCGTCGATCCTCGCCTGCCGGACGACACCTCGGTAGCCTTCCGGGCATCGAGGATGTCTTCGAGTGGGCCCATGTGCAGGCGGCGCCCGGTCCGCGAGCTCTTCCCGGGATCCGGCTCCGTCCACTGTGGGCGGTCGTTCAACGCCGGCACGCGGTACGCCATGAATGGTAAAGAGTGTTGACAGTGGGCATCGTATCGATAAGGATCGAAGCTCTAGTGCACCTTCATGATGCGGGCCGTCGGAGAACCTCATGCGGATCAGACTTCGTCACGCTCTCGCCGCGGGCGGTGCGGCCGTCCTGGCGGCTACCGCGACCATGGTGCTGGTGACCGGCGCCGACGCGGCGATCACGGCCAGCCCGTTGGTCAACCCGGTATCCGGTAAGTGCCTGTACGCGAGCGCGGTCACCAGCGGTACGCAGGTGAAGATCTCGACCTGTACCGGCCGGGCGAACCAGGCGTGGACGTCGACCGGGGCGGGCGAGTTGAAGCTGACCGTCGGCGGCGTGACCAGATGCCTGACCGCGTCGGGTGGGGGTACCGCCAACGGCACGAAGCTGGTCGTCTCGACCTGCACCGGCGCGGCCGGCCAGAAGTGGAAGCTGAACGCCAACCGGACGATCACCGGCGTGCCGTCGGGTAGGTGCGTGGACATCCAGCACAACGGCACGGCCAACGGCGCGATCGTGCAGCTGTGGACCTGCAAGCCGGCGGCGAACAACAACCAGCGCTGGGTCCCGGGCCGCGGCGTCCCGTCGCCCTCCCCGACGCCGACGCGGTCACCGTCGCCGTCCCCGTCTCCGACTCCGACGGGTTCCCCGACCGGCGGTACCTGCCCGGTGAAGTCCCGGCCGGCGGGCAAGGTGCTCCAGGGCTACTGGGAGAACTGGGACGGCGCGAGCAACGGGGTACACCCGCCGCTCGGGTGGATCCCGATCACCGACTCCCGCATCGGCGGACACGGCTACAACGTGATCAACGCGGCGTTCCCGGTGATCCGCTCGGACGGCACCGTCCTGTGGCAGGACGGGATGGACGCGACCGTGAAGGTCGCCACTCCGGCCCAGATGTGCCAGGCCAAGGCGGCCGGTGCGACCATCCTGATGTCGATCGGCGGGGCGGCGGCCGGCATCGACCTCGGCTCCAGCGCGGTCGCCGACCGGTTCGTCGCCACGGTGGTACCGATCCTGAAGCAGTACAACTTCGACGGGATCGACATCGACATCGAGACCGGCCTCACCGGCAGCGGGAACATCAACCAGCTGTCCACGTCCCAGGCGAACCTGATCCGCATCATCGACGGCGTGCTCTCCCGGATGCCCGGTAACTTCGGGCTGACCATGGCGCCGGAGACGGCGTACGTCACCGGTGGCAGTGTCACGTACGGCTCGATCTGGGGGGCGTACCTGCCGATCGTCAAGAAGTACGTGGACAACGGCCGGCTCTGGTGGCTGAACATGCAGTACTACAACGGAAACATGTACGGCTGCAAGGGCGACTCCTACTCGGCCGGTACCGTCCAGGGGTTCACCGTGCAGACCAACTGCCTGAACAGCGGTCTGGTCGTGCAGGGCACCACCATCCGGGTTCCGTTCGACAAGCAGGTTCCCGGGTTGCCGGCACAACCGGGGGCCGGCGGTGGCTTCATGTCGCCGACGTTGGTGGCGCAGGCCTGGCACGCCTTCGGCGGCAGCCTCAAGGGCCTGATGACCTGGTCGGTCAACTGGGACGGTTCGAAGGGTTGGACGTTCGGTAGCAACGTCAAGGCGTTGCAGGGCCGCTGACCCGGTCGGCCAGCCCGTCACGCCGGTGACGGCTGAACGTCTCCCGGAAGTCACCACCGTGTGCATCTGATCCCGTATGAGGTTGGTACACACGGCAAAGGAGGCACGGCAGATGACTCTCGTACGCCGGCTGCTCGCCCTGGTTACATCGATCGCCGTCGCGGTCACGCTCGTGGTCTACGTCTCGACGCCGGCCTCGGCCGCGGTCACCGACCACGACCTGGCGCTGCGCTGGGCGCCGATCCACTACCAGGACACGGACAGCTCAGACTACGACGCCGACTACCTGTCACCGGTCAACTTCGACGGTGACTGGGACACGCTGAACAACTGGGAGCACCAGGACGACTCGGTGAGCCGGTTGGTGGGAACCGCGTACTTCTCGGTGGTGGAGACATCCACGCACTGGTTCCTGGTGTACTCCTTCTACCATCCTCGGGACTGGACCGAGTTCGACCCGTTCGGGGTGCTGACGCACGAGAACGACATGGAGGGTGTGCTGCTGACCGTACGCCGGGACGGCTCGACGTACGGGAGGCTGGAGGCGATGGTGACCGTGGCGCACAGCGACTTCTACTCGTACGTGCCGGCGGGCAGCCCGTACACCAGCGGCCGGGAGAGCGTGGACGGCACCGTCATCATGCGGGCCTACAACGGGTACCCGCACCCGACCACCCGGCAGGAGGCCAAGGGCCACGGCGCCTACGCCTGGAACGGCACGGACTTCCCCGGCGGCGACGGGGTCGTCTACTACCCCTCCGGTACCGGTGAGGTCCCGTCCGGTGGCAACGACCGGTCGGTCGGCTACCAACTGGTCGACACCTTCGCCACCGGCGGTCTGTGGGCCCGGCGCTACGACAGCGTCACGTACGCGAGCTGGGGCACTTTCCGCGGTGACGACGGGGTGGACAACGCCGCGAACACCGCCTGGGGCTGGGACGACCACGACGACGGTAGCGACCTGCCGCGTGGACTGCTCGCCACCGACCCGGCATACCTGGTGTCGCGGTACTTCGCCGGTGAAGGGACGTTCAGCCTCAGCTACACCCGCAACACCTACCGGTCCTGAGCCACCTCGACCCGGGCGCCCCGGTGGAACACCGCCACAAGACGGTGGAGAGCGTCGATGTCGGCGACCGGATCCCCGTCGACCGCGAGGATGTCGGCGTCGAACCCGGGCGCGAGACGGCCCTTACGGTCGGCCAAGTGGCAGGCCGCGGCGGCGTGGTAGGTCGCCGCGGCCAGCGCGTTCGCGTTGCCCATCAGCTCGGCGTTGTCGGCGATGGCGTACGGCAGGACATGGTGTGGCTTGTGCGGGGCGATCCCGGCATCCGGTCCGATGACGATCCGGACCCCGGCGTCGATCATCGACCGCATGAGCGCGTGGCCCTGCGGCAGCACGGCCGCGATGAGCGGCGGCAGCGGTACCCCGGGCACCGTGCCGGGGATGCTCGTGGACACGAACACACCGGCGGCGGCGAGGCCATCGATCACCCGCGGATCCGGCTCCAAACCGCGTTGCGTCAGGAAGGAGGCGTGTTCCACCCCGTCGAACCCCGCCGCCATCGCCGCGACGATACCGTCGCGTCCGTGCGCGTGCCCGGTGATCGGCAGCCCCAGCCGGTGCGCCTCGTCCGCCGCCGCGCGCAGCTCCTCATCGGTGAACTGGCAGGCGTCGACCGCGCTGGTGTTGGTCATCCGGCCGCCGGTGACCATCACCTTGATGACCGCCGCGCCACGCTCGGCGTGCTCGCGGACGGCCTGCCTGACCCCGTCGACCCCGCTGGTGGCGCCACCCAGAAACCAGCAATGTCCAGAGTGGACGGTGATCGGTGGCCCGGCGGGTACCACGTCCGGGGTCAGCTCGGGCCGGGTCGCGGTCTCGGCCCGTAGCCGTACCCCGAGGTAGGACCGGTCACCCAGGTCCCGTACGCAGGTGACCCCGGCATTCAGCGCCCGGCGGGCGGCCACCTGGGCCTCTTCGTACAGCGACTCGTCGTCGACCGAGTCCAGATGCCCGGGCGGATCGGTGCTCGCGTCGAAGACTAGGTGCATGTGGGTATCGATGAGGCCGGGCAGTAACGTCGCGCCGGCCAGATCGATGAGCCGGTAGCCGTCGGGCGGTCGGGCACCGGTGAGGTCGACGTCGACGATGCGGCCCCCGTCCACCAGGACCAGCGGCCGGTCCCGCAGGCCGAAGCCGTCGAACATGCGGGCCGCGCGGATGGCGAGCATGAGCCAACCCTAGACGCGCTGCGCCCGGCGCACCGCGTGTTTGTCAGAGCTCGTCGAGGATGGCGGCCAGGACATCGAGGGTACGGCCCGGCGGCTCCGCCTCGATGCAGAGCACCTCCATCGCGAGGGCGTACTGATCGACGTCGCCCGGCTTGTCGAGGTAGACCGCGCCGGTGAGCTGTTCGATGTAGACGACGTCGGACAGCTCGGGGTCGGGGAAGCGGAGGATGCTGAACGATCCACCCGCGGCGGCGTGCCCGCCGGCCTCGAACGGGATCACCTGGAGGCGGACGTTGGGCCGCTTGGCGGCGGCCATCAGCGCCTCGATCTGACCGCGCATCACGGTCGCACCGCCGACCGGCCGACGCAGTGCGGATTCGTCGATGACTGTCCAGATCCGCAGCGGATCCGGCCGGCTGAGCACCTGCTGCCGGTCGATGCGCAGGTCGACCCGGTCACGTACTTCCGGCTCGGGAGCGCGCGGGTGACCGAGCAGGACGACCGCCCGCGCATAGTCCCGGGTCTGCAGCAGGCCCGGTACGAACTGCACCTCGTACGTGCGGATCAGCGACGCGGCGGCCTCGAGCCCGACATAGGCGTGGAACCAGTTGGGAAGCACGTCGCCGTACCGGTTCCACCACGCGGGCGCGTTCGCCTCGCGGGCCAGTGCCAGCAACCTGGCGCGCTCGTCCTCGTCGTCCAGACCGTACAGGCTGAGCAGGTCGGCGACGTCACGCTGCTTGAAGCTGACCCGGCCCAGCTCCATCCGGCTGATCTTCGACTCGGACGACCGGATCCGCGAGCCGGCATCCTCCCGGCTGATCCCGCGCGCCTCACGTAGCCGGCGAAGGTGGATCCCGAGCAGCATCCGGAGCACGGTGGGGCCGCTGGATCCCGCCACCGGGCCGCGCGTTGTCACCTGCCGACCTCCGAGGTTGCCCGAGCGAATCCCTGGGACCGGACCCCGGCGGTAAGCATGGCACTACCGTGGGGCGCGCGCGATCGCCCGGACGCATGACTGCCCGGGTCGGGTGAGCGGCCACCTCGCGTGCGATGTGGTCCCGCGCCCGCGGGGATCAGCCGTGCCAGGAGCGCCAGAGGGCGGCATAGGCCCCATCTGCGCGGACCAGGTCGTGGTGGCTGCCGAGTTCGGTGATCCGGCCATCTTCGAGCACGGCCACCCGATCGGCATCGTGTGCGGTGTTGAGCCGGTGCGCGATCGCGACGACCCGGCGTCCGGTGAGTACGGCGGCCAGCGCGCGCTCGGTACGCCGGGCGGTGGTCGGATCGAGCGCCGCGGTCGCCTCGTCGAGGATGAGCGTGTCCGGGTCGGCGAGCACGAGCCGCGCCAGGGCGAGCTGCTGCGCACCGGCGGCGCTCAGTTCCCGGGCACCGTCGCCGAGTTCGGTGCCGAGTCCGTCGGGCAGGTCGGTGTACCACTCGGCGTCGACCGCGGCCAGCGCGGACAGCATCTCGTCGTCGGAGGCGCCCGGCGCCGCGAAGGCGAGGTTGTCGCGCAGCGAGCCGATGAAGACGTGGTGCTCCTGGGTGACGAGGGCGATCCGCCGGCGGCGCTCGGCCGGGTCCAGCTCGGTGACCGGGCAGCCACCCAGGCTGACCACACCCTCGCGGGGCGCGTCGATCCCGGCGAGCAGCCGGGCGAGGGTGGACTTGCCGGTGCCCGACGGGCCGACGATGGCCAGCCGCTCGCCGGGGTGTACCTCGAGGTCGATGCCGTGCAGCACATCGTGGCCGTCGGCGTAGCAGAACCGTACGCCGCGTACCAGCAGGCGCTGCCCGGGCGGCGCGGCCCGGCCGTGCGGCTCCGGCGGCACCAGGCCGACCCCGAGCACGCGCGCGAACGAGGCGAGCCCGCGCTGCGCCTGCTCCATCCATTGCAGCAGCCGGTCCAGCGGCTCGATCGCCTGCTGGAGATAGAGCGTGGCGGCGACCACCTCGCCGAGCGTGACCATGCCTTTGGTCAGGAAGAGACCACCGACCAGGAGCTCCGCGGCGATCGGCAGCGCGTAGCTGGCCTCCACCACCGGGAAGAACACCGAGCGCAGCGCGAGCGTGGCCCGCCGCGTGTCCCACACCCGGCCGATGCGTCGGGTGCCGTGCCGGGTGCGCTCGTCGCCGAGGCGGAGCGCCTCGACGGTGCGCGCCCCCTCCGCGGTCGTGGTCAGCGCCTCGGTCAGCTCGGCGGTGGCCGCGCCCTCGGCGAGGTATGCGGTGCCGGCGCGGCGCAGGTACCAACGGGTCACCGCGTAGATCGACGGCAGTCCGGTCAGCGCGACCAGGCCGAGCAACGGGTTCAGTAGGAACACCGCCCCGAAGAGCAGCGACAGCTGCGCGACCGCGATGACCACGACCGGCAGCACGTCGCGGACGGTGGTCCCGACCGTCGTCACGTCGACCGAGCTGCGGGTGGCGAGATCCCCGGTGCCGGCGCGCTCGACCACCGAGACCGGCAGGGCGAGTGTCCGCGAGACGAACTCCTCGCGCAGCCGGGCGACGGCACGCTCGCCGAACCGGTGGCCGGCGTACTGGGCATACCGCGTGAGCAGTCCCTGCGCCACCACGCATCCGCCGATGGCGAGCGCCAGGCGGTCCACGGTGGCGGCGGGCGCACCGGCCGCGACGTGGTCCACGATGCTGCCCAGCAGCCAGGGCGCGGCGAGCCCGGTGACCGCGGCGGCGCCGTGCAGCACCAGCATGACGGCGACCGCCCGGCGGTCGCGGGCGACCAGGCCGAGCGTTGCCCGGCGGATGGCGGGGCGGTCCGCGACCGGCAGCCGGGTCATCGCAGCGACTCCTCGACGTCGGCGGCGTCGATGTCCCGGGCGACCAGCGCCCGGTAGCCCAGGTTGCGCTCCAGCAGCTCGGCGTGACCGCCGGTGGCCACGATCCGGCCCTCGCGCAGGTGGGCAACCACGTCGGCGTACCCGAGCAGCAATGGTGAGGTGGCGAACACGACGGTGGTACGCCCGGCCCGCGCCTCGCCCAGCCGCTGGGCGATGCGTGCCTCGGTGTGCGCGTCCACGGCCGACGTCGGGTCGAGCAGAATCAGCACGTCCGGTTCGGCGAGCAGAGCCCGGGCGAGGCGTACCCGTTGGCGTTGCCCGCCCGAGAGGGTACGGCCACGGGTGTCGATCGGCGTGGCGAGCCCGTCCGGCAGGGAGTCGACGACGTCCTCGGCCGACGCGGTGTGCAGAGCCGCCCCGATCTCGGCGTCGCCGATGCCCTCCCGGATCCGCAGGACCTCCCGCAGCGTCCCGGCGAAGAGGTACGAGTCGTGGTCGGCGACCAGGATCCGGTCGCGTACCTCGTCGAGCGCGATACCGGCCAGTGGTATCCCGCCCCAGGTGACGTCGCTGGCGACGAACCGGCCGAGCCGGTCGGCGAGCGCGAGGGCATCGGCCGGGTCGTCGGCCGCGACGCCGAGCAGCTGGCCGTGGCGTACCGTCAGCCCGCTGTCGGGATCGTGCAGGTCGGCGGGGCGGTCCGGGGCGGGCCCGGTACCCCGTCGCCCGAAGTCGTCCGGGGTCAGGTTGAGCAGCGCGATGATCCGCCGGGCGGCCACCCGGCCCAGGATGACCTCGTAGCCGCCGGCGAGCAGGAACCAGACCGGTACGACCAGGATCGCCACGTAGCCGTAGACGGCGACCATCTGCCCGATCGTGATGGCGCCGTCGGCGGCCATCCGCGCCGCGAGCCACACCACGGCCGAGAGGTAGAGCCCGGGTATGACGAGTGTCAACGCCTCGACCCAGCTGTTCACCGCGCCGACCCGGTATCCCTCGGTCAGCAGGTCCTGCGAGCGGGCCGCGTACCGGCGGGCGAACAGGCCACGCCCGCCGACCCCGGCGAGCACCCGCAGCCCGGCCACGATGTCCCCGGCCCGGGTGGTGAGGATGCCCTGCTGGTGCCGGTAGACCGACTCGACCCGTTCCAGCCGGCGCAGCAACGGTCCGACGAGTATCGCGATCGCCGGTACCCCCAGCAGCACGAACAGCGCCAGGAACGGGGAGACCGACCAGAGCACCACGGCGACGACGGCGTAGGCGATGACCGCGCCCACCCCCGGCCCGGTCATCGTCAACACCTCGGACACTCGCCGGATGTCGGAGCCGCCGACCGTGGCGACCTCCCCGGCGGCGAGCTTGCGCGGAAGTACGGCACCGATCCGGGATAGGTGTCGCAGCAGGACCTCCGCCGAGCGGGCGCTCGCGTCCTCGCGGACGAACGTCATCGTGCGGTGTCGCATGATGCCCAGATACGACAGGGCGACTCCGGCGACGACGATCGCGGCCACCCACACCAGCAGGGCCCGGTTGTCGTGGCCGCGCAGCCCGTCGTCGATGGCGCGGGCGACCAGGTAGGGCCGGACCGCCAGCCCGACCATCCAGGCCGTACCGATCACGCTGCCCCGCAACACCCGCCACGGCTGGCACCGGACCAGCCACCAGATGTACCACATGGGGCCCCTCGCATCCGGAACGCCTGGTTCGGGATGCGGGACCTGCGGCATTTTCCCAGGCTACCGATCGACTTCGTGCCACGCGCGCCCATTAGTACGCCGTGCTCGCCGCCCGGCTGCACCACGGTCCACACTGGGCAGATGACGACTGCCGCTGCCACCCATGACGTGCTGAACCAGGTCCCGCTGCTGGTCGGTTACGACACCGCGGACGATCCCACGTTGCTGGACGGCGTGGCCCGGGAGGGCGCCGGCTGGGCCGCCCCCGAACTGCACGAGCTGGGCCGGCGCAGCGGCAGCGAGGAAGCGCTGGAGTGGGGCCGGCTGGCCAACGAGTACCCGCCGGTGCTGCGCAGCCACGACCGGTACGGACACCGCATCGACGAGGTGGAGTTCCACCCGGCGTGGCACGAGCTGATGCGCGTCGCGGTGCGGTACGGGCTGCACGCCGCCCCCTGGACGGACAGCCGACCCGGCACGCACGTGGCCCGGGCCGCCCGGTTCTACGTCTGGCGCCCCGACGCCGGCCACGGCTGCCCGATCTCGATGACCTACGCGGCGGTACCCGCGCTGCGGCACGAGCCCGAGCTGGCCGCCCGGTACGAGCCGCTGCTGGCCGCCCGGGAGTACCACTTCGGCCTGGAGCCGCCGCTGGCCAAGCGTGGGCTGCTGGCCGGCATGTCGATGACCGAGAAGCAGGGCGGCTCGGACGTGCGGGCCAACACCACCAGCGCCCGGCCCGAGCCGGACGGCAGCTACCGGCTGGTCGGCCACAAGTGGTTCACCTCGGCACCGATGTGCGACCTGTTCCTCGCGCTCGCGCAGGCGCCCGGTGGGCTCACCTGCTTCCTGGTGCCCCGGGTGCTGCCGGACGGCAGCCGCAACGCCATGCACCTGATGCGCCTGAAGGACAAGCTGGGCAACCGGTCCAACGCCTCCGCCGAGATCGAGTACGCGGGCGCGGTCGCCTGGCGGATCGGCGCGGAGGGCCGGGGCGTACGCACGATCATCGACATGGTCAACCTGACCCGCCTCGACTGCGTCATCGGCGCCGCCTCCGGGATGCGCCAGGGGCTGACCATGGCCGTCCACCACGCCACCCACCGGCAGGCGTTCGGCCGCCACCTCGCCGACCAGCCGCTGATGCGCAACGTCCTGGCCGACCTCGCCGTGGAGTCCGAGGCGGCCACCGTACTCATGCTGCGGCTGGCCGGTGCCACCGACCGGTCCGCCGGCGGGGACGGGACCGAGACCGCGTTCAAGCGCCTCGCTCTCGCGGTGGGGAAGTTCTGGATCTGCAAGCGCGCGCCGGGGCACGCCGCGGAGGCGCTGGAATGCCTGGGCGGCAACGGGTACGTCGAGGAGTCCGGCGCGCCCCGGCTGTTCCGCGAGTCGCCGCTCAACTCGATCTGGGAGGGCGCCGGTAACGTCGCCGCGCTGGACGTGCTGCGGGCGGTGGCGAAGGAGCCCCTGGTCGTCGAGGCATACCGGGCCGAGGTCGGGGCCGCCGCCGGTGCCGATCAGCGGCTCGATGCGGCGATCCGTCAGGTGGAGCGGGAGCTGACCGACCTCGACGAGCTGCGCGCCCGCCGGGTCGCCGAGCGGCTCGCCCTGGTCCTGCAGGGCTCCCTGCTGGTCCGGTACGGCCATCCCGCGGTCGCCGACGCCTTCTGCGCCTCCCGGCTCGGCGCCGACCACGGCGGCGCGTACGGCACCCTGCCGGCCGGCGTGGACTTCGCGGGGATCCTCAAACGCGCGAGCGTCACCTGAGCGCGATCGGCTGGAATGCCGGTAGCCGGGCCGGGGTTGACCACGGGCATGACAACTGTGGGCTTCATCGGCAGTGGAAAGATCGGTGGCACGGTGGCCAGGTTGGCGGTCGCGGCCGACTACGACGTGGTGATGAGCAACTCACGCGGACCGGAGACGCTGAAGGACCTGGTGGACGAGCTGGGGCCGCAGCATCCCGTTCCGGGCCTACCGGGAGGTACCCGTCGAGCCGCTCGCCGGGAAGGTGGTCATGGATACCAACAACTACTACGCACAGCGCGACGGGCACGTCGCCGAGCTGGACGACGGCTCCACGACCAGCAGCGAGCTGCTCCAGCGGCACCTGGTGAAGGCGCACGTGGTCAAGGTGTTCAACAACATCTTCTTCAGGCACCTGGCTTCGCTGGCCCGCCCGCGCGGGGCAGCGGACCGCAGCGCCCTGGCGATCGCCGGTGACGACCCGGGCGCGAAGGCGACCGTGGCGGCGTTCCTCGACATGATCGGGTACGACAGCGTGGACGCCGGCCCGCTCGGTGCCGGCGGGCGCACCTTCCAGGTGGGTACGCCCGCCTACGGCGCGCCGTACGGGTCGACCAGCGGCGAGCAGGGTACCCCCGCCGGTGCGCCGACCGTGCGTGCCGCGTTGGCCGGGTAGTCAGGCGGCGATCACCCCGACCGCGGTGGTGACCAGCGCCGCCGCCAGGAGGACGGCACCGACCGTGGTCAACGTGTTGCCCATCGACCAGGTGCCGGGCTTGCCGACCGCCATGTGGACGAACATGCCGCCGGACTGGGCGAGGACGCCGACCAGCAGCAGGAGCGCGATGATCCACGCGGTCGTCGAGCCCAGTCCGGCGCGGCCCACGATGTCGAGGACCACCAGCGAGAGCACCAACAGCACTCCGGCGTGCGCGTGCCCGGCCCGGAAGTAGGCGACCTGGAACTCGCTGAGCTTGCGTGCGGTCAGCAGGCGCAGCAGCGAGTATCCGCCGTACATGACGGTGGGCAGGGAGAACAGCGCGATCACCGTGAAGAGCTTGATGGCACCGTGCACGAGTAGCCTCCGATCAGGGTTGAGGGCGGGCCCGGGCGATCCGCACCGCCGCGCTGAGCGTAGCGATGTCGTAGGCGCCGTGGTGGCGCTGACCGTTGATGAAGAACGTGGGGGTACCGGAGACCCCGCTCAGGTCTGCGGAGTCGACGTCCTCGGCGACCCGGGCGGCGTACGCGTGCTGGCGCAACTCCTCCCGGAACCGGTCGACGTCCAGGCCCAGCTCGTCGGCGTAGCGCACCAGGTACTTGGGTTCGAGGGCGTCCTGGTGGCGGAAGAGGAGCTCGCGCATCTCCCAGAACGCCCCCTGCGCCGCGGCTGCCTCCGCGCCTTCGGCGGCCAGCTGGGCGTTCGGGTGTACGTCGGTGAGGGGCAGGTGCCGCCAGACGTACCGGAGGTCCCCGAAGTCGGCGAGCAGCTCCCGGATCACCGGCTCGGCCTGATTGCAGTACGGGCACTCGAAGTCGCCGTACTCCACCAGGGTCACCGGCGAGTCGACCGGGCCGCGGGCGTGGTCGTGGCGCGGATCCACCGGTACCGCCAGGTCGACGATCGGTTCGGCGGCACTCAGCAGCGCCCGGTCCCGCCGGTCCGGGGAGAGCCGCGCGGTGGTCCGGAACACCAGCCAGGTCACCAGCGACGAGCCGAGTGCCGCGCTGAGGACCCCCAGCTTGGCTTCTTCGAGCTGGACCCCGGTGAAGGCGAGCGTGGCGACCAGCAGCGACACGGTGAACCCGATGCCCGCGATGGTGCCGCCGCCGGCCACCGCCGCCCAGCCGACCGGGGGCCGGAGCCGGCCCCGGGACAGCCGGGTGGCCAGCCAGGACCATCCGAGGATGCCGACCGGCTTGCCGACGATGTAGCCGAGCATGATGCCGATGGTGATCGGAGAGGTGTACGCGCTGGCGAGGAAGCTCGGGCGGATCACGATACCGGCGTTGCAGAGCGCGAACAGCGGCACGATGACGTAGCTCGTCCAGGGATGCCAGAGCATCTGCAGCCGCTCGTTCGGGGAGATCGCCGAGTCCAGGCCGATCCGGGCCTCCCGGGCCAGCTCCGGCGTGGGCTGCTCGCGGAACAGCCGGAACAGGTTGGTCGCCTGTTCGAGGGTGGTGCGGGCGGCCGGGTAGGCGTAGGTGATCAGGCCGAAGGCGAGCCCGACCACCAGCGGATCGACGCCGGACCGGTATACCGCGAGCCAGACCGCCACCCCGAGGACCGCGTAGACCAGCCCGTACGTGACCCCGGCGGCGCGTACCGCCAGAACCGTGGCGAACAGCGCGAGCCCCACCAGCAACGCCGGCCACATCAGGTGCTCGGTGTACGCGGTCGCGATCACCCCGAGCGAGACGAGATCGTCGACCACCGCCACGGTCAGCATGAACGCCCGCAGCCGGTCCGGGAACCGGGGCCCCACCAGGGTGAGCATGCCCAGCGCGAAGGCGGTGTCGGTGGCCATCGTGGTGCCCCAGCCGTGGGCGGATCCGCGTCCGGCGTTGACCGCGAGGTAGATCGAGACCGGTATGACCATCCCGCCGAGCGCCGCGAGCAGGGGAATCGCGAGCCGCCGGCGGTCCCGCAGCTCGCCCAGGTCGAACTCCCGGCGCGCCTCCAGACCCACGGTGAAGAAGAACAAGGTCATCAGCCCGTTGTTCACCCAGCCGCGCAGGTCCTGCTCGATCCCCCAGCTCCCGACGTGGATCGAGAGGTCGGTCTGCCACACCGCCTCGTAGGATGCGGCGTTCACGTTCACCCACAGCAGAGCCAGTACGGTCGCGGCGAGCAGGACGGCGGCGCCACCGGCCTCGGTGCGCAGGAACGTGCGCAGCGGCGTCTGGAGGTTGCGCGCCCAGGCGGTGTGCCCGATCCAGCGCGACGTCGAACCTACCGCCATCCCGCTCCCTTCCCCCCGCACGACAGTAGCGGTTCCCGCGGTCCGCGAGGTTACGCTGGGCGTGCGCGGGCAGGAAAACGGGTGCTCGCCGTTTTGCGGAGGGGGAGGCCATGACGCCATCCGTCTGTTCCCATCTCGGCCAGGTTCACCAGGTGACGCCCAGCGCGGACGGCTGCGAGGACTGCCTGCGTGCCGGCGGTCGCTGGGTACACCTGCGGATCTGTATGAGCTGCGGGCACGTGGGGTGCTGCGACGACTCGCCCGGCCGGCACGCCACCGCCCACTTCCACGCCATCGGACATCCCCTCATCCAGTCCTACGAACCGGGTGAGAACTGGTGGTGGTGCTACGCCGACGAGGTGGGTTTCGAGGTATCCGGTGCCCCGTCGTACGCCCACAGCTGACTGGAGGTAGGAGCGTGAGCCGTCCCGCCATGCTGACCGTCGACGACGATCCGGCAGTTTCCCGGGCCGTGGCGCGGGATCTGCGCCGCCGGTACGGGCAGGACTACCAGATCGTCCGGGCCTCCTCGGGCACGGAGGCGCTCGACGCGCTCCGCGAGATCAAGCTGCGCGGTGGACGGGTGGCCGTGCTGCTCGCCGACTACCGGATGCCGCAGATGAACGGCATCGAGTTCCTGGAGCAGGGCATGGACCTGTTTCCGCACGCCCGCCGGGCGCTGCTGACCGCATACGCGGACACCGACGCCGCCATCCAGGCGATCAACCTGGTCGACGTGGACCACTACCTGCTCAAGCCCTGGGACCCGCCGGAGGAGAAGCTCTACCCGGTGGTCGACGAGCTGCTGGCGGCCTGGCGGTCGGCCGGCGAGCGGGAGGTCGAGGACGTCAAGGTGGTCGGGCACCGGTGGAGTGCCCCGTCGTACAAGATCCGCGATTTCCTGGCCCGCAACCTGGTGCCGTACCGCTGGTTCGGGGCCGACGAGCCGGAGGGGCGCCGGCTGCTGGAGGCGGCGGGCGTGGGTCCGGAGTCGATCCCGCTCGTGGTGACCGCGGACGGGCAGCCGCTCGCGGCACCCACCGCCGCCGAGGTGGCCGCGGCGGTGGGCCTGTCCACCGCGCCGGTACGCGACTTCTACGACCTGATCATCGTCGGCGGCGGCCCGGCCGGGCTGGGCGCGGCGGTCTACGGCGCCTCCGAGGGCCTGCACACCGTGCTGGTCGAGCGCAGGGCGATCGGCGGGCAGGCCGGCCAGAGCTCCCGGATCGAGAACTACCTCGGCTTCCCGGACGGCGTGTCCGGGGCGCAGCTCACCGAGCGGGCCCGCCGGCAGGCCGGGAAGTTCGACGCGGAGGTGCTGACCACCCGCGACGTGGTCGGCCTGTCGGTTCGCGGCGGCGCCCGGGTGGTGCGCTTCGGCGATGGTACCGAGCTGTCCGCGCACGCCGTGATCATCGCGACCGGCGTCTCCTACCGGCCCCTCGTCGCACCCGGCGTGACCGAGCTGACCGGCCGGGGCGTCTACTACGGGTCGGCCGCGACCGAGGCGATGGCGTGCGCGGGTACCGACGTGTTCATCGTGGGCGGTGCCAACTCGGCCGGCCAGGCGGCGCTGTTCTTCTGCCGGTACGCCCGCAGCGTCACCCTTGTCGTACGCGGGGACTCGCTGGAGCGGTCCATGTCCTACTACCTCATCCAGCAGATCGCCTCGGTCGACAACATCCAGGTGCGTACCGGCACCGAGGTGATCGAGGCGCACGGGGACGAACACCTGGAGGCGGTGAGCCTCTGCGACAGCAAGCGGACCGCCCTTGCCACGCTGCCGGCCGAGCACATGTTCGTGTTCATCGGCGCCGAGCCGCATACCGAGTGGCTGGACAGCGTGGTCGCCCGCGACCCGCGCGGCTTCGTCTACACCGGACCCGATCTGCTGAGCGGCGGGCAGCGGCCGGCCGGCTGGGATCGCGACCGCGACCCGTACTACCTGGAGTCCAGCGTCCCGGGCGTGTTCGCCGCCGGTGACGTGCGGGCCAACTCGGTCAAGCGCGTCGCGTCGGCCGTCGGCGAGGGCGCGATGGCGGTGACGCTGATCCACAGGTACCTGGAGGCACAATGAGCCCGGACGAGTTGAGGGGTCTCTTCCTCTTCGAGGCGCTCACCGACCAGCAGCTCGCCTGGCTGGCCGAGCGGGGCACCGTCCAGGAGTATCCGGCCGGCGGCCTGGTGTTCGCCGAGGGCGAGCCGGCCGAGGGCTTCTTCGTCCTGCTCTCCGGCACGCTGTCGTTGTTCCGGCGGGTCGGGCAGGACGACGTGGAGACCGTCCGGACCGACCAGCGCGGGGCATACATGGGCGCCACCCGGGCCTACCTGCGGGACGACACGGCGGAGCAGCGCACCTACCTGGCCTCGATGCGGGCGGTCAGCGAGTGCCGGTTCTTCGTCCTGACCGCCGCGGACTTCGGGACGATGATCCGGGAATGGTTCCCGATGGCGATGCACCTGCTCGAAGGGCTCTTCTTCGGGATGCGTAACACCCAGGCGCTGGTCGCCGAGCGCCAGCGGCTGGCCGCGCTCGGCTCGCTCACCTCCGGGCTGATGCACGAGCTGAACAACCCGGCGGCCGCCACCGTCCGGGCCGCCGCCGCGCTGCGCGAGCGGGTCGCCGGGATGCGGCACAAGCTGAGCATGCTCGCCGACGGGCGGATCGCCGCCGAGCAGCTGCGCGCGCTGACCCAGGTGGTCGAGCCGATCATCGAACGCGCCGCCAAGGCGCCCGAGCTGAGCCCGGTACAGCTGGGCGATCTCGAGGACGAGCTGAGCGACTGGCTGGACGAACACGGCGTCACGACCGGCTGGGACCTGGCCCCGGTGTTCGCCGCGGGCGGGCTGGACCGCGCCTGCCTGGAGGAGGTCGCCGGCAGCGTCGGGCCCGACCTGCTCGGCCAGGCACTGCACTGGATCGGGTACGCCCTGGAGACCGAGCAGCTGATGATCGACATCGAGGACGCCGGCACCCGGATCTCGTCTCTGGTCGCCGCGGCCAAGCAGTACTCCCAGCTGGACCGGGCCTCGCACCAGTGGATCGACGTGCACGACGGGCTGAAGAGCACCCTGGTCATGCTCACCCACAAGCTCGGCGACGGGATCCGCGTGGTCAAGGACTTCGACCGGACGCTGCCGCAGATCCCGGCCCACCCGGCGGAGCTGAACCAGGTGTGGACCAACCTGATCGACAACGCCGTCCAGGCGATGAACGGCGAGGGGGTGCTCACCTTGCGGACCGCCCGGGAGGGTGACCGGGTACTGGTGGACATCGGGGACACCGGTCGCGGTATCCCGAAGGAGCTGCGCCAGCGGGTCTTCGAGCCGTTCTTCACTACGAAGCCGGTGGGGCAGGGGACCGGGCTCGGCCTGGACATCTCGTACCGGATCGTGGTCAACCGGCACGGCGGGGACATCAGCCTGACGTCCGAGCCGGGCAACACCCACTTCCAGGTGCGGCTGCCGACCAGCGAGCCGGCATCGACCTGACCGTATTTATTGACGTCGCTGGAGTGCGGGACTAGCATGGCGGCCATCTTTTAGGAAAGTTTCCTAAAGGTGGACTCCCCGGGAAGGTTCCCGCATGCGCATCCCGAGACGCCTGATCGTCGCCCTCGGCGCGACCGTACTGGCCACCGGCATCGGCCTTGTCATCAGCACCCAGGCCCACGCCGCGAACCTGTTGAGCAACCCCGGCTTCGAGACCGGCAGCCTGTCCCCGTGGTCGTGTACCGGCGGGCTGGGCTCGGTCGTCAGCAGCCCGGTCCACAGCGGTACCCACGCGTTGGCCGGAGCCGCGAACTCCAGTGACAACGCGCAGTGCACGCAGACCGTGTCGGTACAGCCGAGCACCGCGTACACGTTGTCGGCGTGGGTACGCGGCAACTACGTGTACCTGGGGGTCACCGGTGGGGTGTCCAACTGGACGCCATCGGCGACCAGCTACACCCAGCTGTCGGTACAGTTCACCACCGCCGCCGGCCAGTCCAGCGTGCAGATCTACCTGCACGGCTGGTACGCCCAGGGCACCTACTACGCCGACGACGTGAGCCTGGACGGCCCGGGCGGCGGCTCGACCGTACCGGGTGTGCCCGGTACCCCGTCGGTCACCGGTACCACCAGCAGCTCGATCTCGCTGAGCTGGGGTGCGTCCAGCGGTACGGTTTCCGGGTACCGGGTCTACGAAGGCAGCACCGTGCGGGCCACGGTCACCGGTACCAGCGCGACGGTCGGTGGGCTGTCCGCGTGCACGAGTCACACATACACCATCGCGGCGTACAACTCGGTGGGCGAGTCGGCGAAGAGTGGCAGCGTCACCGGGAAGACGGCCGGCTGTGCCGGGGTACCCGGAACGCCCGGCGCGCCATCGGTCACCGGCACCACGAGCAGCTCGATCTCGCTGAGCTGGGGTGCGTCCAGCGGTACGGTTTCCGGTTACCGGGTCTACGAAGGCAGCACCGTGCGGGCCACGGTCACCGGTACCAGCGCGACGGTAGGCGGGTTGTCCGCGTGCACGAGTCACACATACACCATCGCGGCGTACAACTCGATCGGTGAGTCGGCGCACAGCAGCGCGGTCACCGGAAGCACCAGCGGCTGCACCGGTGGCGGGAAGATGGCCGCACCATACCTCTACAACGGTTGGGGCGACCCGCCTTCGGCCACCTCGGTGATGTCCTCGACCGGCATCAAGCAGTTCACCATGGCGTTCATGCTCTCCGGTGGCGGCTGCACGCCGATGTGGGACAGCCAGCGCCCGCTCAAGGGCGGTGTGGACGAGCAGACCATCAACGCGGTCCGGGGTGCCGGCGGCGATGTGGAGATCTCCTTCGGCGGCTGGCAGGGTAACAAGCTCGGGCCGAACTGCAGCAGCGCGACCGCGCTGGCCGGGGCGTACCAGCAGGTGATCAACGCGTACCACCTGAAGTTCATCGACATCGACATCGAGAACACCGACGAGTTCGAGAGCGAGGTCGTGCAGGACCGGATCCTCGGCGCACTGAAGATCGTCAAGCAGAACAACGCGGGGATCAAGACGATCCTCACCTTCGGTACCTCGACCACCGGGCCGACCTGGTGGGGTACCCGCCTGATCAACCAGTCCAAGACGCTGGGCGCGAACATCGACGTGTACACCATCATGCCGTTCGACTTCGGTGGTGGCGCCGACATGTACGGCAACACGACCCGCGCGACCGACGGCCTGAGGAACGCGTTGAAGACCACCTTCGGGTGGAGTGACTCGACGGCGTACGCGCACATCGGCATCTCCGGCATGAACGGTCTGAGTGACCAGCAGGAGAACACCACGCCCTCGATCTGGACCCAGATCCGGGATTGGGCGAACAGTCACCACATCGCCCGGCTCGCGTTCTGGTCGGTGAACCGGGACCGGCCGTGCCCGGGTGGTGGAGTCGCCGAGAACTGCTCCGGCATCAGCCAGACCAACTGGCAGTTCACGAAAATCACCGCCGGCTTCACCGGCTGAGCGAGGCACCACGGTGGGCGTCCGGCGGGCAGCCGGGCGCCCCACCGTTTGTCTCATCGACGGGCACCAGCGGCAGGAAGGCGTCATGTAGGCAGCAGGCATCCTCATCCAACAGGTTCTGCCGCTGATCGGCCTCGGCGCGCTGTCCAACCCGAAGGACGCTCAGGTAACGGCGTGCAGCTCGGTCGCCCATCCGCGTGCGGATGCGCTCGGCGATGGCGTCGAGTAGAGGTTCACGGACATCGCGATCGAGCCTCCGGTAGATCGACGTCGACCGGAGGAGATCGGCGAAGCCGTCCCCGTTGAACCACTGAACGCTCGGGTACCAGCGCACGATCGTCGGGCCGAACAGGCCGCCGGGCTCCTCGACCAGTCCCCAACCTTCGTCGGTGGTGCGCACGTCGTCCTCATGGGGCGGATGACCCCAGTCGGGATTCCCGGGGGAGAACCGCTCGTGCAGATCGGCGGTCTCGGCATACACCTCCGGCTCTCCCGGCCGGCGGACAACGACGTTGCCGAGCAGCGCCATCCAGCCTCCGGGACATAGCACGCCGTGCGCCCGCCGCCAACCGATCGACGGGTCGACCCAGTGCCACGCCGAGGCGGCCACCAGGGCGTCGAAGCGTGCACCGCGGTCGTCCCAATCCTCAAACGTCGACGTCTCGACTTCGACGTTGTCGAAGATGGCGAGCCGCCGGCGAGCGAGTGCGGCCATTCCCGTGCCCGGCTCGATCGCGGTCACCGAGCATCCGAGTGCTGCCAGCGAGCGCGTCGCCTGACCGGTCCCGCAGCCCACCTCAAGCACCGACGACCTCTCGGTCATGCCCGTGATGGTGACGAGGTCTGCGAACAGCTCATCGGGGTATCCCGGCCGGACCCGGTCGTAGAGCTCCGGCACTTCGTTGAACACCCGACCGAGGTCACGTCCAGTCAACCCTGCCATCGCACCATCCCCCGAGCTTGTCGTGCCGATCCTGGGGCAAAGGATACGAACGGCCGCACCGGATCACCGGATTCTCGATCACGCGGCCAGCGGAAAGGTGCGGAGTCGTACACTTGTACTATTGACGTCACGTCGACTCGATCGAACCCGTACCGGCTCTTCGCCGCGTACGCCGCCGCCGCGGAGTTCTACCGCGCGCAGCTCGTACGCAGTGCGGGGCCGGCCGACTATCTGCGGGGTCGAGGTCTCGGGGTGCTCGTGGACCGGGACGAGCCCTGGCATGTCGGGTTCGCCCCGCACACCTGGACCGGCCTCGCCGACCATCTGCGTCGGCGTGGCTTCACCACGGCCGAGCTGCGCGCCGCCGGGCTGGTGCACACCAGCAGCCAGGGCCGGACCATCGACATGTTCCACGACCGGATCGTCTTCCCGATCTGCGACCTGCCGGGCAACACGATCGCGTTCATCGGCCGGCTCTGGCCGGGCGGCCGGCCGGACGCGCCCAAATACCTCAACAGTCCGGACACGGCGATCTACACCAAGGGGCAGCACCTGTTCGGACTGCACCAGCAGCGCGACCGGGTCGCCGCGGGCTGGGCGCCGGTACTGGTGGAGGGTCCGATCGATGCGGTCGCGGTGTGGTTGGCGTACCCCCGCCGTGGCTGGGAGGGGTTTGTCGCAGCCGCGCCGTGCGGCACCGCCCTGACCCGCGAGCAGGTCGGCACGCTCGTCGCGATGCCGGGTGCCCGCCGGGGCGTGACCGTCGCCTTCGATGGCGACGAGGCCGGCCGTAGCGGCGCCGACCGCGCCTTCCAGCTGTTGGCCGCGCACCCGTCGGTCCCGGTACGCGGAGCCGAGCTGCCACCCGGGAGCGACCCGGGCGACCTGCTGCGGATACCCGACGGATCCGCCCGGCTACGCGATGTGCTCCGGCGGCGTACCCGTCCCATGCTGCACCTGCTCCTGCGCCACCGCCTCGACCAGATGCTCGGTCGGTTTCCCCGAATGCTGCACGAAGTTGAGGGCCGGGTCGCGCTCGCCCGCGCGCTGGCCCCGCTCATCGCCGAGCAGCAGCCCGACCCGGCGGTGGCCGCGATCCGGCAGCTCAGCAGCTACGCGCGCACCCGGATCGGCGGGCCGGATGGCCGACATTACGCCGCCGAGCTGCTGCTCAGCCTCACCATGGCGGTCGCCGAGCACCTGGAGACCACCCCGGGTGCACCCCCCGGCGAACCGGAGGCCGTACTGTAAACGCCCGTTGGTACCTGACGTCGACGAGAGCTTGAGGGGTGCTTCGTGACGGGGAGACGTTGGCGCGCGATCGGGATCGCCGCTGCGGTGGCCGGCATGGCGCTCGTGGTTCCGTTCCTCTTCCGTCCCGCTTCGGCCGGTACGGCCGGCTCGGACGGTGGCGGCTGGGCGCACGCGGGCGTACCACCGGGCAGCAGCGCGCCCTACCGTGCCAGTACGGCCGCGGCGCCGCGCGTCTTCGCGACCTCCACCCCGGTCAGCGGCATCGACGTGTCCAGCCATGACCACTCCTACTACGACATCGACTGGGCGTCGGTGGCCGCCAGCGGGGTGAAGTTCGCCTACGTGAAGGCCACCGAGGGCACCGCCAGCAACCCGTACTACAACCCGTTCTACGCGTCCGACTACCAGTCGGCGAAGAATAACGGGCTGTACGCCGGTGCATACGCGTTCGGCCGCCCGGACCTGGGCGACCCGGTCGGGCAGGCCGACTACTTCATCGACAACTCACTGTGGACCTCGGACAGCCAGACGCTCATCCCGTTCCTGGACATCGAGTGGCCGTACGGGGCGCTGAAACTGCCGGCCTGCTGGAACCTGACCCCGACGCAGATGTCGGCCTGGATCCACGGGTTCGTCGACCGGGTCGAGGCGCGGATCGGCCGGAAGCCGATGATCTACACGGCCGCCAACTGGTGGAACCCCTGCACCGGTTACGACCCGTCGTTCGGCGGCTACCCGCTGGACGTCGCCGGGTACGGCGACACGCCCCCGCCGCTGCCCGCCGGCTGGAACAACTTCACCTTCTGGCAGTACGCCGCCGGCATGCCCAGCCAGCCGGGCAACTACGACCGCGACGTCTTCAACGGCGACCTGGCCGGACTGGCCGCGCTCGCCGGGGGCACCCCACCGACGGTGCTCAGCCTGCGGGCCTACGCGAACTCCCGGTACGTCTCGGCGGACCGGGCCGGCGCCTCCCCGCTGATCGCCAACCGCGCCTGGCTCGGCGCGTGGGAGCAGTTCGACCAGGTGGACCTCGGCGGCGGGCAGATCGCGCTGCGTTCGCACGCCAACGGCCGGTTCGTCTCGGCGGACAACGCCGGCACCTCCGCGCTCATCGCGAACCGGACGATGGCCGGGGCGTGGGAGACCTTCCGCCTGATCCATAATCTGGACGGCAGCGTGAGCCTGCGCGCGATGGTCAACGGGCGCTACGTCACGGCCGAGAGCGGCGGTACCCAGCCGCTGATCGCGAACCGTAGCTCGATCGGGGCCTGGGAGAAGTTCGACCAGGTGGCACCGCCGAAGGTGATCAGCCTCCGGGCCCAGGCCAACGGCCAGGTGGTGAGCGCCGACGGCTGGCAGGGATACCGCCTGATCGCCAACCGGGGCACGGCCGGCCCCTGGGAGCAGTTCGACGCGGTCGACTACGGCAACGGGTACCTCTCCCTGCACGCACACGCCAACGGCAGCTTCGTCAGCGCGGACGCGGGCGGCTCGGCCCCGCTGGTCGCCAACCGGAGCCTGGCCGGAGCCTGGGAGTCGTTCCAGCTGGTACACAATCCGGACGGCACGGTGAGCCTGCGTGCGGTCGCCAACGGGCGCTACGTCAGTGCGGAGAACGCCGGCAGCTCGTTCCTGATCGCCAACCGTACGACCGTCGGGTCGTGGGAGAAGTTCGAGCTCATCGGGTAACCCGGGAATCGGGTAACCAGGGACAGGAGTCAGGTCAGGGGTGCCAGAGGCCGGTTGCGGTGTCGATGAACCACCGGTCGTGCCAGGCCAGCGAGATGCTGGTACCCCTGACCGCCAACGGCAGCCAGATGTAGGGCGAGGTGCCCAGGCTGGCCGGCTTCCAGCGGTCGCCCATGAACATGTACGTGGTGCCCTGGCTGCCCGGTACGGGTAGCACGAAGGTGGTCTGCGAGTTGAAGGTCCGGCTGCCCTTCGGCGCGAACAGCTTCCAGCTCGCCCAGCCCTTGGCCAGCGAGGTCGAGGTGGTGTATTCGTTGTCGTTGGTGTTCCAGCCGGTCCGGTGCGAGGCGAGCAGGTAGTAGCGCCCGTTCACCTTGAACAGGGCCGGTGACTCCAGCTGGGCCAGCACGGCGACGGTACCCACCACCCGCAGATAGTCGTCGGACAGCCGGTAGATGCGCAGGCCCTTGGTACGGGTGTCGCTGATCAGGTACCCGCTGCCGTCCTCGTCCACGAAGAGACCGATGTCCAGGCTGATGTTGCCCATCGGCTTGGTGCTTCCCCGGTAGCTGTAGTGGCCGCAGACCGAGGCGCTGGTGGCGACGCCGACCCGGGTGTCGGTGTGGGCCGGGGTGTCCACGTGCAGGTACATGACGTACTGCCGGGTGGTCTTGTGGTAGATCACCTTAGGGCGCTCGATGATGCGGTTGGGCCCGAGGTCACCGCTGGCCTGCCGGGTGAGCACGTTGGCCTCGAAGGTCCAGTGGGCTAGGTCGGTGGAGGAGTAGCAGGTCACGTTCAGGAAGGGGGAGTGCCCCTTGCTCTCCCCGGTCTTGTCCTCGCCGAACCAGTAGTACCGCACGCCGACCTTGATCATGCCGCCGCCGTGCGCCTGGATCGGATGGCCCTGAGTGTCCTTCCACGCTGTGCCGGGGGCGATCGCGACCGTGGCAGCCGAGGCGGTCTGGGCGAACAGGCCGACCCCGGCCAGCGTCGCCGCGGCGGTCGCCAGGGTCAGAAGCCAACGCAAGGCTGCTCTTCTCAGGCTCATCGGTCTGCTCCGTCCCGCCGCACGGTCGAGTAATATCGATTAGCCTCGATCAAACGGCCAACGGGCCGCGGTGTCAATCCCATCGTCCACGTAATCCGGCGAGCCTCCGCGTAGGGACGCATCTGATCGCCTAGGATTCCAAGTCGGGTCGCCCCAGACAGATCAAAACCCCGGCGGCATACCCGCGAGGGGCAGGGGCGACCGGGGTCTTCGGGATCAGCTTATCAAAGGAGCTGTGGTGACACCAACCGAGATGGCCGCTCTGGAGCGGCGGCTGTCGGTCGAACGCCTGGTCCCCTACCGGCTAGCCGCCGATAACAATCTGGCCCGAGCTATCCGACTGTACGAGTGGAACGCCGACATCGGGGCGGCCTTCTGGGCCAGCCTGGGACATGTCGAGGTTCTGCTCCGAAACGCCATGCACACCCAGCTCACGAGGTGGTCCGTCGGCCGGCACGGCGACCCACGCTGGTATCTGGATCCGGACAAGCTGCTGAGCCGGCCAGCCTTGGCCGACATCGACGATGCACGACGCCGTGCCTCTCGCAACGGCACTCCGGAAACACCGGGCCGAGTGGTCGCCGAACTCGGATTCGGGTTCTGGCGGTTCCTGCTGGCCAGCCAGTACGAGCGCACGCTCTGGCTTCCCCTTCTGCGCCACGCCTTCCCAGGCCTGCGAGGGCGGGGGATACGCCGGGATGTGCACAACACTGTCGCGGACCTGCACGGGCTGCGCAACCGGATCGCGCACCAGGAACCGATTCACAATCGATCACTGGCGACCCTGCATCAGAAGGCCATACAGACAGCCAACTGGATCTGTCCCGTTACCCGGCGCTGGATCGAGACACGCTGTCGAGTTCCAGCGCTGCTCGACGCGCGACCGTGACGCAAGGGTGTGTCGTGACAGAACTCTCGCGTCATGATGGACCGGTGACCGATGAGCCGATCGACCTGAGCGCCGCACTGGCCAGCTTCGACGCCCTGTGGAGTCCGCGGATCGTCACCCGGGTCAACGACTACGACGTACGGGTCGCCAAGGTGGCCGGCGAGCACGTGTGGCACGTACACGAGAACACCGACGAGTTCTTCCTGGTGCTCGACGGGGAGCTACGGATCTCGCTGCGCGAGGACGGTACCGAGCGGGTCGTGGTCCTACCCAGGGGCGCGGTGTATGTGGTACCGCGCGGGGCCGAGCACCGCCCGTCGTCCCCGGGCGGTGCGTCGATCCTGATGTTCGAGCCGACCGGAACCTCCACGGTCGGCGACCGGCACGACCCGGTACCCGCGCACGTCGACGCGACCACCGGGCACGCGCTCGGCTGAGGGTTACTCGGCGCCGGTGGTCTGCCAGTTGAGCCGGGTGAGCAGCTGCTTGGCCTGGTCGGCGAACTCGGCGTCCACGGTGACCGCGTACTGGCCGGCCGCTATCGTGCTCCGCGAGGCGAAGTCCCGCTGACCGCCGGTCATCGCGTGGGCGAAGGCGCCGAAGATGGCTCCCCACACGGCACCGAAGATCAAGCCGGCGAGGAGGATCCGCCACCAGCCGGACGTGCTGAAGAGGCTCAGGAGCAGCCCGATCAGCAGACCGAGCCAGGCACCGGACCCGGCGCCGAGCAGCGCGGCGCGGGCGATCGTCATCCGGCCGAGGACCCGCTCGACCAGGCGCAGGTCGGTACCGATGATCGTGGTGTGCTGCACCGGGAACTGGTTGTCGGACAGGTAGTCCACCGCGCGCTGGGCGAGCACGTAGTCGGGGAACGTGGCGACCGTGACGGTCGGGCGGGAGCCCGGGCCGCCGGGGGCCGGACCGACCGGGGGGATGGCAGGCGTGCTCATGTCAACCTCCATGCGAGTCAGGCTGCGCAGGGTCAGGCGAGGCGGAGGAAGATCGGATCCTCGCTGGGGATCGGCGCGGCGCCAGCCCCGAGGATCGGGTATGGTCGGCGCGGCTGCACCCGACCGGAACTACCGCCCCGGCCCGGATACACCAGCAGGCCGTTGACCGGGTCGGGTACCGCGTCGAGCGCGGCCCGCACGGCGGGGAGGTTGCGGTATACCGACCACCGCTCGTCACTCCGGAAGGCGATCTCGAAGAGCATGCCCCACGCGTGCCGGTGCCACTCCCACTCGTATGCGCCGTTGGTGATGGCGGCCTCGATCAGTGCGGCACCGTGGGCATCCCGCCACGCCCGTGCCGACACCTCAGGCCCGTCGAAGACCTCGATCGACCACCAGTAGAGCTCCATCGTTCCTCGACGGTACTCCCGACTGGAGCAGAATGCAGGGATGGATCGGGAGGCGCTCGCCGAGCGGGCCCGCGAGCAGGCCGCCGGGCTCACCGCGCGCGGCGTCCACGCGGTGGCCATGACATGGGTGGACAACGCCGGGATCACCCGGGTCAAGACGGTGCCGGTCGCCCGGCTGCCGGAGGCCGCGGCCTGGGGCGCGGGGGCATCGCCGGTGTTCGATGTGTTCCTCGTCGACGACTCGGTCACCACCAGCGAACACATCGGCGGGCCGGTCGGCGATCTGCGGCTGCACCCGGACCTCGACCGGTTGACCGTGCTGGCTGCCCAGCCCGGGTGGGCCTGGGCGCCGGTGGACCGGTGGACCCAGGAAGGCGAGCCCTATGTGGCCTGCCAGCGCGGTTTCGCGCGGCGCGCGGTGGCGCGGGCCGAAGAGGCGGGGGTACGGCTACGGATGGCGTTCGAGGTGGAGTGGTTCGTCGGCGCGCCGGCCGCCCCCGGAGTCGATCCGCAGCCGCCCATTCCCGCGTGTACCGGGCCGGCGTACGGGATGACGCGGGTGGTGGAGCTGTCCGACTACTGCCGGGACGTACTGCTCGCGCTCGCCGCTCAGGACGTGGCGGTCGAGCAGTTCCACCCGGAGTACGCCGCCGGGCAGCTGGAGCTGTCCATCGCGCCCGCCGACCCGGTCACCGCCGCCGACCTGACGGTACTGGTCCGGCAGACCATCCGGGCGGTGTCGCGGCAGCACGGGCTGCGTACCTCGTTCGCCCCGATCGTCCTGGCCCGCCAGGTCGGCAACGGCGGCCACCTGCACTTCTCGCCGTGGGACAACGAGGGCAACCTGTTCGCCGGCGGACCGGGGCGGCATGGGATGACACCGTCCGGCGAGTCGATCCTCGCCGGGTTGCTGGACCGGTTGCCCGCGCTGGTCGCCATCTCGGCGCCCAGCGTGCCGAGCTACCTGCGGCTGGTGCCGCAGCGCTGGGCCGGGCCCTACCGGTGCTGGGGCCGCGAGAACCGGGAAGCCGCGCTGCGCTTCGTCACCGGCGTCACCGGCCGCCGGGACACCGCCGCCAACGCGGAGCTCAAGTGCTGCGACGGATCGGCCAACCCCTACCTCACGGTCGGGGCGGTGTGCGTCATCGCGGCGGAGAGCGTGGCCGCCGGGCTCCGGCTGCCGGCCGAGGTGACCGTCGACCCGGCCGGGCTGCCCGAGTCCGAACAGCCGGACCGGTTGCCGGGCTCGATCGCTGAAGCGGTCGGGCACCTGGAAACCGATGCCGGCCTGCGCTCGGCACTGGGCGAGGAGATGTACGGCGCCTTCGTGGCGGTACGCCGGGCCGAGGCGGAACTGTTCGCCGGCTGTACGCCGGAGGAGATCGCCGCGGCCACCCGATGGACGTACTGACTCCGCTGGTCGACGGGCACTGCCACCCGGTGCTCGCCGGTCCGGTGACGGACGAGGCGTTCGCGATGTGGTGTACCGAGGCGTCCGTACCACCGCCGGCTGGGATGTCCTATGTGGACAGTCAACTCGGGTCGGCGGTCCGGCGTTGGTGCGCTCCGGTGCTCGGCCTGCCGGCGGGCGTACCGCTGGGGGAGTACCTGGCCCGGCGGGCCGAGCTGGGTGCCGCCGAGGTCACCCGGCGGCTGCTCGGCGCGGCCGGGCTGGGGGAGCTGCTGGTGGACACCGGCCTGTCCGGCCCGGACCTGGTCCCGCCCGCCGAGCTGGGTACCGCCGCGGGCGCGACGGTACGGGAGGTGGTGCGGCTGGAGGCGGTGGCCGAGTCGGTCGCGGACGGGGTGGCTGCCGCGGACTTCGCCGTGGCGTTCGAAACCGCGCTGGGCCAGGCGGGTACCGGCGCGGTGGCGGTGAAGTCCATCGTGGCCTACCGGTACGGGCTGGACCTCGACCCGGCGCGCCCCTCGGCCCGTGCGACCCGCACGGCGGCCGGGGACTGGCTGCGCGCCCGGGAGGCCGGCCCGGCCCGGCTCACCGACCCGGTGCTGCTGCGCCATCTGCTGTGGAGCGGGGTCGACACCGGTCTTCCGGTCCAGCTGCACACCGGGTTCGGCGATCGCGACCTGACCCTGTGGCGGGCGGATCCGGCTCTGCTGCAAGGGTTCTGCGCGGCGGTCGAGCCCACCGGGGTACCACTGGTGCTGCTGCACTGCTACCCGTACCACCGCAATGCCGGTTGGCTGGCCCAGGTCTATCCGCATGTCTACGTCGATGTCGGCCTCACCGTGGGGTATCTGGGTCTGCGGGCCACCGCGGTGCTCGCCGAATATCTGGAGCTGACGCCCTTCGGCAAGTTGCTGTACTCCTCGGATGCCTACGGCCTGCCCGAGCTGTACCTCGTCGGCGCGGCCCAGTTCCGGTCCGGCCTGGGCCGCCTGCTCGACGAGTGGGTGGCCGAGGCAGCGCTGATCCGCGCGGACGCGTCGCGCCTGGCGGTCATGGTCGGCGCGGACAACGCGCGTCGGGTCTACCGGCTGCCCTGAACGCTGTCTCAGGGCAGGTTCGGCAGCGGCCACAGCTGCCCGGTGACGCTGTCGATCAGCGCGGCCCGGACGATCCGGGCGGGCAGCGGGAGGATGTCGTACACCGTCGCCGCGACCAGGGGCAGCTGTGCCAGGCGGGCCCGGGGCGCGACCGAACAGTGCGGCAGCCATCGACCGACCTCGTAGTGTTGGTGTACCCGCGCGCCGGTGGCCCGGACCGCCTCGACCACTTCCTGCTGGCGCCCGACGAGATCCGCCGGTACCGCCGGCACCAGGCAGATCCGCCCGCGCCGGAAGGCACCCAGCGCGTCGAAGGTGATCTCGAACGATCCCCGGTCGGGCAGCGCGGACACCACGTCCCTGACCTTGTCCAGGTCCCAGTCAAGCAGCACCACGTAGGACAGGTGGGCGTGGTGCCGCCCGTGCGTGTGCGAGCGCAACGTCGGTACCCCGCGCTCTTCGAGCCGATCCCACAGCTCGCGCAGGGCACGTTCGGTACGCCCGTCGAAGAGCAGGCAGACGCCGAGGGCCACCAGCCGACCCTAACCACCTCCGGGGCGGTTATCATGCGGCCGTGGCAGATGCGCCGGAGCCGGCGTCGGGCGTGGTCATCCCGGAGACCGACGGGATACGCAGCACCTCGGCCCTGGGCCGGGCGGTGGTGGCGGACGCTCTGCGTAGCGTCGATCCGGTCGGGGCCCGGGCGGCGGAGTCGGCGACCGGGTGGCGGCGCGACTATCTCCTGCACTTCCGGCGTCTCGTGGAGGCCGGTCTGCTGTCCCGGGAGGCGGCCGTGGCGATCGCCCGGGACGGGCTGGCCTCGCTGCACCGCCGGATGCGGTTCGCCATGGTCGAGGGCGAGCTGCCCCTCGCGGAGGCGTTCACGGTCAAGCCGGCCGGCGACCCGCTGGCCACCGCGATCGTCACCGGTCGGGGGAGTGCGGAGCGGGAGCTGGTGCTGCCGTACCACGGCGAACGGCTGCGCGGCGCGGACCTGGACCGGCAGCTCGACCGCTGGGTGGCCGCCGGGCAGGTCGAGCCGTCCTGTGCCGAGGCGGTCCGGTTGGTGGCGGCCAATCCCGACTGGCTGGACCTGTCCGGCCGGCGGGTGGTGGTGCTCGGCGCGGGCGCCGAGATGGGACCGCTGACCGCGTTACTGCGCTGGGGCGCGGAGGTGGTCGCGGTGGACCTGCCCCGGCCGGCGCTGTGGCAACGGCTGATCGGCACCGCCGAGCGGTATGCCGGGCGGCTGCACCTGCCGGTCGCCGGTGACCCGGCCGGTCCGGGCCTCGCTGCGCGGGCCGGTGCCGACCTGCTGAACGACCTCAGCCGGATCAGCACCTGGCTGGCCGGCTTCGACGGCCCACTGGTTCTGGGCAACTACGTATACGCCGAGGGGTCGACGAACCTGCGGGTGGCGATGGCAGTCGATGCGCTGACCGAGCATCTGCTGGCGGACCGGCCCGACCTCGCGTTGGCGTTCCTGGCCACTCCCACCGATGTGTTCGCGGTACCGGCCGAGGCGGTCGCGGAGGCGACCCGGCGATACGCCGAGGGCAGCGGGATCGGGCGGATCCGCCGACCGCTGCGGGTGGTCAGCGGTGGGCGGCTGCTGGCCCGCAACTACCCGCCGGTCGCCGACCCGGGCATCAACGACAGTCTGGTACCGCAGCAGGGCCCCAACTATGCGCTGGCCAAGCGGCTGCAACGGTGGCGGGCCACGGCGGCGCGGGACGCCGGTACCACCGTGTGCCTCACCGTCGCGCCCGCCACCCGTACCCGCAGCGTGCTGCGCAACCGGTTGCTCGCCGCGGCGTTCGCCAGCGCACACCGGTTCGGCATCGCCGTTTTCGAACCGGCGACCAGCAACACCTTGATGGCCGCGCTGCTGGTGCACCACCTGCGGACCGAGCCACCCGCGCAGCCGCACCCGTGGCAGGACGAGGCGTTCGCCGCCGCCCACGGCGGCCTCTGGCGCCAGCCCTACGCGCCGCGCAGCGTGCTCGGCATCGCCGTCCTGCTCGGCATCGGTGCGGCGCGCGGCTGATCTCGCAGGTGCACCGACCCTCTACCGTGGAGGGCTGTGAAGGTGACGAGGGTGCTCGGCGTGGTCGGCGGGCTCGTGCTGGTGCTGCTGTTCGGTGAGCCGGCATCGGCCGCGCCCGCCGAATCCATCCCGGACTACGACGTCCGGATCCAGGTACAGGCGGACGGGCTGGTCCACGTCCGCGAGACCATCACCTACGACTTCGGTGGGCAGAGCCGGCACGGCATCTTCCGGACGATTCCGGTGCGGACGCGCTACGACGACACCCGGGACCGGGTATACCCGGTGGACAGCGTGACGGTCACCATGGACGGCGGCCCCGTCGCGGTCAAGGGTTCGTCCCAGGGCGGCTCTGACGTATTCAGGATCGGCGATCCCGATCACACCATCACCGGCCGGCACACATACACCATCGAATACACCATGGCCGGCGCGGTGACCGCCTTCCCGGATCACCAGGAGCTGTACTGGAACGCCATCGGCACCGAGTGGACCGTACCGATCGCCACCGCCACCGCCACCGTCACCGGCCCGGCTCCGGTCCAGCGGATCGAGTGCTACACCGGGCCGGGTGGCAGCCGGTCGCGCTGCGCGGACTCCACAATGGACGCGGCGGCTGCCACGTTCCATCAGACGCATCTGGGCAACGGCTCCGGCCTGACGGTCGTGCTGGCCTTCCCGGTCGGGAGCGTTGCACACCCCGGGCCGCTGCTCACCGAGCGGCGTACCTGGGCCAGCGCGTTCCAGGCGACCCCGGCAACGGTCGGCGGCGCGGTCGGGCTGGCCCTCATCGGGGTGGCCGCCGCACTCGCCATCGGCTGGCGGGTCGGACGGGACCGGTACTACCTGGGCCAGCTACCCGGCCTGGTGCCCGTCCGGGGTGAGCCGGTCGTCGAACAGCGCAAGCCGATCATCGGCGCGCCGCCGGTCTCGGTGGAGTTCGTGCCGCCGGAGAACATCCGGCCCGGGCAGGTCGGCACGCTCATCGACGAACGCGCCGACGTCGTGGACGTCACCGCCACCATCGTCGACTTCGCGGTGCGCCGGCACCTCAAGATCAGGGAGCTGCGGCCACCGGGCCGGAAGACCGCGCGGGACTGGGAGCTGACCAAGCTCACCGACGGCGATCCGAAATTCCTGCGGTACGAGCGGACACTGTTCCGCGCGCTGTTCGACGACGGGGACAGCGTCCGGCTCTCCGAGCTGAAGCGCGACTTCGCGCCCAACCTGGCCAAGGTGCGCAGCCAGCTCTACGCCGACATGGTGCGCCAAGGGTGGTACCGGCAGAGTCCGGCCCGTACCCGCAACATCGCCCGTACCGTGGCCGTGCTGATCCTGCTGGGGTCCCTGGGGATCACCGCCGTCCTGGGCCTGACCACCCACGCCGCACTGGTCGGCACCGGACTCGTCGCCGGGGCACTGGCCCTGCTCGCCGTCTCCGGCCGGTTCCCGGCGCGTACCGGCAAGGGCAGCGCCGCGCTCGCCCGGACCCAGGGCTTCCGGCTCTACGTGGCGACCGCGGAAGCCGAGCAGATCAGGTTCCAGGAACGGGAGCAGATCTTCTCCGAGTACCTGCCCTACGCCATCGCCTTCGGGCTCGCCGAACGCTGGGCGGGCATCTTCGCCAAGCTGGGCGGCTTCGGTCCGGACGGCGCGTCGGACCCGTACTGGTACACCGGCACGGGTGCCTGGAACGCGATGTACTTCAACGACTCGATGACGGGCTTCAACGCCGCCGCGGCCGGCGCGATGGCGTCCGGCTCCGGGTTGACGTCAGGGAGTTCGTCGGGTTTCTCGGGCGGCGGCTTCTCCGGTGGCGGCGCCGGTGGGGGTGGTGGCGGCAGCTGGTAGCCGACCACCACCCCACCGGGACCGGTTACGCCGTCACGTGTCCGGCGGCCCAGCAGGCGCCGCCGCCGTGGCAGTTCGCCAGCTTGACCAGCGAACCGTGCAGTCTGGTGAGCTGGCCGGGGCTCAGCGTACCCACGATGTTGTGCAGTTCGAGCGGGTCGGCGGCGCGGTCGTAGTACTCCCGCGAGCCGTCCGCGTATTCGACATAGGTATACCTGCCGGTGCGGATCGCCTCGTAGCTCGGCGGGTTGCCGCTGCCCGGCGCGGGCAGGTCCGGGTCACCGGCGAGGGCGTCCGGTCCGTGGTGCTCGACCAGTGCGGCGGTACGCCAACCCGAGGCGGGCCCGCCGTGCAGCAGGCCGAGCAGGCTGCGTCCGTCCACATTGGACGGTACCGGTGCTCCGGCCGCCTGCTGGAAGGTGGGCGCGAGGTCGATGTTCTCCACCTGCGCGGCACTTGTCTTCCCGGCGGCCACACCCGGCCCGGCCACCACCAGCGGTACCCGGATGTCGGTGTCGAACGCGGTCATCTTGCCGGGGTTCAAGCGGTACTGGCCCATGTGGTACCCGTTGTCGGAGCTGAACACCACGTACGTGTTGCCGGCCACGCCCGCCTTGGTCAGCGCGGCTCGCAGCAGGCCGATCATCCGGTCCACGGCCTGTACCGCCTGGGCCCTCTTGCGGAAGCTGGCGTCGATATCGGCCTTCTCCGCGGCGGTCAGCGCAGCGCGGCCGGCCAGCCACGGCGGTGCGTCGGTGGGCAGGGTGTTGAACGCCGGGCCGCGCGGCGCGGTGAGGCCGGGGAAGGCGGTCGCGTCCCGGGGCGCCGGCGTGTAGGGCGCGTGCGGAGCGAACGTGGCGACCTCCAGGAGGAACGGCTGGTGTGCGGCCGCCGAGTTCGCGATGAACGTGGAACCCTTACGCGCCAATACATCGGTGAGATAGTCCTGCGGCCGGCTGCCGTAGTGCACCACGGTGTGGTTCTCGTTGAGGTTGTAGTTGAACTCCGGGTACCCGTTGCCGGCGACGTCCCACTCGGTCCAGCCCGGCGGCACGTAGGGCCGGGTACCGCCCAGGGTGTCGGCCGGCAGGTACCCGTTGAGGTACTTGCCCATCATCGCGGTCCGGTACCCCTTGGCCTGCAAGGCGGTGGCGAAGGTCTGCGACTCCTCACCATGGTTGTGGAAGTAGCCGAAGCCGCCGTCCGCGCCGCCGTTGGTGAAGACCCCGGTGTCGTGCGGGAACCGGCCGGTGAGGATGGACGACCGGGATGGGCAGCACAGCGAGTCGGTGACCGTGTAGTCGTTGAAGGTCAGGCCGTCGGCTTGCAGCTTCTTCACCTGGGGCAGATACTGCACCAGGTTCCAGGACAGGTCGTCGGTCAGGACGAACACCACGTTGGGCGGGGCGGCCGGTGCGCTCGATGCCGACGAGACATCGGTACCGGCGACCGCGGCCAGCAGCCCGGTCGCCGTCACCGCGGCGAACAGGAGGGAGCGGCGAGTACGAGTCATCCACCCAGCCTCGCGCCCCGACCGGCGCGGAAAGGTGAACGGAATGTTCGACGTTTGTCAATATTGATGACCTTCATCATGCGGTCAGGCGGGCAGAGCGAGGTTGCGGCGGCGCAGTGACACCAGGCCGGTCAAGGTGAGGGCGGCCACGACCGCGATCAGCGCGAGGACCGGTGCGGCCGTGACCGCCACCGCCGGGGCCTTCGGGACGTGCGTGAACGGTGAGATGTCCTGCGCCCATTGGGGCACCTTGAGCGTGGCGCCGAACAGCGGGCCGATCAGGATCGACGCCATCAGCAGTGCCCACGACACCGGGCCGGCGAAGCGGGGCAGCAGGCCGACCACGGCGATCACGGCCGCGCCGATCACCAGGATCCCGGGCAGTTGCACCAGGGCGGCCCCGAGCAGGGTACGCACCTGGCCGGCCGGATCGCCGAGCACGCCGCCAGCGGTCAACCCCATGCCGGTGGCGAACAGCAGCAGCAGTGCGGTCGAGCCGACCAGGGCGGTGACCGCGTAGCTGGCCGCCCAGCGCAGCCGGCTGACCGCGGTCGCGAGGACCGGTTCCAGCGGCCCGTCGGCCTCCTCGGCGCGCATGCGCAACAGCACCTGGACGACGTAGATCGCCGCGGCCATGCCCGCCATCTGCAGGATGGAGGCGCGGTAGGCATCGAGAATCTGGTCGCTCCCGCCCAGCCGGGTGTAGAAGTCACGTCCGCTGCCCGTCACGTCCTTCATCTGTTCGATCAGGCCACCCATGACCAGGCCGAAACCGAGCATGCCGACGGCCCAGCCGAGCAGCGCGCCGCGTTGCAGCCGCCAGGCCAGTCCCAGCGCGCTGCGCAGGCCGCGGCTGGCGTGCGGGTGGCCGGGACGCTGCGGCAGCATGCCGTGTCCGAAGTCGCGCCGGGCGGCCAGCAGGGCAGCCACTGCGGTGCCGCCCAGGAACAGGGCGACCGCCAGGCCGAACGGCCACCAGTGGTTGCCGCCGAAAGCCCGCATCTGCTGGCCCCAGCCGATCGGGGACAGCCAGGCCGGCCAGGCGCTGTTCACCCGCAGGCCGCTGGCGTCGGCGTCGCCGGCCATGTTGCCGATCCCACTGGTCAGGAAGGCCATCCCGAGGAAGGCGGCGGCCAGCCCACTGGCGCCCCGGGTACTGGAGGTCAGTTGTACGGTGACCGCGGCGACTCCGGCGAACGCGATGCCCACGGCGGCGACCGCGCCCCCGGCGGTGAACGAGCCGGCGGCCGGCTGCCCGGCGGCCATCATCCCCAGACCCAGTAGTACCGCCAGCACCGCGTTGGCCCCGACCGTCACGATCAGGGCGGCGGCGAGGCCGGCGTGCCGGCCCACGACCGCGGCGCCGATCAGCTCGGCCCGGCTGGTCTCCTCGCTCTGCCGGGTGTGCCGCACCACGGCGAACGTGCTCATCAGCGCGGCGAGCACCGCGATCAGCAGGTAGTCCCGGACCATGGCGTACCCGCCGACGCTCGGACCCGAGGCCAGGCCCAGCATCCGGATCCCGGGGCTCGTGACGGTGATCCGGGTTTCCTCGACCACCTGCGCGGGATCGCCGAAATCCCTGGCCCACAAGGCGGTCGTCGCGGCCATGAAGCCGGACAGCCCGAGCACCCAGAGGGGGAGACTGATCCGGTCGCGGCGCAGCGCGAGCCGGGTCAGTGTGGCGGTACCGGTCAGGGCGTTCATCGCACACCTACCAGCTCCGCATCCCTGCGCGCGGCGCCGATGTCGTCGCCGTAGTGGCGCAGGAACAGCTCCTCCAGGGTGGGCGGGGAGCTGACGAGGGTACGCACGTCGAGCGCGACCAGCCGTTCCAGTACGTGGTTGAGCTCGCCCTGGTCGACGCTGAACCGGGTCCGCGGCCCTTCGAGGCTCAGGTCGTGTACGCCGGGCAGGTCACCGAGCCCGTCGACCGGCCGCGAGGTCTCCACCACCACACTGGTACGGGTCAGGTGGCGCAACTGGTGGAAGGTACCGGACTCGGCGGCCCGGCCGGCGCGCACGATGGTGACCCGGTCGCACAGCGCCTCGACCTCGGACAGGATGTGGCTGGACAGCAGCACGGTGCGGCCCGCCGCATGCAGTTCCCGTACCACGTCCTGGAACACCGCCTCCATCAACGGATCCAGGCCGGAGGTCGGCTCGTCGAGCAGGTACAGCTCCACATCGGAGGCGAACGCCGCGACCAGCGCGACCTTCTGCCGGTTGCCCTTGGAGTAGGCGCGGCACCGCTTCGTCGGATCCAGCGCGAAGCGCTCCAGCAGATCGGCCCGCCGCGCCGGATCCAGCCCGCCGCGCAGCGTTCCCAACAGGTCGATCACCTCACCACCGGTGAGGTTCGGCCACAGGTTCACCTCCCCCGGCACGTACGCCAGCCGGCGGTGCAACCTGACCGTGTCCCGCCACGGATCGCCGCCCAGCAGGCTGACCTGCCCGCCGTCGCGGCGCAGCAGCCCCAACAGGACCCGGATGGTGGTCGTCTTACCCGCGCCGTTGGGACCCAGGAAGCCATGTACCTCCCCGGTCGAAACGGTCAGGTCGAGATGGTCGAGTGCCCGGGTGGTACCGAAGTCCTTGACCAGCCCGGACATGGAAATCGCTGACGTCATGGTTCTCACCCCGAATCAACGCTGCTCCGATCCGGGTGGGTGGGACCGGGTCGGCCGGCCTGTACCGGTGGGTCGAAGGTCCCTGACCCACCGCCCGTCAGATCCGTAGCGTTCTTCTGTTGGGGTTATTCAGGATGGGATCAGCTCTCCAGGCGCTTCTTCAGGTTCTGGTAGCTGAGCGGCGCGCCCTTCGCGGCCATCCGGCGGATCATGGGTACCAGCAGCGCGCCGGCTCCGTGCCCGGTGAAGTCGAGGGCGATGGTGAGCCGGGACCGGGCGCCGTTGTCGAGGGGTTCGACGGTGACGTCGGCGTTCGCCCGCATCGGCCCGTCCACGCCCCGGGCCGCCCAGTGCCACGGGATGTCGATCTTCGTGATCTCCTGGGTCGTGGTCCGCTCGCCCCGGCCGATCCGCCGGGTGGTGGTGAACCTCGTGCCCACGCCGGGCGGATCGGTGCCCTCCATGCGTACGCTCACCACGTCGTGCTGCCAGTCGGGAAACCGGGTGGGGTCGGTGACATACGAGAAGACCTCGTCAGGCGGGCGGGCGATCTCTATCGTGGATACGAGTGCCGACATCGGGCTCCTCCTGATACTGCGTTCACCGCTGAGACTGCGCCTACAGATAAGACGGAACGCGACCGGAGGATGTGACCGTGGGCGAGGCCGACCAGCTGGCGGAGCGGTTCGAGGCACACCGGAGCCACCTGCGCGCGGTGGCCTACCGGATGCTCGGCTCGTTGACCGAGGCGGAGGACGCCGTACAGGAGGCGTGGCTGCACGTCAGCCGCGCCGACACCGGCGACGTGGCCAACCTGCGCGGATGGCTGACCACCGTGGTCGGGCGGGTATGCCTGGACATGCTGCGCTCGCGCCGGTCGCGGCCGGAGGAGCCGGTGGGTCGGCTGCCCGAGCCGATCATCGACGATGCGGACGGGATCGATCCCGAGCATCAGGCGCTGCTGGCCGACTCGGTCGGTCTGGCCCTGCTCGTGGTGCTCGACACGCTGGCTCCCGCCGAGCGGCTGGCGTTCGTACTGCACGACATGTTCGCCGTACCCTTCGAGGAGATCGCGGCGATCGTCGACCGGTCGCCGGCCGCGGCGCGGCAGCTCGCGAGCCGGGCCCGCCGCCGGGTGCGGGACCCGGCCGCGGTCCCCGACGCGGACCTCGCCCGGCAGCGCAAGGCGGTCGACGCCTTCCTCGCCGCCGCGCGTGACGGGGATCTGGCCGCGCTCGTCGCGGTGCTCGATCCGGACGTCCTGCTGCGCGCCGAGGTCGGCGCCGGGCCACTGATCCAGTTCCGTGGTGCGTCCAGGGCGGCGGAGCAGGCGATGAGCTTCGCCGGGCGGGCCGGGTTCGCCCGGCCCGCGCTGGTGAACGGAGCGGCCGGACTGGTCGCGGCGCGCGGTGGGAGGCTGATCGCGGTGCTGGGCTTCACGGTCGTGCACGGGCGGATCGTCGAGATCGACATCCTGGCCGACCCCACCCGGTTAAACCCGAAGCCATAGCCAACCTTGGCCGGGACACGGGGTACAGCGGTGCCGAACTGCGCCGGTGTCACGAGTGGGATGAACAGCTGACGAGTCCGGCGCGCAGCTTGCCGCGTACCACATGCTGCGCCGCGTCGGCCACCCGCGCCGCGAACGCCGCCGACTGGCGGGCCGCCGCCAGCAGCGCGGCCACCATCGGCCCGGCGTCCGCCGGCCGGACGGTGAGCGCCAGGTCTCCGCCGGCCTGGATGAAGCGCACCGCGCGCTCGCCGACCGGCAGGCCGCTGACCGCGACCGCGGCACCGAGGTCGTCCGAGACCACCACCCCGGTGAAGCCGAGTCGCTGGCGCAGCAGACCGGTGATGATCGGGGTGGAGAAGGCGGCGATCGCCTGCGGATCCAACCGGGGGTACGACGCCGAAGAAACCATCACGGCGCCCGACCCGGCCCGGATACCGGCGGCGAACGGCTTGAGGAACGGATCGTCCACAGTGGTCAGTGGATCGACGGCCTGGGTCGACGTGTCGGTGTTCGCCCGTACCCGGCCGAGCCCGGGGAAGTGTTTGAGGGTAGTCACCAGGCCGGTCGACTGGGCCGCGTCGACCACCGTGGTGATGTCCCGCGCGACCTGGTCGGGGTCTGACCCGTACTGCCGGTTGAGCGCGCCGATCGGTGGGTTGGCGCTCGCGGTACCCGCCGGGACCGTGTCGGCGACCGGCGCGAGGTCCATGGTGACTCCGGCCTTCGCCAGCCGACCGGCCCAGTCCACCGTCCGGCCGTGCAGCGTCGCGTCGTCCCACTGGCCCTGCTGCACCGCCGACGGGATGGGCGGGAAGTCGTTGCCCTTCAACGTCTGCACCAGCCCGCCTTCCTGGTCGAGTGCGATCTGCGCGCGCAGCCCGGTCGCGGCCACCGCAATGCCTTGCAACGCCTCGATGTTCTGCCGCAGGGTGGCCGCCGACTGGCTGCTGCGGCCGGCCAGGAACACCCCACCGAGGCGGTACCGGCGGATGGTGTCGGAAAGCGTGGTCGGGTCTGCGATCGGGGTACCGACCATCAGGAGCTGCCCGACCCGCCCCTCCAGGCTCATCCCGGCCACCATCGCGGCCACGCAGGCGTCCGGGCCCGGCGGGTTCGGGCGCGCGCTCGCCGATGCCCCGGTACGGCTCGCGCCGGTCGAACCCGGCGAGCCGGAGGGCTTCCCGGGACCGGCCCGCAGCGCCGCGTAGGCGGCGAGGGCCAGCCCGGTCAGCGCGAGGACGACTCCGATGACCAGAAGGACACGGCGCATCCCCGGATTGTCCCCCCAACGCTCAACCGCGCGGGAAGTACCGGTCCAGCAGGTGGTTGCCGAACTTGCCGGACGGGTCGAGGTCCCGCCGGAGGGCGCGGAAGTCGTCGTACCGCGGATAGAGCTCGGCCACCACCCCGGGCGGCGTGCCGAACACCTTGCCCCAGTGCGGCCGGGCGCCGAACGGAGCGAGTGCCTCCTCGATCGCGGCCAGCACCCGAGCGACCGCCGGGCCGTCCGGGACCCAGGTGAAATGGAAGGCGGCGCTGTCCCGCCCGTGGCTCGGGCTGAGCCAGAGCCGGTCGGCCGCGACCGTGCGGATCTCGCAGATCTGGAGTACCGGCGCGATCCGGTCCCGGATCCGGTCGAGCGCGGCCAGCGCCTCGACCGCGTGTTCGCGTGGCAGCAGATACTCCGACTGGAGCTCGGCCCCGCTGCTCGGGGTGTACCCGGGCCGGAAGTGCGGCAACCGCAGGTGCCACGGGCCGGGGCGGCCGAGCTGTTCGGTGCAGCTGCTGGCCGGCAGCCCGGCGATCGGGTGCCGGGGCCCGTCGGCGGGGGTCGCGTCCAGCCAGTCCGGCACGGGCCGCCACGGGTTCGGCTGGTCGACCCGTACCTTGCGCCACAGCTGGTGGATCCGTGGCCCGGTCCAGTCGGTGAACAGGCTCACGCTGTACGCGCTACCGAGGATGTCGGCGAAATGCCGGTCGAGCTGGGTCAGCGGGAGGTCGTCGTAGACGTACTGGCGGATCTCGAAGGGCGGTACGAGGTCCAGGGTCAGCCGGGTGACGATGCCGAGGGCGCCGAGCCCGACCACGTACCCGTCGAAGCGGTCGCTGTCCCGGGTCACCGTGACGAGTTGGCCGTCCGGGCCGATCTGCTCGACGGCGGAGACCGCGCCGGCCATACTGCCCACGTGGTCGCCGGAGCCGTGGGTACCGGTGGCGACCGCGCCGCCGACCGAGATGTGCGGCAGCGAGGCCAGGTTGGCCAGCGCGTATCCGGCCAGGTGCAGGCGCTGCGCCAGCTCGCCGTAGCGTACGCCGGCGGCCACCGTGACGGCGTGCCGCTCGCTGTCGATGTCCATCACGGGCGGCAGGTCGGCCAGCGAGACCAGGTCGCCGGGGGAGTCGACGAACCGGTTGAACGAGTGGCCGCTGCCCACCGCGCGTACCCGCTCGGCGTCGGCGACCAGCTGCTGGAGCTGCGCCACCGAGCCCGGCCGGTGCAGCCGTCGCGCCCCGTACCGGACGTTGCCCGCCCAGTTGGTCATCCGTCCGGTCATCCGGCCATCATCCCTGACCGTTCCGGTTGACGCCGGTCCATCGACGCCGGTTTAATCGAGCTCAGTCAATTCATCCGACCTCTTGCCGGTCGCCACGCGGGGAACGGCAGGCGCCGTGGGTCGCTTCCGGAAGGAGATCCGATGACGTTTGTCCCGCGCCGTACCCTGCTGGGCGGGCTGGCGCTCGTCCTCGCCGCGGGCTCGGTCTATGCGGCGGTGCCGGCATCGGCGGGGCCGACCGCCGTCACCGTCAAGGTGAGCACCGCGACCAACGGGCGGGTCGGCACCGGCTTCGCCGGCTTCAGCTACGAGAAGGACAGGATCGGCGCGGGTATGTTCGATCCGGCCGACACCAAGCTGGTGCACCTGTTCAGGTTGCTCGGCCCGAGCGTGCTGCGGCTGGGCGGAAATCTCGTCGACATGACGAAGTGGAACCCGAACGGCAAGGGCGGCAACCCGAAGGAGATCGCCCCGGCGGACGTACGCCAGCTCGCCGCGTTCCTCGCCGCGACCGGGTGGAAGGCCGTCTACGGCATCAACCTGAAGACCAACACCTCGGCCAACGCGGCGTCCGAGGCACAGTTCGCGGCGAAGACGTTGGGTGGCAACCTGATCGCCTTCGAGATCGGCAACGAGCCGAACGTGTACCGCACCGAGAGCACCTACGAGACGTCGTACAACGCCTACGTGAAGGCGATCCGGGCGAAGGTGCCGGCCGCGGTGTTCGACGGCCCGGGCGCGTACGGCAACACCGCGTGGCTGCAACCGTTCGCCAGCCACGAGAAGAACAACAGCCTGGCGATCCTGTCGATGCACACGTACGTCGGGAACAACACCAACGCGACCGTCTCCGGGCTGCTCGCCTCCACCCAGCCGGGTGGCAAGTTCCCCGGCCAGTTCGCCGCGCTGCAGAGCGCGAAGAACGGCAACGGGATCGCTCAGTGGCGGATGACCGAGGCGAACTCGTACTTCCACGGTGGCAAGGACGGGGTGAGCAACGTCCAGGCCGCGGCCCTGTGGTCGCTGGACTTCATGTACGGCATCGCCTCGCACAGCGGCGACGGGGTGAACTTCCACGGCGGTACCTCGACGCAGTTCCCGTTGCACTACTCGCCGATCCGGTTCTCCGGGCTGGTACCGGTGGGTGTGCAGGCGGTCTACTACGGCGAGCTGCTGTGGCGGCTGGCCGGGACCGGCGCGCTGCACGCCGCGTCGGTGTCCGGGGCATCCGGCGTGACGGCCTGGGGGATCGGCGACAACGCCTTCGTCAACAACAGGAGTTCGGCGGCGTTGTCCGCGACCATCACGCTGCCCTCGCCGGCGAGCAAGGCCAGCGTGTACCTGCTGACCGCGCCCTCGCTCACGTCCAGGTCGATCACCGTCGCCGGTTCCGGGGTCAGCTCCGGCGGCTCGTTCCACCCCTCCCCGCAGACGGTGACCGTCTCCGGTACCAAGGTGGTGGTGAGCGTACCGGCACACAGTGCGGTACTCGTCGTCACCGCCTGAGTCGGGCGCTCGTTACCTACCCCTTCAAGGAGCTGACCGTCCGGCTCCGCAAGGGCAGGTGCGAGATGTGTGAGGAACCCGGGACGGTGCAAGTTCACCAGATCCGTAAACTCGCGCAGCTCGGCCAACCCGGACCAGGCCAGCCGGCACGGGCCGCCCTCATGGCCAGGATCCGGCGCAAGACCCTCGTGGTCTGCCGCCCCTGCCACCAGGCGCCTCACTGTCTGCCGTCGACCCGCCCACCGGGGAGTGGGCCGGTACCGGGTCCGCCACTACCCTGTTGGGTAGTGAGGTTACCCTCGTGGAGTTCGGTCACTTGGTCTTCGATTGTTCAGCTGTCCCGCCACCTTTGGTGCTCATCCCCGAACCGCGTGACCATCTTCTGGATCAGCTCCCGTGCCGGCTTGCCGTACACCGCCGATTCCTGAAGCCGTGCGAAGGCTCGGACATAGATGGCTACCTCGCGCGGCTGCGTGACCTCCAACCCGGCCGAAACGCCTTCGAGCTGCACGCGGTCTTCATCGAAGATCCAGAAGCTGCCCTGTCCGAGGAAGTGGCGTTCGCCCGTCGCCGGGATGATGCCCAGACTCACTTTCGGCAACGACATCACGGCGAGCACCCGGTCGAGCTGACCGAGCATGATCTCATCATCACCGACGCGGGTATGCAGCGTCTGTTCCTCGATCACGAACATGAAGCGGCGGTTGCCGGTGTAGAGAACACGCTGCCGCTCCATGCGGACCGCCAACGCTTCGTCCAGATCGTCGGGCAGGCCCAAGAACTCCAACCAGAAGCCCAGAATCGCGGCCGCGTATTCGGCGGTGTGGAACAGGCCGGGCAGCACCGTGTTTTCGTAGCTGCGGAACAATTTGGTGCGTTCGTAGAGCCGGACGGACGAGAGCTGGGAGTGCTTGAGGCCGGCGCGCATCTGGCGCTGCCATTCCACATACATCGACTCGATCGCGCGTACGGTGGCAATGAGGTCGGGCACCTGATCCCTCGCGCCGCATGCCCGACACCATTGGCGCAGGTCCTCCTCGCTGGGATTCTGAGTGCCGTGTTCCAGCTTACTGATCTTCGTAAAGTGCCAGCCGCAGCGATCCGCCAACGCCCGCCCCGTCAGGTTGGCTTCCTTGCGGATCTCGCGGAGCCGCGCGCCCAGCGCCTCGCGTGCTTGCTTGACCGTCACTTGCAAGATCAGACGGGCTGTTGCACGTACCGACCACATGCGGGTCGATTGTCATCTCGTGGCCGAGGACGTGACCGTCCCCCGAGAAATGCGTGAACGCCACGGTTTCATCGTCGAACAGCCAGAAATCATTGCCAGGGAGAAGTAATGTCGACGCCGTGTGCCGCGGTAGCCACCGTACGTCCTCGCCCGCAGCGACAAGCTGCGCGGCATCCAGCCACTCGAAGCGGATGTAGTCGGTGACCGGCTCCGAGATGATGCGCAGGCGGCGCAGTGTCTTGCCGGCCACGACGTTGGCCGACATCAGATCGAACCAGGGACGCCACCAGGCTGCCTCGGCAGCCGGGTCGAAAGGTTCACCGCGTAGCCACGTGTGGAACCGGTCGCGTTCGATGTCGGTGGCGTAGACATCCCGCATCTCCAGGTGCAGCGCCTCCCGCCGGTACGTTGAGAGGTACTGATCTCGGCGATCTTCCGTAATGGGCTCCAAGAGCTAGCCTCCGATGAGCAGTGCGGCCATAGCCGCCTTCGGAACCTCGACACACGTTTCGTGATCGGGGATATCCATGGCGCCCAAAGCCTCCGGGTCGACCACCCGCCTGCCGCGCACGATGAGGTTGCCGTTCTGCTTGATGTGCGCGATCGGTGGAAGTTGGTGACCAACAACGCCTGACAGACCATCGCCGGCGAGGTGGGCCAGAAGGCTGGCCGGCACTTCGACGACGGTTTCTTCGTCACAGATATCCAAGAGCGCCAGAATGTGGGGGTCGGTAACGATCCAGCCCTGTACGACGTACGAGTTCTGGTCGCTGGCGTAGAGCGTTGGTGAGTTGGTCGGGGTTGACTCCTTGCCGAGGAACCGTAGCTTCACGATCATGCTCCCGTCCGGTTGCGTTCGTGACATGTGCGTCGTCCCGATCAGTTTGAAGCAGGCGGCGGGGCGGCCAAGACTTGTTGCCCGGGGTTGCTTGAAGTCGTGAGCCTACGATACGACAGCACCTTGCGTGCTGTCGCGGCCGGTCGTTGAAACACTGATGAGAGCAACCTCAAGCAAGACTCTCACCGCCCGATAGCGACGGCACCTAACGTCATGAGTAATACGGGGCGGGTGACCGCAGGCGAATAGCTACGGCAGGAGTTGGCGGTACCTCGACGCAGTTCCCGTTGCACTACTCGCCGATCCGGTTCTCCGGGCTGGTACCGGTGGGTGTGCAGGCGGTCTACTACGGCGAGCTGCTGTGGCGGCTGGCCGGGACCGGCGCGGTGGATTACCAGTTCCAAACCGGTGACGTCGAACTTGACCGGCTGATCATGCATATCCGGGCGGCCCGGGCTACCGCGCAACGCAACGAGGAACGGGCGCACCGGTTGACCGAACAAGTGCTCCAGCGACCCAGTGGCGGAACGGTACGCGACCTCGGATTGTTGCTGGGCTTGTCACATGGACGGGTACACCAGCTGATGCAGCGGCATGCCCTGCGACTGTCCAGTGTGGAGGGTGGTGATGCGGCATGATCGGACCACCGCTGCCGGATGAGCAGACCGAGGAAGAGATTGTCGCGGCATTCCGCAAGGTCGTGAGAGACGCGAGTGAGCAGGCCCGGACAGATGCACAGCGGGACCTGGTCATGAACGCGCTGTACGACGTGTTCGTGGGTGTCGGCGTCGACGAGGGCGAAGACCTCGGTTAGTGACGGCAGGGCATGGTTCGGCCCCCGGGGGAATGCCCGGGGGCCGAACCGCTACTCGTGGGCGATGGCCCGCAGGACGTTGAGCCGGGCCGCCCGGATGGATGGGAATACCGCGGCGA
>WNGE01000970.1_pt1 | contig 72794 bp, 64 predicted proteins | sample 5400651 | NCBI WGS metagenome assembly WNGE01 (sample SAMN13153370, study PRJNA577476) | soil metagenome | isolation source: 60 cm soil or saprolite under grassland replicate 2 | place: USA:California | collected 2016-06-15 | reverse complement strand
TGAGACAGCAGACGTAGTAATTATAGGCAGCGGCATTGTTGGCTCGAGCGTGGCCTATCACCTCGCGCAGGCCGGCTGCCCCAATGTCTTAGTCATTGAGCGTGAAGCGCACCAGGGAAAGGGATCGACTGGCAAGAGCATGGGTGGTGTACGCGCCCAGTTCGCAACGTCCGTGAACATTCAGATGTCGCTCTACTCGATCAAGTTCTTCGCTGATTTTGAGGAGATCGTGGGACATCCGGCGGACTACCGGGCGCACGGTTACCTATTCTGCGCCACGAATGAACGGCATCTTGAATATCTTAAAGCCAATCGTGAGCGTCAGATGGGTCTGGGCCTACTTAATGTTGAGCTGGTTACGCGTGACGACATCATGCGGATGGTCCCGCAACTTCGCGCTGACGATATCCTTGGTGGCACATTCTGTTCGACTGACGGGTTCGTCGATCCGCACAGCGTGATGATGGGATTTATGCTGAATGCCCGTGGACACGGCGTTCGCCTTTGGCTCGACACAAAGGTCACGGCAATCAACCTGGAGCACGATCAGGTCGTCGGAGTTGAAACAACGCGTGGACCAGTTGCGACTCGAACGGTGGTAAATGCCGCGGGTGCATGGGCCGCGGAAGTAGCCAAAATGGCGGGAGCGGAACTGCCAGTTGAACCACTGCGACGGCAGCTGGTTCCCACTGAACCCTTTGACCAACTGCCGCCGCGCTTTCCGATGGTCATCGATATGTCCACCGGCTTTCACTTTCGACGCGAAGGAAAAGGGATTCTACTCGCTTGGAATGATCCCGATGAGTCGCCGGGGTTTAAGACCGACTTTGAACCCTCTTTCGTGGAAAAGATTTTGACGCGAGCTGCGTCGCGCGTGCCGTGCCTGATCGATGCGGAAGTGAATCCGCGCCGAGCGTGGGCCGGGCTTTACGAGATGACCCCGGATCATCACGCCATCATTGGTCCGGCACCGAACGCCAAAGGGCTATTTTTCGTCAACGGCTTCAGCGGTCATGGCGTAATGCACTCACCAGCTTCGGGACGCATTACCGCGGACTTGATCCTTCGAGGTGAATCCGAACTGGTTAATGCGAGTGAATTGAGTGTTGAGCGATTTGAACGCGGCGAGTTGTTGGAAGAGACGGCTGTACTGTAAAAGGCTCTGGAATACGGTTTCAGGTTTCAAGTTTCATGTTTCAAGTTTCAAGTTTCATGTTTTCGACTGCTCCTGCCAACTGCTCCTGCCAACTGCTCTTTCTTAAGACTTTGGAATGTAGACCCGCGGCTCGTTTCGAACAAGCGGGCAGAGTCAGCTAACCTGCCTTCTGCCTTCCGCCTACTGCCTTCTGCCTACTGCCCTACATAGACCCGCGGCACGCGCTCGCTGATGCCGCAAGTGACCTCGTATGAGATTGTGCCCGCGGTCTTGGCAAGGTCTTCGGCCGTGACCACACGGCTGCTGCCCGCATGATCGTGGCCGAGCAATGTCACTTCATCGTTCAGCTCGACTCCGGCCACGTTAGTAACATCAACCAGCGTCAAATCCATCGAGACGCGACCAACTACCGGAGCAAAAACTCCACGAATGATCACATGGGCCCGATTCGATAAGCCGCGCATGTAGCCATCGTGGTAACCGACCGGGATTGTCGCCACCAGCGTCTGCCGCGAAGCCTCGAAAGTGCAACCATAGCCAAGTGTCTCGCCCTGCGGTACCCACTTCAACAAACTGATTCGCGAATACAGCCTCATCACGGATCGCAACTCTATCTCTTCAGTCGAAGGCGATAGCACGTCCCGCCAGAGACCGTACAAGACGCCCCCAGGCCGAACCAGATTTCCCCAAGCTTGCCGGTGGCTAAAAATGGCGGCTGAGTTTGCAAGATGAAGATGATTCGGCTGGTGGCCATTGTCGCGGAATAATTTGACTGCATTGTCGAACCGCCGCACCTGGACATCGGTCAGCGGCCGACACGAGGGATCGTCGGCAGCGGCGAAGTGCGTCATTAAACCTTCAACTCGAATGTGCTCAAACTTCGGTAACTGCCTGATAAATTGGCTCAAATGATCGGACCGCACTCCGAGCCGGCCCATGCCTGTATCGACCTTCACGTGCAGTCCAGCAATAACGCCGGCCTCCAACGCAGCTTTGTCGAACGCTTCGATCTGATCGATGCGATAGACGACAGGGGTCAACCGGTGCTGAATACAAGCATGCGCCTGACCGTCCCAGAAACCCGCGAGGCATAGAATCGATTGTGTGATTCCGCTGTTTCTGAGTTCGATTCCCTCTTCGGGCAAAGCCACACCAAAATGCTCTGCCCCTTCGACGGCAAGTCTCCTCGCACATCGGACAGCTCCGTGACCGTAGGCATTCGCCTTAACAACGGCCATCACAGCAACCTCAGGGCTGACTCGGGTACGGATCAAGCGAAAGTTTGCCGCCAGCGCATCGAGGTCGATCTCGAGCCAGGTCGGACGTTGTCCGGTCGTGTCTTGTTGGCTGTCATGCAAAGTTGGCATGGAAAGGTATCGTCAGACTAGTCGGAATTTCGAAAAGATTATGAGAGTAGGATACAAGTTGCGTGGGAGTTTTGTCAGGTGACACAGACTTCAGTCTGTGTCGTGGCAAAGTGTTTATTTGGTCTGTAGCCGTTGTTCGTTAGAGACAACTGACCCTGGTACGGTCTCATTTTCCATTTCTCATTTCTCATTTTTCATTCGCGAATTCGATTGGGCGTTTGCGAATAAATCTGACTCCCCCACATGCGACAACTCCAGTCGCTGCACGATGACAACCGAGAAAATTCATTGACAAATCAGAAATGAGAAATTCGCGACTGAGAAATGAGAAATGAGAAATGGAGCGCGGGGGGCCTCATTAGTGCACAGTTTCGCTTTGCCAACCTCACAGACTAAAGCCTGCGACACTACTTGCAGGTGGTTGGGTCTGGTATTGCCGTACGGGTTAAGCGTACCGAGCCTTCGAACGAGTCGAGCATGATCTGCGGCCCGCCTTTGCCAAATTTCCCGTTAAGGCGCCGCGTTATTTCCTTTTCACCGTCGCGATTTATCTTTTTGTTCGCGTTGAGCTGAATTGTCTTCAAGGGGAAATCAGATTCCACGATTCCTCGGTACGATGAGAGTGACGCGTTGAATCCGGGAGTATTTGCCGCGAGGATCATTTCCACTCTACCAGACATTGATCTCAGGTAGTATCTCCCGTCTTCCTGCAACTCACTTGCAAACCGTACGCTGCTGTTCGCTGCTATCGCACTAACATCGCCGTCGACGTTATGAAGGTCAATCGGAGCATTCGTATTGGTAACATCAACTCGACCGAGCGCGCATCGGACCTCAATAGGCCCGGCGATCGATACGGCCTGGACGCCCGATCTCGCGTGCAACACTCGGATTGCCCCGCTAGATGTGGTCAATTCAACCAGACCCTTTGCGTCTTCGATCTCAATGTTTCCGCTGCGAGTGTGAACTTCGACCGGTCCAACATGTTTGAGAATGACGCTGCTCTTGTCACCGACGATAATTAGTGGGGTTTCCACATTTGAGATCTCGACGTTGCTACGCGTCACGCGAATCAATTCAATCGTTGCAGAACGCGGTAAGCTAACTTCCAGATGAATTTGAATAGGACCATCATCACCGAGAGGCGGCAGGTCCAACACTCGACCCGCGTGGTCAGAGCTTTCCAAATCGGCGTAGTCAGCCTTGAGCAAAACCCTCTGCTCTGGACCATCTGTACTTTGTGTGAGGATCAGCGCCTCTTCGCCCCGCTGACTCACGGCCCTGGCACTGATGACATCGCGGTCCCAACCAACCACCGTGATGCGGCCCGTGCTGCGATTACCAAGGGTCACCTCAACGATTCGGGATACGTTGAACGAAATGTGGCCGAATTGGCGCGTCGGCGTCGGAGGCGGAGTTGGTTTAGCTGCCACTTCGGGCGGTTTCGGCTTAACTGTACTCTTAGGCGTCTGTTGCGGCGACCCTGTGCAGACTAAGTAACGCATGCTGTTAGCTTGCGTCTCGCTGCGGACGGGCAGGCTGGCAGCATGCGTTACTGACTGGATAACTGCGACCAGCAGTAGCAAAGAGACCAATAGGATGTGTAACCGTTTGGTCATTGAATGTTTAGAAATCACCCACGGTGGCCATTTCCCTGAGTACGTCAACTTTTTTCGCATAGGCTGAGAGCATAAATTGAACCGCAATCGGATCATCCGGATGCTCTCGTACAGCCTGACAGGTGGCGGCGATGGTGCGATCAATTGAAACAAGCGCCTGCTCGAGTTTGGTTCGTGTGCCGGGATCAAGCTGTGATTGACGCCGCGCGACGTCACGCGAGAGCATGCTTATCGCCGTCAAGTACTTCCTTTGAGCTTCACGGACGAGCTGATCCGGGGACCGAGGTTCGAGATTTCTGGCAACTGGTGACGCTCGGAAACTGCGATTGGCCGTTCGAATCTGCTCTTTTTGCGATGGTTCTGGTTTCGACTCAGATGACTTGACGGAGCTATCCAACCTGTCGGCGCCGTCTGAGGTTTTGGCAACTTGAGGATTCATTCTGCTCGTGGCGACCGTATCTGGTTGAGTTGAACCGACACGCTTCATGATTAGTACTGTTATGACAACCGCAGCAAGCACGAGAGCAACCGTCACGGGCACACTAATGCGAGGCGCGGCAAATAGTTCGCCTAGCCAACGTCGCCCTCGACTACCGGCGAGATTTCGGTGTAAAGACTCATCCACTCCAAGGCGCGCCTGCACCCCCGTCCAGAGATCTCGAGGCACCTCAATGGCAGGGTTGTAGTTCTGGTAGGCTGCAAATTCCGCGCGTAGCTCGTTTGCGGCTAACGTGCATGTCATGCAGTTTCCAAGATGCTGGGCCACAATGTCTATGCGGCCCTGGTCGAGTTCACCATCAAGATATTCTTCTAAAACCAGCTGAGATTCTTTGCAGTTCATCTGTTGTTCTCCAGAAACGGACGAATGCGCCGCCGCAGCTCGACACGCGCGCGGTGCAGATCTGTCTTGATTTTGGCGAGAGAAAACCCTGTTATCTGAGCGATCTCTTCATAGCGGCACTGCTGAAACACCTTCAAGACAAAAACAAGCCGGCGGTCATCATCGAGCAAGTTAAGCGCATCATAAATAGCGGTATTGAGTTCTTTGCCGAAAAGCTCCTCCGACGGCGAGATTTGATTGCTGTCTTCGCTCTCGCAGTTTAGGACACCTTCGTGAATACGGCGTTTTGAACGCAGGGCCTCGCGTGCGACATTCTTGCCGATGCCAAAAAGCCAGGTAGACAGTTTCGTGTCATCGCGAATTCGATCGAGATGGTTATAAGCGCGAACGAAGGTCTCTTGCGTGAGTTCTTCGGCAAGATCGCGTTCACCCACCATATCGTAAATAAAACTTAGTACAGGTTTGGCATATCGCTCAAAAATGAGACGAAAAGCCTCATGCTCACCGGCGCGGGCACGCGTTATCAGATCCTCAGAACTGTTCATCAACGCCCCGGTATGCGAGCCCTCACGGCGTTTCAGCCCTGCCATGTCCAATGCCAGCGGCTCTATCATTTCATCCAGTTTACTCTTGTCCGATTACGAGTAACGCAAGCTGTTAGCTTGCGTAACGACTAACATAACCCTTAACCTGCGCTGCCACACCGACGCAAGCCTAACAGCTTGCGTTACTACTTATTCCGCAGATCCAAAATCATGCCGCGGTAGATTCCACCGTACAGCGAGGCTGCCAATGCTGGATCAATGCTCTTGAGCTTGTGATATTGACTTAACGCCTCGCTCCTCTTGTTCATTGTCAGTTGTAATGCACCCAGATTGTAAAGCGCATCAGCATAATCAGGTTTGATTCTAATGGCTTGCAGCAGGCAAGCGACTGCCTCGCGGTCATTTCGTTTCTTATGATGAAGCACGGCCAGGTTGTTATAGGCCTCGTAGTAATCCGGCTTTAGGCGGATTGCTTCATGAAGATGATCAAAAACCCTCTCGTAATCGGCGGCCTGGTAACTTGCAAGCGCGAGGTTGCGATGGGTCTCCGCCCACATTGGTCTCAGTTTCAGTGCCAGCTCGTAGGCTTCAATCGCTTCCTTTGGTTTTCCCGCCTCAGAAAGGGTGGCGCCAAGATTGTTGAAGGCCAAAGCATATTGCGGGTTGTGAAACAGTGCTTGCCGAAAAGAGTGTACCGCTAGCTCCAGCTGGCCGATCTGGAAATACTCGCAACCAAGGTTGTTGTGAGCCACTGCAAAGTCGGGTTGTATCTTAACTGCCTCTCGGAGAGATTCCACCGCGTCAGAGTGCCGGCCCATAGCCGCGTAACTGATTCCGAGATCGTTGTACGCGGCAGCGTAGTCTGGTTTAAGAGCTATCGCCTTCTGAAATGACTCGACCGCACTGTCAAACTGACGGACTTCATAATACCGCTCAGCCTCCTGAAAATATGCGGCGGCACTTTTCTCTTTCTCGCTGGTCACCTGTCCGACTGCCGGTGACAAACAGAAGTTTATCCAGAGAAGGAATACGGCGGGTGATATCAGATGTTCTCGTTTCATCACTCCTCCCTCTGGGCCCGGTGTTTATGGGCTCAGTGAGTTAGTGATGAAAGCAAAGGAAAAGTTTCAGAATTCTTTTGGAGGAGTTGGGGTCAGGTGAAGACTGTCCGAAGTTTTGAATACTCTCATAAAATTCAGGAACGATTACGTCTTGTTAGAAGACCAGATTCAAAGTAAGCACGACTCACTTTGGAGTGCGGCAGCCTGATGCCGCTTTGGCCTGAGACTCATCACCACGCACTACCCACGAAGGCCGAAGAGACTGCGCCGTGCGTGGGCCAAAGCGCTGCCAGGCCTGGCGCCGCTTTGGCCTGAGACTCATCACCACGCACTACCCACGAAGGCCGAGTAGTCTGCGCCGTGCGTGGGCCAAACCGCTGCCAGTCCTAGGTTGAGGTCAGATGGAGATGCTCCGAAGTTTTGAATACTCTCATAAAAATTCAGGAACAATTACGTCTTGTTAGAAGACCAGATTCAAAGTAAGCACGACTCACTTTGGAGTGCGGCAGCCTGATGCCGCTTTGGCCTGAGACTCATCACCACGCACTACCCACGAAGGCCGAGTAGTCTGCGCCGTGCGTGGGCCAAAGCGCTGCCAGGCCAGCGCACTCCAAAATCGAGGCACACTCCAAAGTCAGTTATCCCGATATAAGCTATCAAACCGCATGCTCGACGGAGTGAAGCGGAGATCGACTGAGCCGGTCGGACCGTTACGCTGTTTCGCGATAATTAGTTCGGCAACATTCTTCTGATCGTCGGGTAAGCTGTCTCGCTCTTCGGGTGTCTTGTATTGCTCGGGACGATAAATGAAGGCAACGAGATCGGCGTCCTGCTCGAGCGCGCCTGATTCCCGCAGGTCAGCGAGTTGCGGGCGGTGATCGGACCGAGACTCGGGCGCACGAGAAAGCTGCGACAAAGCGACCAGCGGGACGTTCAATTCTTTTGCGAGCCCTTTCAACTCGCGCGAAATCTGCGACACCTCTTGCTGGCGCGACTCGAAGCGCCTGGCAGAGCCAGACATCAACTGCAGGTAATCTACTATGATCAGGTCGAGGCGCTTCTGTTCGGCGGCCAGACGTCTTGCTTTGGCGCGCATCTCAAGAACGGAGATACCAGCGGTGTCGTCGAGAAAAATCCTGGTATCGGCCAGAGTACCCAACGATTTGGCAATTTGGGCCCATTCGGCGCGAGACAAAAAGCCGTTGCGGAACCGTTGCGCGTCGATATTGCCCTGCGAGCAAAGCATCCGCATCACCAGCGCTTCCTTCGACATTTCCAGCGAAAACATGCCGACCACCGCACCGGCGTGAATCGCTGCATTTTCCGCCAGCATCAAAGCGAGGCTTGTCTTACCCATCGACGGGCGTGCCGCCAGGATGATCAAGTCGGAACGCTGCAAGCCAGAAGTCATTTGATCAAGATCCGCAAACCCGGTAGTGAGTCCAGTTAAGACCGCCGCGCGTCCTTCCATCTCCTGGATTTTTTCGAGCAACTGTTCCGCAATCGGCTTCACATGGACAAAGCCCTGGCGGATGCGCTCGTCGGCAAGTTGAAAGATAGCCTGCTCTGCATGATCGAGAATAAGCTCTGGTTCGTCCTCCTCCTCCAACGCCTCCTGAGTGATCTTATTCGCCGTTCTGATTAGTTGCCGCAGCATCGATTTGCCGCGAACAACCTTTGCGTAGTGCGCGATGTTGGTGGAATGCGGTAGACCGTAGGTCAGATTAGTGATGAAACTTATCCCGCCAACGGACTCCAAAGCATTGTCCTTCTTAAGTTCCTCGCCCATCAGAATGGGATTAATTTCCGCGCCGCGTTCGAAAAGGGCGATCATTGCTACAAAAATGCGGCGATGCGACGGGACATAAAAGTCTTCGGACCTCAGCAACTCGATGGCCTGACTGATCAGGCTGTTATCAAGGATGATTCCACCCAGGATTGCGCGTTCGGATTCTGAACTGTTGGGTAATGAGCGTTCGAAGGATTGTTCGCGAATTGGATCAGGTGAAGCCATAGCTTGAATGATTCAGTTTGGAACTAAAAGACGCTGCAAGTTAATTAACTTGCAGCGCCGGAATATGCAACATTTGAGACTGTTATTTCTTTTCCACAGGTCACTCTGAGGTGCCTGAATTCTCTTCTTGCGTGGCGTCTGCCCTTTGCTTCGCCACCTCGGCTTCTTGTTCCGGGGTTAGGTGGCCAACGATCATGTCGCCTTCCGCCGCAACCTTCACTGGCAGCTCGACTGTGACTTCGCGATGCAGCCGCACAGGCACCGTAAAATCACCCAGACGTTTCAGCGGCTCGCGCAAATGGATTCGATGACGATCGATTTCGTAACCACGCTCATGTAGCGCCTCGGCGATATCCATAGAAGTTACAGAGCCATAGAGCGCGCCGTGTTCGCCGGCCTTGCGTTTAAACTCCAGCACGATCGAGCCAAGCTGAGCAGACTGAGCGTCTGCCGACGCCCGCTCCGTAGCTTCCTTTTTCAGCAAAGCAGACCGTTCCTGATCGATCTGCTTGACGTTGCTGGTTGTCGCTTCCACAGCAAGCCGCCGAGGCAACAGATAGTTGCGCGCATATCCCGCTCTTACCCTCACAATCTCGCCGCGGGCGCCGAGATCATCAACATCTTCGCGTAACAATACTTTTGTGTGTGCCATCTTTTCCGGTCCTTTTCTCAGTCGGTAGTGTACGGAAGCAGCGCTATGTTGCGGGCTCGCTTAATCGCTTCAGCAAGCATGCGCTGGTGCGTCGCACAGTTACCCGAGATGCGCCGGGGCAGAATCTTGCCTCGTTCGGGAATGTAGTTTTGCAATAGCCTGATGTCTTTGAAATCGATTAAATCCACCTTCTCTATACAGAAGCGGCAGATTCTCCGCCTGTGCATCCGGCGCCCGCCGCCTCGGCCACCCTGCATTCCTCGACCCCTATCATCGTCGTCACCGTTGTAGCTGCGCCCCCGGTCTTCGTAGTTTGTCGACATATTTAATCCTTTTGAGCAGTGAATCGTGAAAAACCGTGAATCATCAATCGCGTCTTATTCACGATCTATGATTAGTACGGTTTCCTAGCGTTCGTCATCCTTGGCAAACTCATTAGAGGCGCTAGAGCCTCCAGCTTTCTTCGTTTTGCGGGCGGCCTTTGCAGCGCGCCGTGTCTTGAATTTCTCGGCTCGCCGGCGATCTTCGTCGACCCTCACGGTGATATATCGCAGAATGCGATCATTGACTCGCATGCGACGTTCCAACTCGGCGATCTCTCGTCCCGATCCTTCAATCTCGAGCAGGACAAACGTCCCCTCATTCTTGTGCAGGATCTCGTAAGCCAGTTGGCGCTTACCCATGGTTTCCGCTTTGTTTATGACGCCACCCTGGTCAGTGACCAACTGTTTGAAGTTATCTGTAAGGCGTTGAACTTCAGCGTCGTCCGCTACCGGATCGGCGATGAAAACCACCTCGTATTGTCTATGGGTATCCAAACCAGCCTCCTCTTATTTCGATTGCCGATTGCCAATTGCCGATTAGTCTTTGGCCTACGGACTTGGATCTTTGGGAACAAGCCCCTCAGGTACCAGGTCATCTGTGCTTATATGTTTCAGGCAAAGACCGAAGACCTAAGTCCAAAGACCAATTGGCAATCAGTTATATTTTGCCATTGCTTTCAAAGTGCCATCTCGCAAGATTGCTCGAACTGCATCAGCGCTTTTTTCCACAACCTCTTCTACGGCCATTCGATCGCTGCGAGAGAATGAAGCGAGAACAAAACGCTTTGAATCCTCTACCGGATGTGCCGGCTGAATGCCGATGCGCAACCTTATGAACTCGCTGGCGCCGGTTGCCGCTATGATCGACTTCAAACCATTATGCCCGCCGGCTGAACCTCGCTCCCGTATTCGAATTTTTCCCAACGGCAAAGCAAGATCGTCGGAAATAACGATCAGACTATCTGCCGGATTTTCCAAGCCATGCTTTCTGAGTAAACAACCAATCGCTTCACCGCTCAGATTCATGTACGTCTGAGGCTTGACCAACTTCACCGCATAACCTTCAAACTCGCCGCGTCCGACTAACGAGCGGCATTCCTTTCGGCTGACGTCGACCCGTGCCTCACGAGCTAATTTGTCAATCACCATGAAACCCAGATTGTGACGCGACCACTCATACTCCTCGCCCGGGTTGCCCAAGCCCACGATCAAACGCATGTCACTTCCGATTGCCGATTGGCGATTCCCTCTTGAGAATATTTCACGCCCATTGGGGCACCAATCGGCAAGTGGCAATCTGAAATCGGCAATCCCTCTACTCCTTCTTCGCGTCTTCCTCTTCGTCTTCCTTCTTGCCCTTACCAATGACTTCAGGCTCAGCCGGTGTCTCACCCTCAGTAATTACAGGTACTGCGACCGGCTCCTCCTTAACAATACCGACGGTTGCAATCACCTCATCCGGAGGATCAAGAATTTCAATCCTCTCATCAACTGGGATGTCCGAAACGCGCAGTACATCGTGGACACTGAGGTTCGAAACGTCGACGTCGATCGCGTCCGGGATGTCCCTCGGATCACAGCGAATCTCAATCTCGCGCACAACCTGTTCGAGAACTCCCTGTTCTTCTCGCACGCCGACGGGCTCGCCGACCAGGTGCAAGGGAACGGTGACTTCGATCTTCTGACCTTTAACCAGCCGTTGAAAGTCAGCGTGTATCAACCGCCCCCGAACAGGATCGATCTGACGGTCGCTGAACATAACCTCGTCCGCGCGGACGCCTTCGACATCCAGCGTAAAGATGGTGTTACGCCCTGCTTCCGAGCGGAGAATCGCCGCCAGATCTTTGAGAGGCGCCGCCGCCGCCACCGTTTCGAACCCGCCGCCATAAACGATTACCGGAACCAGTCCGGCTCGGCGCGTTCGCCTGGCATCGTTCTTACCGCGTCCCTCACGCTGCTTTGCCTTAACAGTAATGTCTTTTTTCTCAGCCATGGTTTCTCCTTACAAACGTTCAGCGACCGGCTGGGGATTGCCGAATGCCAATTTCGATTGCCGATTTGGCGACCCAGGGTTAGGTCTAGCCTTGTTAAAATTGGCAAATCGGCGATTGGCAATCGGCAATTTCTGGCCGATCGCTGATGGTCTTCTTTTAAGCCATCAGTGTTTGCCCTTCGCTAAACGAAGAGCGAGGAAACACTGGTTTCCTCATGGATCGACTTGATCGCTTTCGCCAGAAGCGGCGCGATGCTAAGTACCTTTATCTTTTTTAATTCGCACGCGTTGGCGCGTAGCGGAATCGTATTAGTAACGATTATCTGTTCAATCTCCGAAGCGTCCAACTGCTCTATAGCGCCGCCGGACAACACCGGATGGGTGAAACAAGCGTGAATTCTCTCGGCCCCTGCATTCTTCAATGCTCGCGCCACTTTTGTTAACGAACCGCCAGTGTCGCACATGTCATCGACTACCAGACAATTGCGACCATCAACATCTCCAACTACATTCATGACCTCGGCGACGTTGGCCTTCTCGCGCCGCTTGTCGCACAAAGCCAACTCTGCGTCAAGGCGTTTAGCATAAGCCCGGGCTCTTTCCGCTCCACCAGTGTCCGGAGCCACCACTGTAAGATTCGGTAGCTGATTCTCCTGATAATAGCCAATCATCACCGGAGCCGAGTACAGGTGGTCCACCGGAATATCAAAGAACCCTTGAATCTGCGCCGCGTGCAAATCAATCGTCAGCAGCCGATCAGCCCCGGCCACGGTGATGAGGTTTGCAACCAGCTTTGCCGAGATCGGGACGCGGGGACGATCCTTTTTATCCGACCGCGCGTAACCATAATATGGGACTACCGCGGTGATGCGCTCGGCTGATGATCGACGAAACGCGTCGAGCATCACGAGCAGCTCCATCAAATGCTCGTCTGTAGGCGGGCAAGTCGGCTGAACAATAAAAACGTCGCCGCCGCGAACGTTTTCGTCAATCTGAAAATTAAACTCACCATCAGAAAAACGTTCAGCAAACGCCCGACCCATGTCACAACCCAGTTGGCGACAAATCTCTTCCGCCAGTTTTGGGTTTGCGTTTCCGGAAAAGATCTTGATGCCGCCGGTGGTGCTCATAACCTCAGTAATAAGTGAAGAGCGATAGATGACTGCGTCATGTTGTAATCACTTGTATCACTAGTTACGTCTTATTTGGCTGGGGCGGGAGGATTCGAACCTACGAATGCCGGTTCCAAAGACCGGTGCCTTACCACTTGGCTACGCCCCAGAATCGAATCTCACATTGGCGAGCGGAGCACCGCATGCCCCCATCGCCCGCAAATATTCGCTGCGTGAAAGAGTATTACAGGGAAAGGTACGCCAACCAACTTCCGTCTGCATTTCGGCGAGGGCGCGGCCCTGAGCTTCCGGGCTGTCAAAGATACCAAACACGCTGGAACCACTTCCAGCCAGCAAAACACCCCGAGCACCTGCGTCCAGCAAAGCCTTTTGAACTCGCTTAATCTCGGGCTCTATCTCAAAGATCACCTTCTCAAAATCGTTGTGCAGCGGCCATTGATCTGACTCTGATGAAAAGGGCTCAGCACGCGAATTAGCAAGAATAGGGGCCGAATTCGGAGTTGTCAAGGCACTGGCTTTTAGTGCAGCGTACGCGTCTGGAGTGGAGACTGAAGCATTCGGGGTGACAGTGATCAGGCTCAACTGGGCACCATCCGAAACCTGCGTCAGCGTTGTTCCGATCCCAGTTCCTAAGACCCGGCCACCAAGCAGAAAGAATGGGACATCCGCGCCGAGTTCGCTTGCGATAGTGACTAATTCAAATAGACTCAAATCAAGCTGCCACAACTGAGCCAATCCAAGCAGGGTCACGGCCGCATTTGAAGACGCGCCTCCCAAACCGCCCCGTGGCGGAATTCTTTTGTCCAGGTGAATGATTGCCCCGATGGATACTTGGTAGCGATGGATGAGTAAACGAGCAGCGCGAACGATCAGGTTTGTTTCGTCGGTCGGTACAGCTGGATAGTCACAGTTCAGCGTTACTCGCGCCTGATCGCTGGCAACAAAGTGCAGGTCATCATGCAGTGAGACTGTCTGCAGGACGGTCGACACCTCATGGTAACCATCAGGACGCTTGCCTAAAACGCGCAGACTCCAGTTAATTTTTGCGAAAGAAGGAAGGGTAAATTCAGGACTTGACACTGATAGCGGCTGAAGCTCCTGTAAAAGCGCCAGCCGCCGCATTTGGCGAGTCCGCGAAGCGTCTAGCGCGATATGAAAACTTGCGTTAAGTAAACGCAGCCTTCTGAATTGACAAATACGCCGATCGCTGAAGATCGATACTCTCTGGCGAGGATGTTTCCGCGATGCCCGGAAGAAATCATCCAACGGTCGACGGCAAATGCGCCCGGATCATCGTAGCCCTGATTATACGCGATGTTTTCCGCGATCATTCTGAAAGGCGCTAAGCCTGCTTGATTAGCGCGGTCCTTAAGGCTCAAGCCATCAGGAGTTATGTGTGAAAAAAAGCCGCGGCTGGCCATGTTTTTGGAGTGAACTCGGGCCATACGACAAAGATCGGGGTCCCAGCTGAGCGGAGCCAATCCATTCCTCAGTCGCACAGAATTAATCATCTCGAACGCTCGTCTCTCAATTCCTGCAGCGTCAGCCAATGAGGTTGAGCTGTTAACAGACGGGGACGACGCTATCAACTCATTCGGCGACTCAGTTCCATCGCCAACGCGCCATGGTCTTGAAGAGGTGGAGGTGAGCGGCGCCGTTATTAGGCGTGCGACTGGTTTGGTCTGATACTCTTGACCACGTGCCTCTTGATCTGGAATAAAGAGGCAACCGAGGGAGATGAATACAAAGCCGAGCGTTCCCAAGATGAAACGGGGCAATCGATCCCAGCGGATTGTTCCAGAAATCATTAGTTTTTTGGAGTGCTGCTTTGCAAAAAACAAAGCGTATGGGGGCTTTGAGGGGGCCGTTTAATGAGTGACCTGCCGGGGCTGGCAGGTCAGAAAGCACGACTACACACTACCAAACGCGCAGATTGAAAGCAATCCGCATTTGGAGTCGGCGGCCCGGCGCCGCTTTGGCCTGGCGCCCATCTCGCGACACTGCCAACGAAGCGGCACGCCGCAGGCTAGAGTGCACCGGCGTTTGGCCAAAGCGCCGCCAGGCCGGCGCACTCCAAATAATAGCGCTGATTATGCTTCGGACGACGCGCCCTGAACTCGGGTGTCGTAGGGCGCGAACTGCTGTACAGTGCGAGTCCACGCCTTGCGACTAGGGAAGCAGTAGAGCAAAACGACGATCGCGATTAGCCCTGCCCAATATGTGTAAGTGTCGTTGCCCGTAACAAGGGTGCCGACGAAGCCCATAGCAGCGATGCCCGCCCCGAGTAAGGCCAGCTGAAGAGTGGTCTTTTCCAGCGTAAGGAGCAGACCGCTCTCACCTTTCAGTGCGCCTATGTCTTGTAACCTCAGCGTTGAGAATCTGGTGCGACGCAACACGATGGCTCCCAGCCCAAGAATGAGGATGGCGATTCGCAAAGCAACATCAAGGGAGGGATTCTGTTGCTGAGTGAAAAAGCGCTTTCCAAAAAAGGCGACGATGGATAGGAGAACGACGGCAACCAACAATCCCGCAACAGTGGTGGCTGCGGCCTTATGACGCCGAACCAGTTCGACCTCAACATTGGGCGCCAACTGATTTGGTGATTCCACTATTAGTTAACCCAGTACTGAAGCTTAACCAAAACTTCTCTTTGAGCCAATCCTGGTAATTAGAAATGCCAGTTGATCTGCGATAAAAATACCGTTGATCTATTAATTACGCAAAGTAATTCCCAAAAAGAAAGGGTCTGCCGCTGCCGGCAGACCCTAATTCATTCCCATTCCAAAACACTAGGGCTTGATTCCTGTTGGCGTAGACGCCGTTGGTGGAACTCCCAAACTTGCCGGCGTTGCATTTTGCCTGGTCCCTGGCTTGATAGGATCTGCGGCTGGTCGGTCTGTCCGCTGCACTGGAGCAACCGGTGTCGTATTTGCCGGAAGCTGGCCGTTGTATTTAAGGGCCTGGTCAATCAGGTCTGACCCTTCTTTGCTGTCTTTGCTGATCAGGATTCCGTCCTTGCTCACTGTTACATCAGCCCGGCCAGTGACTTGCTGCATGACATTTTGCATGAACGTAGGACGCTCTGGCCGCGGTGCGTTTTTCTTTGCCGGATCGGGGTCCGGAACAGGCGCGCCGATGATAGCCAATTGCTCGCGAGCTTTGTCTGCGAATTCGCTATTTGGATAGTTCTTTAGAATATCCTGGTAATACTTAGCAGCCTCGTCTGGTTCTTCCTCCAACTGGTAGGTCGTTGCCAGACGGAAAAGAACTTCATCCATGTAGGAAAAGTTTGGATACTTCTCAACGATTTCTTTCAAACGAGATTGGGCGCCCTTTAGTCCCGTTCCGCGTCCCTTGTTGTAGCGTGCGTCGTAATAAAACCGCGCGACGCCGAGGTTATGCATCGCAAGATTTTCCTGAACTTCTTTTAATCTTTCCTGCACGTCAGGTCGCAATTGTGATTGCGGATACTGTTGCATTAGTACCTTCAACCGCTGCTCAGCTTTTCGAGCATGAGTAACGTCGCGATCGGCGAGTCCCATCTGTCGCATTTCTGATTCTGCAACCTTCAACATTGCATCATCGGCGAGCGGGTCGGTCGGGAAAAACGTCAGCCAATCCTGGTATGCCTGCGCAGCCTGGATCAACGCCGCCGTCGTCCCCTCGAGATAAAACGAGTCAGCGATTGCCAACTTAGCCAGCGACAGGAAAGGCGAGTCTGGATAGGTATTGATGATCGTCGTAAAAAGAAGCCGGCCAGTCTCGTGACTTCCCTTTCGCACTTCCTTTGCGGCGTCTTCAAACAAAACGCGATCGCGCCCCGGCGCCACTGAACCCGTTAACTCGGCATACTTCTCATCCCCGCCACCGCCAAACAATCCGAGGAATTTCCCCTTCTTCTTTTTCTTTTGAGGGGCGCTGGCAACGGTTTGTGAACCGCTCGCTGATCGAGCGCCTGCAGTCGCTTGCAAGCCTGCCTGGACTCGGGTGTCGAGTTCGGCAACCGAAGTCTCCAAGCGATCGAGGGTGGTGGCGTCGTAGCGCTCGGCGCGGTCATGTTTGGCGCGGATGTCATTTAGCTCAGAAGTTACCGAGGCAACCTCCTTCTCCAAGCCCTTGAGGCGCTCACGCGGATCGTCGGCGTTTGCCTTTTGCTTCTTATCGCCACTGGCCGGCGCCGGCATTGACGAAATTGCGCTATTGAGAGATCGGCGTAATGATTCGAGCTTGGATGACATCACATCCATACGCTGAACCGCCGAGAGCTCGCTTTGCGGACGGCTGCCACCCTGGGCGAGCGCCGTGGCTGTTAAACCAGTTAACAGTAGGAGGGCCAGAGCTACAATACTAAAAGAGCGAAAGTTCATTTCAACCTCCGAGAGTAAGAAACAATCGGGGAGCTCTCTGTTCCGAAGCTTGTTCACACTACCTTTACTTAGCACTAATTAGAACCTCATTTTTGATTCTTCGTCTAAAACTAAACCCACTGAACCGTGGCCTCGCGCAATTCTCGGGCAGCCACCTCCGCGTCTGCGGCGCCGAAAATCGCGGATCCCGCAACGATGATTTCCACTCCAGCGGCTACCACTTGTTCTACATTTGTCCGGTCGATACCGCCGTCGATTTCAATTCGCGTCCTTAGTCCCCGCTCATCGATCATTCGCCGCAGGCGACGGACTTTGTCGATTGATGCAGGAATGAACGCCTGCCCGCCGAAACCTGGATTGACTGACATCACCAGCACGTAATCAGCGTACAGTAATGCTTCTTCGACTTGGCTGACTGGTGTAGCCGGATTGAGCACCACCCCAGCTTGCGCACCTGCTTTCTTGATACCCATTAGAGTTCGATGGAGGTGCGCATCCGCCTCGACGTGCACAGAAACCATGCGGGCGCCGGCAGAAACAAACTGCTCTGCATATCTTCCCGGTTCCGAGATCATCAAGTGTGTGTCGATGGGGAGATGAGTCGACCGCGCGATTGATTTCACTATCGGCAGTCCGACAGTGATGTTCGGGACAAAGTGACCATCCATGACATCGACGTGGAGAATGGTCGCGCCACCGCGCTCAACTGCCGCAATCTCCTCACCCAAACGGGAAAAGTCCGCCGCAAGGATGGAAGGTGCGATATCAATCATTCTGCAGTCTGACATGCATTAAACATCGAGTACCGCAAAAGCTCTTAACGCTCGTCGCGGTTATTATTGTGCGCAGCCGGGGAGGGCTTGGGAACTGGGCGCCGGTTGTTATTCTGGTTTTCGCTATCGCCTGAATTTGAGTTTCTGTTTCGGCTTACGTTGGTATTCGGAGTCGTATCTGCGTCTCGCGTCGTATTTGCGTTGCGGTTCACGTTTGGTCGAGTTCCGTTCGTGTTGCGATTGGCACTTGTATTTGTGTTTTCGTTGCTATTCTTATTCGTATTCTTGGGTCGCTTGGGCTTGTTTTCGTTCGCGTTGGCGTTTGAGTTTACGTTACTGTCTTCTGCCTTTTTCTCTTCGACGGGAGGTGCAACAACCTCCGAACTCTCACCCTCCTTGGTAGCCCGACTAATATCCATAGCAACAGTCTGGCCAACTTTGACTACCTCGCCCGAACGTGGCAACTGAAAGAGGACCGTATCGGCCTTGACCTGGTTGCTCGGCCGTGTGGCGCGGACGCGGAAATTCAGACCGGCTCCGCCCAGAACGGTCTCCGCTTCAAAGCGATCCTTGCCCAGCACGTTGGGCACTGTAACTTCTGGACTGCGCAGCGACAGATAAACTGTAGTGGCTAGACCAAATAGGAAGGCCGCCCCGATCGCTATTACGATCGTTATTCGTCGGAACACCGACAATGTTCTGTTGATCAAACTCACCGAAACAAAAATCTCATCCGAGCGGCGACCATTCCGGAAAAACCAGCAGCGAAGTCTAACACCCGCTATGGCGAGCCGCAAGCTGGTCTATTTACTAGATAATCGGGCTGTTAAGTTGCGAGTCAGCTCTTAATTAGTGATTCCAGACACAGCGAACACTTGAACCCAAATCTCTATCAAACTCAACTTTTGCGTTCAAAACCCGCGATAAAGAATCCATCAGTGCCCTGACCGTGTGGCCAGGTTCGGACCGCACCGGACTCGGTAATTAGTTCTGAGTGCAACGGCAGCTGAATCCTGTCGAATGGAGGGTGGGAATGCAACCACGCCTCGATCACTTCCTCATCCTCCTCAGTTTCGACTGAACAGGTCGAGTAAACCAGTCTGCCTCCGGGATTTACGGCTTTCGCTCCATTAAAGAGAAGATTCCTCTGGCGCCCAGCCAACTGTTTAATGTCCGCGGCTGAGATGCGCCAGCGGATCTCGGGGTTGCGCCTCAGCGTGCCAGTGCCAGAACAAGGTGCATCCACTAAAACCCGGTCGAAACCAGCTTCCGCGAATGGTAGACCTTGTTCGCCATCGAGCACGAGGCAATGCACGCCGTTGACTTGCTGTGATCGGACCGCGTCAACCACTGTTCGCAACCGGTGCTGATATAAGTCGCCGGCGATTACCGTCGCCTCGCCATTAGCAACGGCGGCGAGGTGCGTCGTCTTGCCGCCCGGAGCTGCACACAAGTCGAGAACATGCTCGCCTGCCTGAGGGGCCAAAGCGTGAGCAACCAACTGCGAGGCTTCGTCCTGAAGGTAAACTCGCCCTTCGCGCGCCAGACGACGCAACAAGGTCGTTCCACCCGAGATTCTCCATGCGTCATTTGCAACGCCCGAGGGCGTCAGACTTGCCCCGGCAGTTCTGAGTTGCTCCAAGACCTCATTCCTATCAATATTCCTCCCTGATATTCGAAAACTTATGGGCGCCGCTTCATTGTTTGCCCGCGCAAACGCAGTTGCCTCTTCAAGGCCAAAGTTGTCCACCCAGCGTTCAATTAACCAGCGAGGATGAGAAGTTTCAACCGCAAGCCGCTCCAGCGGATCACTGACGACTGAGATTGGGTCATACTCTGATTCGCGAATCGCGCGCCGCAAGACGGCATTCACAAACTTGTCAGCCGAACGAATTCGCGCAAACTGGACAAGTTTGACCGCATCATTTACAGCTGCCGAAGCGGGGATTCTCGTCAGGAAACGAAGTTGGTACAGGCCAAGCCTCAGGCTAATGCGTGCTGCCAGATCCAGACGTCGGGAATCGCGATTCGCGTAGTGCGCGATGAGATGGTCCAGGGTCAACTGCCAACGCAAGACACCCATGGTGAGCTCGTGTGCGAGGGCTCGATCCTTTGCTGATAACGAATCATCCTGATTGGCAAGCAGCACCGAGGCGTACGCCCCTTCATCTTCAACGCGTTTGAGGATTCGAAACGCAGTCAGGCGGGCGGGCGAAATCCCGCTTGACTCTGATCGCTTCCTCTTCGCGTTACTCGCTGATTCCAAGTTTGTCACCAACATGAATGTGCGAACCATTAATAAAGTCGCGGGCAGACAACCGCCGCGCGCCTTCTGCTTGAACCGCAATCAGGCGAAGTGCCGTTTGCTCGCCGCATTGCACGACCAGGTCGTCGCCGTGCGCCATGACAAATTCACCTGGGATCGCCCCAGGACGGTCCGTCTTGACCGGCTCACCATTCCAGATGATGAGGCGCCGCGACGCGTATTCGGTAAAAGCGTTGGGCCACGGTTGCAGTCCGCGTATGCGACGCTCTATAGCAACCGCACTATCGGCCCAATTGATCAACCCGTTGTTCTTCTGCAGCATTGGGGCAAACGTCGCATCGGAATGATCCTGGGTCGTCGGTGAGATTTCGCTTAGACGCGCTAATGTTTGGGACAGCGTTTGCGCACCTAATTCGGAAAGACGGGTCATCAATTCCGGAGACGTCTCCTTCTCGGCAATGCTGGTCTCGGCCTGCAGCAAAATAGGACCGGCATCGAGTTCTTCTTCGATGAACATCGTAGTTACGCCCGTCGTCTTTTCGCCGTTCATGATGGCCCAATTCACCGGCGCTGCGCCCCGGTATCGAGGCAGTAAGGAAAAGTGGACATTCACGCAACCCCGCCGCGGCGCCCTCAAATACTCCGCCGGCAGGATACGCCCATAAGCGACAACCACTGCAATATCGGCTGAATGGGAAGCGAACAACGCTTTACTCTCTTCGGTCTTGATTTTCGCGGGTTGGAAAACGCTTAAATTGTGGGCAAGGGCAAACGTCTTGACTGGGGACTCTGCTACCCTCTTTCCGCGGCCCGCAGGTTTGTCAGGCTGGGTCCAGACAGCAGCTATTTCGTGCCCGTCTACCAGACAACGATGCAAAGTTGGCACCGCTGCGTCCGGCGTTCCCATGAAGACTATGCGCATAAAGCAATTTAGAACTTAGAATTTAGAACTTAGAATACTTAGAATTTAGAATTTCGTGGTATTCGGAGCGGGCGCTCTAATATTTTGGACTGCACAACTCGAAGGCTTAAGAAAATTTAGGATTTAGAATTTAGAAATTAGAATTTCGTGCTGTTCAGTCGAGACCCATTGAGTCAAGCTGCGTTCAGTTGAGGGCATGCAAACTCTAAAGCGCCGCTCCGAATGCCACGAAATTCTAAATTCTAATTTCTAAATCCTAAATTCCTCGAAGTGACTTTAGCTTGCATGAACAGCAACAAATAGTCGCGACCGCCTGCTTTGGAATCTGTACCCGACATATTAAAGCCGCCAAATGGATGCACCCCCACTAAAGCGCCAGTGCATTTGCGATTCAAATAAAGGTTCCCGACGTGGAATTCGCGCTGGGCCCGGTCCAACTTGGCTTGATCTGTGCTGTAGACGGCGCCGGTCAAACCAAACTGCGTATCATTGGCGATCTTCAAGGCATCGTCGAAATTCTCTGCTTTGATCACAGCCAACACGGGTCCAAAGATTTCCTCTTGTTCAATCGTGGAGCCTGGTTTGACATCGACAATAACAGTAGGCTCGATGAAAAAACCCTGTTCACCATCCGAGCCTCCGCCTGCCAGAACACGTCCGCCTTCGGCCGTCCCCTTCTCGATGTAATCGCTGATTGTCTTAAAAGCCTTCTGATTGACAACCGCGCTCATGTTCGTCGCATCATCGGTTGGATCGCCGACTTTGAACTTTTCTGTGCGTTCGGCAATCTTTTCCAGCATCGGCTCGTATACTTTGGCGTCGATTATTGCCCGCGAACACGCCGAGCATTTCTGCCCCTGAAAGCCGAAGGCAGACTGCACCACACCGGTTGCCGCTTCATCGAGGTTTGCGTCGTCCGCAACGATGATTGCATCCTTGCCGCCCATTTCGGCAACTACACGCTTGATCCAGAGTTGGCCTTCGTGAACCTTCGCAGCTCGTTCGTTGATACGCAAGCCGACTTCTTTGGAGCCTGTGAATGCTACAAAACGGGTCTTTGGATGATCAACAACTACGTCGCCCACCTCCGCGCCGGAGCCTGGCATGAAGTTCACCACTCCGGCGGGCATTCCTGCCTCTTCAAGTACTTCGAAAAACTTATATGCAATTGTGGGAGCATCCGACGAAGGTTTCATCACGACTGTGTTGCCTGTGACGATTGCAGCTGCTGTCATCCCGGCCATGATCGCGAGAGGAAAGTTCCAGGGCGGAATCACTGCACCAACACCGAGCGGAATGTATTCGATCTGATTGTCTTCACCGGGTAGTTTCGTCAGTGGCTGATCGCCAGCATAGCGAAGCATCTCGCGCCCATAAAATTCCAAAAAGTCGATCGCTTCCGCTGTGTCACCATCAGCCTCCGCCCATGTCTTTGCCACTTCATAAATCATCCAGGCAGACATTTCGTGCTTGCGCTCGCGCAGGAGCGAAGCGGTGCGGAATAGCAAATTCGCTCGTTCTTCTGCTGACGTGTTCTTCCAGCTCTGAAAAGTTTCATATGCGGTTTCGACGGCATGTTTGGCTAACTCTTTAGTGGCCTTATGAAAAGATCCGACTACCTCGGTGCGATTTGCTGGATTGAGGCTTTCGAGTTTGTCCCCGGTGCTGATGCGTTCGCCACCAATCACCAGGGGATATTCGCGGCCAAGTTGACTTTTCACGGTCGCAATCGCGTCGCGCATAGCCTGCGCGTTCTCTTCCTTGCTGAAATCAGTAAGTGGTTCATTCCGAAATTCGGCTTGCATATTTGGCTCCGATGTCTTTTCCCTCGATACTAGCATATACGCGGTTTTTTGCATTTGTGGTACGGGACGCGCGACGAGACCTTGGGACTTGCAATTTGGCAGACGTGCGGTTCAATCAACATTAATATTTGATCTTCTTTTTGATACTGTTGACAATCTCTAGCCTTTTGACAGGGCTCAGTCGGCGGAGATAGAGAATCCCATCGCAATGGTCGGTTTCATGGAGGACACAGCGTGCCTCAAGTTCTGTCGCGTCGTATTCAAACTCGTTGCCATCTAAATTCTGTCCCCTAAGAACGACAGTCATCGGCCGTCGTAACATAGATGAGTACCCAGGAACAGAGAGGCAACCTTCGGAATCGTTTTGTTCACCTGTCGCAAAAAGTATCTCAGGGTTCGCTACAACGAGCGGCTTTGCACCATGCTGTCGACTCGAACAATCCATCACAAACAATCGCTTAGAGACTCCTACCTGTGGGGCGGCCAGGCCCACTCCCGGTGCTGCATACATTGTGTCAAACATGTTAGCAATCAGTTGTCTTAGCGCCTGATTGAATTCGGTGACCGGTTCTGCCTCAGTGAAGAGTATCGGATCAGGGTAAAAGCTCAACGGCAGTATGGACATTATTCAGGCCGCACCTAGCGTTCTAAAAGAGCGTAACGTTTCTCACATGAGTACGCATGACCGAAAAACATTGTCAGCACCTTGTGTGGCACGAGCAACGGGCAATAAAAGAGCGGGACCCAGCCCCGCTTCTTGATTATAGATTCGACTCCAGACTCCTCTTACATCCACTCGCCAGACTTTTGCAGCCTTTTAATCTTGCGTTTTACCAGCTCGCGCTTAATAGGGCTCATCTTGTCGAGGAACACGATGCCATCGCAATGGTCTGTCTCGTGCAGCATGCAACGCGCCGTCAATTCCATTCCATCGACTTCGAAGTATTCGCCGTTAAGATCCTGAGCGCGCACGACTGCTCGGAGGTTGCGCTCAACCGGCGTGAAGATTCCCGGAAACGACAGACAGCCTTCCTCGCCGTTTTGCGTGCCTTCAACCCGCAACACCTGCGGATTGATGAGCGCAATGCGTTGCGCTGGATCCTTGCCGCCCGAGCAATCCATTACGAATAGCCGCTTTGAAACGCCGACTTGCACCGCTGCCAACCCGACGCCAGGCGCCGAGTACATCGTCTCGAACATATCCGAGACAAGTTTCTTAAGATCGTCGTCGAACTCGGTAACGTGTTCCCCGGGATTATCAAGAACCGGATTCGGCCACGTCACTATTTCCAGTGTCGCCATTACCCTTTTCCATCCGCCGAAGTAAAATCCTTCGACTCAATTACGATGTTAATTCTACGACGAACGATGCTCGATGTGCTAGCGGCAGGTAAGTTTCAATAACCGCGCAGTTGCTCACGATAACCCTCGAAGTTCCGTTTCATCTCGCCCACACTGTCACCACCAAACTTCTCGCGCATTGCCTCGGCCAGGACCAATGCGACCATCGCTTCGCCGATCACACCGGCCGCCGGAACTGCGGTGATGTCTGAACGCTCAAAGGCGGCCGATTCTTCCTGCTTGGAGTCAATGTCGACGGACCTTAATGGTCGTCTCAACGTGGACAGAGGTTTCAGGTGGCCGCGGATGCGCACCTCCTCACCGTTGGTGATGCCACCTTCTAAACCACCGGCTCGGTTGGTGGCGCGGATATACTCCTTCGTGCCAGCGTTGTAGGCTATTTCGTCATGAACCTCAGAACCCGGCAGGCTGCTGGCTTCAACGCCGGAACCAATTGCGACCGCCTTGACCGCCGGGATAGACATTACGGCCTGGGCCAAACGGCCATCGAGTTTTAAGTCCCAGGCCGTATGCGAGCCAAGGCCGGGCACAACTCCGCGCGCGACGACTTCAAAGATCCCGCCCACCGTGTCGCCCGCTTCTCTCGTTTGATCGATCAGCTGCATCATCTGCTGCTGGATTTCGTCATCTGCGCAACGCAAAGGTGCTTCCTCGGAGATTCCCTTCACCTGGTCCCAGTTGAGTTCCAGTGGTTTTTGGGGAATCCCACCGAGCTGGATTACGTGACTGCGAATCTCGACGCCAAAGACAGCAAGTAATTGTCTCGCTAGTGCCCCACACGCCACTCGCGCGGTGGTTTCGCGAGCGGAGGAGCGCTCGAGAATGTTACGTAGGTCCCGCACGCTGTACTTCTGTCCTCCGGCGAGATCAGCGTGCCCCGGGCGCGGACGTTTCACCTGACGAGACTTTTCCGGAGCTATCTCGCGCGGTTCGACAGCCATCACATCAGTCCAGTTGGCCCAGTCTCGGTTGTCAATCATGAGCGCGACGGGCGAGCCGAGCGTGAGGCCGTGACGAATACCGCTCAGGACCTCAGCGTGGTCTTTTTCGATCTTCATCCGGCCGCCGCGGCCATAACCCGACTGCCGCCGCTTCAGATCGTGATCGATTTGCTCCAGGTCAATGGGCAGACCGGCAGGCAGGCCTTCGACTATCCCAATTAATGCGCGTCCGTGTGACTCTCCGGCTGTTGTGAAGTGAAGCATGGCGTTTGTCAGTAGTTAGCGGTCAGTTGTCAGTAGTCTGGAGTTTGGAGTCTTAGAGTCTAAAGTCAGTTACTCAACTATTCAGGACTCAGAACTCAGAACTCAGGACCCAGTACTCAGTACTTCTAGAGATATTCTTCCGGAAAAATATTCCCGCGACCGAGGATACCGGCGGGATCAAACGCGCGCTTCAACGCTGCCATTTCGCGCAGTTGTTCGGGTCCGTACAACTCGCGCAGGTAGTCGCGCTTGAGTTTGCCGATGCCGTGTTCAGCTGAGATAGTCCCACCCAACTTCACTGCCCGGCGTATGAACTGCAGATACATGGCACGCGCTGTCTCTGCTTCACGATCATCACGCGGCAATATGTTGACGTGGACATGATTGTCTCCTATATGCCCGAAGATCGTGTATCTCAAGTCACTTGCCCGCAACATCTCTTTGTAGAAACGCAGCATCTCAGGAAACTTTTGATCGGGCACAGCCATATCGGTCGAGACTTTGCGCTGCCGATGCCGCGCGAACCATTCGTTCATCAGCACCGGTAATTGATGACGGAACTCTCGCAACTTTGCCTGGTCCTGTTCGTTGACTGCAAACCAGGAACCATCAACCAGAGCTTCGTGACTCTCCAACAAAGATAGCCAACGGGTCATCAACCAATCTTCTGACGCACTTTCGGTCTCCTGTTCAAAGAAAACCGCGCCGACTGCATTCTCAGGAATTGTTTCGTACCGCTGCCTCAGGAACTTTAACGATTCAATGTCAAAATACTCCAGGGCGCGAGCATCGATGTCTTCGTCATCCCTCATGCTGGAAGCGACATTAACGTTGCGCGCGCGGCTATTTAACGACCGCTCGCGAGCTTCGCTGACAAAGGCTAAAAGCCTTTCTTCCGAAGCGAAGAACACAACACCGCTAAGCAGGTTTTCCGGTTTGGCAATTAACGCCGCTTCGACATCAATAATTACTCCGAGCGTGCCTTCGCTGCCAATAAAAAGATCCAGCACATCCATTTTGGGCGCGACATAATAACCCGATGCATGTTTGCGCACTTGCGGCATACGGTAATCGGGCAACCGCGCTTCAATCATTTTTCCGGAGGGCAACGGCAAATGGATCATTCCCTTCTCGTCCGCATGATGGTCGCCCCGCCGCAAATCAATAACTTCACCGTTCGTGAGAACAATTCTAAGTCTTTGAATATATTTGCGCGTAGCACCATATTTAAACGTTCGCGCACCGGAGGCGTTTGTGGCAACCGTGCCTCCTAGAAAACAGCTTCGCTCGGTAGGATCCGGCGGATACAGCAACCCTTCTGCTTCAACAAACCGCTGAAAATCGGCAAGCCTCACGCCTGCCTCGGCGACGGCGCTGCCATTGTTTGGCTCGGTGCGAACCAGGCTCTTGATTTGGTCCAGCTCGTCCGTTGCGAGTACCACGCCACCAAATGGAATTCGGCCGCCAACCGTGCCGGTGCCGGCGCCTGACACAGCGACGGGAGTCTGCTCGCGTGAGGCCTCGGAAAGAATGCCAGCAACCTCCGCCGCGCTTTTTGGAAACAGCACGCGGTCGACGCGACCGCCCTGCAAATAGCTGGCATCCGCCAGGTAGGATTGGATTTCGTCAGGGCTCGATTTTGTTAGCATTCAAGAACCACTGATCCACGCATTGTCCGATAAACTTCAGTTTGTCGTTGACGTTAGCTAGCTTCTCTCGCGAGGCAACGACAAACTGAAGTTTATCGGACAGACCTCAGACTTATGTCAGCTGTAATTCGCGCTCGCGCAAAGCCTTGATCCGATCGCGCAACTCGGCGGCACGCTCGAATTCAAATCGCTTGGCCGCAAAGCGCATTTCGTTTTCGAACCGCGCGATCGTTGCCTCAATATTTTCAGGCAAGTAATCCTCGGGCTGATCGAGTTCAACGGGTACTTTGAAGTAGTCAGCCTCTGAGACGCTTATCAAAGTGGACTCGATAGGTTTCACGATCGTCTGCGGCGTAATGCCGTTTTCGCGATTATAGACCTCTTGAATTGAGCGCCGTCGATTCGTCTCATCCAGTGCTCGTTTCATCGAATCTGTAATTCGGTCGGCATAAAGAATTGCTTTTCCGCTCGAATTCCTGGCAGCCCGTCCGATGGTTTGAATCAATGATTGTTCAGAACGGAGGAACCCCTCTTTGTCGGCATCCAGTATTGCCACAAGAGATACTTCCGGCAGATCCAGACCTTCGCGCAGCAGGTTTATTCCCACCAGGACGTCAAACTCACCGCGCCTCAAGTCGCGCAAAATTTTTATTCGTTCGAGTGTTTCTATATCGGAGTGCAAATAACGGACGCGCACGCCGACTTCGGTGAAATACTCCGTCAGATCCTCGGCCATGCGTTTCGTCAACGTCGTAACCAGCACCCGCTCTTTGCGTTCAGCCCTCTGACGGCACTCCTCCAACAAGTGATCGATCTGACCTTTGACCGGATGAATCTCAACTTGCGGATCCATCAAGCCTGTAGGCCGAATGATCTGTTCCACTACTTCACCGCTTGACTTGGTCAGCTCATAAGGTCCAGGGGTCGCCGAGACGTAGATTGTCTGGCCAATACGAGCCTCAAACTCGCCGAAATTCAACGGTCTATTGTCCAGGGCCGAAGGCAGACGGAAACCGTATTCGACCAGCGTTCGCTTGCGCGACTGGTCTCCCTCAAACATTCCGCGTACCTGCGGAACGGATTGGTGCGACTCATCAATTACGATCATGCTGTCACGCGGGAGATAATCGAGCAGTGTCGGTGGGGGCTCGCCCGGGTTCTTGCCCGTCAAGTGTCTTGAATAATTTTCGATGCCCCGGCAAAAGCCCATCTCCTTGATCATCTCGAGGTCAAACATTGTGCGCTGATGTAAGCGTTGCGCCTCAACCAGTTTGCCCTCAGCGATCAACTTTGGCTCCCACCACTCCAACTCTTCGCGGATCGACTTGAGTGCCCGCTTAATGGTGCCGCGCGACATAACGTAGTGGGTCTTCGGATAGATCGGAATGCGCGACTTATGGCGTTCGATGACCTCGCCCAACAACGGATCTATTGTTGAAATCGAATCGATCTCGTCACCCCAAAGCTCAATGCGATAAGCCAGATCCTGATAGCTGGGAAAGACTTCCACAACATCCCCACGCACACGAAACGATCCCCGTTGAAAATTCACGTCCGAGCGTTCGTACTGCAATTCGACCAGTCGTTGCAGCAAAACCTCGCGCGACATGCGGCTGCCAGGCTCGATGAACAGCAACAATCCGTAATACGCATCGGGATCGCCAAGGCCGTAAATACACGACACGCTTGCAACTACGATCACGTCACGTCTCTCAAATAACGCCCGAGTGGCCGACATTCTCAGCCGGTCTATTTCTTCATTAATAATCGCTTCTTTTTCTATGTAGACGTCGGCCGCTGGAACATAAGCTTCGGGCTGGTAATAGTCGTAGTAGGAAACGAAATATTCAACCGAATTGTCAGGGAACAGCGAACGAAATTCCTGGAAAAGTTGGGCGGCAAGCGTTTTGTTATGGGCGAGTACGAGCGTGGGTCGCTGCGTGCGTTCGATGACACTCGCGACCGTAAATGTTTTGCCGCTCCCGGTGATACCCAGCAATACCTGGTCTTTGGCGCCGTCGCTGAGGCCTCGCACCAATGCATCGATTGCCTGAGGCTGATCGCCTTTCGGCTGATAGTCAGAATGAAGTGTGAAACGCATTCTCTAAGATAGTAAATGGTAAATCGTAAATAGTGAAAAGCGGGCGGGATAACGATTTCGGATTTGGGATTGCGGATTTCGGATTTTGCCTAATCGCCGTTGAATCATTTAGTCGCGCGCAGATAACTAAAGACACGATGACTCAAAATACGCAATCCGAAATCCCAAATCCGAAATTCTTTTCGCACATTTCGCGCTTTGGTGCTTTTGAATGTTAAGTCAGAAAGGCCGTGAACACGCTGTGTTCACGGCCAATGTGATTGTGATCAAATTGGGCTCGGGACTGCTCCCTGCTGTAATTGATTACAAGCGTCCACCCATTGCTACACGCAATTCCATGGCAGGGTCTTTGCAACCGGCAACCTCCGCGAAGACGGCAGCGATTCGTTCTCACCGCTGGATGCCAGAAGTCCAATCAGTTTCTGCCGAAGCTCGACACTTGGATGGTTCTCGATAGCGCGCACTAGCGGCTGAATCTCGCCCGCCTTGGCGGCTAGGAACAGCAGCGAAAAAGCGCTGTACGAATCTTTACCTCCCTCACCGATCAAGGTCTTGATCGCGTCGCTCACCAGCCCTAAAGCCTCGACAAATCCGTAAAACGAATCATCGCGAGCTAGCCAGGGCGCGGAGCTTTTTGCTGCAGTGCGACGTTCGGCAAGCTCTGCCGCAGCGCGGCGCAGGATGGCCATATCTTCGAACCAGCGTTGGTCTTCAATCGAAGTATCTTCTCCGGAATCACAAATGCCCCCAGTGGGTTCTGGTCCAGCAGCTCTATTGGTAACTTCTGGATGGGTCTGTTCTGGAACGTTCGCGGAGATTCTCTTACCGGCCATCTCTTTTCCTCCCGGGCTGATTCTCTTGAACCCTCTCTGGCTTTCCCATCAGGTTTGAAATTCATTTCCCAGAGGCATGGACTCTGAGAGCAAATGGCTCTCCCTGTCCTCGACTCCTGCTGTTTCAGTTTCGTTAGGCAGCTCATTCGGTGGCCAATCACCAATATCTATTATGTCTCCACCGCCCGCAGATGCACCTGCCGCTAAGGCCAACGGACGTGATTCGGCAGCAGGAGGTGTTGCCATGCCTTTACTGGAGACACGGTCGTTTTCAATCTTCTCTGAAGATCGAAGCAACTCGAACTTAGTCATCACAAGCCGGGTCGTACTGAGACCAATACTGCTATCAAGATCGCATAACTGTTCAGCAACGACGCGCTCGGAGACTCGGTCAAACGCATTACGCAGTTCCCTGCCTGCAGTATTGGGGCCGTCCGCTACGACCAATTCAAAATCACGACCCGCAGCAATCCGTCTGCGCGCGTGATTGAGCAAAAGTAAATTCGCCTGGTTATGTGTTTTTCCCGTGGCAACGACCACTAGATGCGAAGCTTCGGTCTCGATCTCCAGATCTATGGCCCAACGAGCAAAAGCCGGAGTCAGATCGCCATCCCGAATCGCCAGGAGGAATGGCTCGCCAGAGATGTTAGCCATCATCTGTCCGTATCCCTCCCCTTCGGACGGTGCCACCGCAATCTCACTTTCAGGCACACCCATTTCCCGGAGAAGGGAATGCAACCTGCTAACTAGCCAGGCGCCGTCCTCCAATAGTGAGGAGGCCAACCGAGTCGGAGCAATCACTTCTTCGACCTTCTCATCAGCCACTGGTGCACCACACTCACTGCACGTTGCATCGCTAACCGTTACCACAACCAGCGCATTGGCATTCGGCAATCGCAAAAGGGCGTGTCCGGTCTTTCGACAACTCACTTGTACCTCACGCTCAACCAAGCCGACATCCTCTAACCTCTCAATAGAAAACTCATAAGCACCCGCTGTATCTCCGGCGAGCAGCTTTGCTGCGTAACCCTCATCATGAGCTTCTCTAGCTGTGCGTAAGAACACGCGCGCGTTCTCGTCTTCCAGTCGCGAGGCGGCAAGTATGCGCTTCGTCATCGTATCCTTGCGCAAGCTCGTGAACAGCGAATCGTTGTCCTGCCTGGCAACAAATCGCTTAAAGCCTTCTGGCATGATCGGTTTCCCTGGCTCCCAATCGGGAACGCCCTGCCCTTCGCTTTCTTGAGTTCCGCTTTCGGCAGGAAGTAACTGACGCACTTCCCGACAAAATGCATCCAACTTTCTGAACGGCTCCGGGGTGTGTGAGTCATAGACGACGCCCGCTCGGATCGCGGGAGCTTTTTCATCTTCCCGATTGAAAATAAGAAACAGGACATGATCGCTGAGAGAGAATAAATCACCCTGGACGTAAGGCTGTTGATGCTGCGACTCGCTCCGGTTGGCTACAATTCTCTCCATCTCTCTAGTTCGGTCCCCACCCAACAGTAATTGGTCGAAGCAATTAAGTCTGGCGGTTCGAATTAGCGGAGTACGACCTATTTCCTGCAGTTTTTCCAGCAACTGGATACGTTCTGCGTGGCTTACGCGATGACGAATAGTCTCACTCTCAACGAATAACATAAGTGTTTTGCTAACCTGCCTTTCGTTACTTCCAGTGCTTCTAATTGGCCTGCCCGACCTTAATCCTGATGGTTTCCTGACCAGTTGTAGTTGCCGAGTACCGCCGTTGCCGCGCGATTCTCAAGGCCATCGACTCGTAACCGTCCATCCCAGATTTGTGGTTGGACACCGCCGCTTGCAACACACGCCCGTTTTCAATTTGCATAACCACATCGACCAACTGATAGCTGGCCGCGACCTCCTTCGACTTATTGGTTTCCTCGCCTGGCACAGGCGTCGTCTCTTTTGCAGATATGGAAATGGAAGTCTCAGCAACTCTTGGCGTGGTTTGACTGCGCAGCAAGACGCTATCGTCCCGCCGCCGATTCTGCTCGGAAAATGATACGACTTCCTTTGCCTTTGAAACTTGATTCTCTACCGTCGAATTCCTTAGCGGTTCGCTGTGAGGGTTTTGCACATGCTCTGCTGGGCTTTCGAGTGAGGGACGAGGTTTGCTCTCAAGCTGCGAACCCGCCGGCGCGATCGATTCGGCTCTGCCTCGAAACCCTCCGGTGACTGCGATCACACTGGATAGGCCTAACATCATGATGCCAGCCGCAGTCATTACTATCACTCGGCTTTGCGTAGTCACGGGCGGAACATACGGTGGCAGCGCACGAACCTCGACACCCTTAAGCTCCGCAGGTTCAGCAGGCAATGTGGCTGCAATGCTGGCAGGCTGGACGCCGGGCACGGGTTCCGTTGTTGTCAATGAATCGATCTGTAGGGGACTCTCATCCCAACAGCCGAACAACTCCGATACCACTCTTTGTAACGAACTCTCGATTGAACGGCGCGAGGGCCTTATCAGCGGGTTGAAATTAAATGGTGAAGCCGGCTGCGCTAAAGCCACACATATAGCTTGAAGCCCGGAGAGAGAATCAAGTTGCACATCAACAAGCTCGCCGTCCTGAAAATAAAAGGTAGCTGGAGCTTTTGGGTACTCGATCATCAGACGGCCGGTTTTTCGCTGGTATCGAAGAATGCCCACCAAATCCGAGAGGGGATAATCATTGAGGTGTCCTGTCAACACCACGAAGCGACTATTCTGCATCTTGCTTAACTCCTTAACTTATTGCGTCAGTCGCGACGACTCTGCTCTTAGGCAATGCTCGCATCTCACTTGCAATAAGGGGGGACGCGGCAAGGAAGGTCAAATTCAGGGAAAGTCCGCGAAAGCTGTTTCGCTAGAGTACTGTCTAGAGTTTGAAGAACCCTGTATTCATCGATCACACCACTTTGGTTTCCGATTTCCTGGTAGGAGAGCGCCAGTCCATAATGGGCTTTCGCTAGCTTTGGGCTGAGAAGTGTTGCCCGTTTGAATGCGTTTGCAGCATCTAGATGGTGTCCCATCCGGAAGGAAGAAAGTCCCATTCCGTAATGCGCTTCTGCAACGTTGGGATTAAGGCGCAGGCATTCTCTAAACGCTCGGAGGGCATCTTTGTCCTTTTTCAAGATTAGATATGCTTGACCCAAACTGAGGTGAACTTCGGCAGATGTTGGTTCCAATTCAATAGATCTTAAATACGCCTCAACAGCTCCCTTTACGTTACCCACGTCAAAACGATCGCGGCCGGTCTTAAACAGCTGAAACGCTTCTTTCTGGCCTGGTTCAGCATTCTTCGGAGCAGCGTTTCGAACTGTCACGACAGGCTCAGAGGCGACTTCGGATCCGGTTGATGTAGTCAGTTGCGGAGGTGGCTCTCCGACTACGATTGGCACGGACGATGGCAGTTCTCGAGTTCCTAATTGAAAAAGCCCAATATCCAACCGCTCGAACTTTGATAGACGAAAGTTGCTTGCGGAAGGTAATGCCGGTAATTTCTGGGAAGAAGTGAAATTGACGATTCTTGCGATGCTATCATCGAAATAATAAGTGAGACTCCGATATGTGACCTCAATCGGTTCCTGCGTAAGCACTCCGGATTCAAACACTACCAGGTTCGTCACCATCTTTGTCCAGTTGCCGAATCGGTCAAATTCGTATGTGTAAGTTTCTCTACTGAGAATCGACCCGCCGTCCCCCCGCATTGTCATCTCGGCAATATTGCCCTTGTCGTCGTACTTATACTCTTCCGTGCCGACGGAAGAATTCGCCACAGGGTACGAAGCGTTTTCAATCCTCTTCCCGGCCACATCATAAGTAGTGATTTCCACTAACTGTCGCGGCCCTTCAATTACTTGCCCAGCCTTCAGTTGCAACTTTGCAAATTCCGTTTTCACGCGACGCACAGATCCATTCAGACCGTCCTGTGCTTTCGTGCTGTCCAGAATTGTTACCGCGGCGGGTGGGCGACTGGCGGCCACGCTGCTTTGCGGGCGAGCTTCTGGAGCCAGCGACAACGAAGATGTTAGTGCCAAGCACCAAATTAGAACGGGTTTTGCACAACGAGTCATGCCCGCTCCGGTTTCAAACGAGGAAATAGTGACAACACTCCGGTCAGGGAAGGACAATAGAACTGTTTGCGAAAGCGTGTAATGTTAAATCCGGTTCCGAGGACCCGGACCGGAACGGCTAAGTGAAAGCTCGGGGCTGGTTTCATTCCCCAGCGGGGTACCCCCGAGTCAGTCTATATCTTGTACATGCCGGCGCGAAGAATACAATAAGTGGGTACAAATTACTAGTAAAACTATTGTGAAACTATTCCGGATCTCCCCAAAATCGGACCCGTGATCCATTGCTGCCGCGATCCTATCTGCACACTGCGCCACGGCGTGACACGGTCAAGCGAGAGATCCTAAATGATTCTGAGGTCTGAAGGGTGCAAATTGCGGCTGCACTAAACCCCTAACTGCAATGTTTGAGGGTTGCGAATTCTCGCTTCGCGCGTCTGGAACCGCCGTCTGTAGTGTGTGACTGGTTTACTGCTCGTCGCTAAACTTGTAGCCGATTCCCCAGACGGTCAAGACCATTTGAGGATTTTCCGGGTTCTCTTCGATCTTGGCTCGCAGACGATTGATATGGGAATCAATCGTCCGGTCATAGCCCTCATAGGAGTAGTCCCAGATTTTTTCAAGCAGGTATTTGCGGGGAAAAACCCGACCGGGGTTCGATGCAAAGAGGCGTAGGAGGTCAAACTCTTTAGGAGTTAGCTCAACTTGTCGGTCTCCGATGGTTACTTCGCGCTTCGCCGGATCGATCCTTAGCTTGCCACGTACGATGGGCGCCTCGTCCCTAACACCGTCAGGACCCGAAGCATTTCTGGTTCGCCGTAACACAGACTTGATCCGCGCCTCGAGTTCACGCAGGCTAAAGGGCTTGGTGATATAATCATCCGCTCCCATCTCCAGCCCCAGCACTTTATCAACCACGTCGTCTTTTGCCGTAAGCATCAGGATTGGCAAATAGCTGAGCTTCTCTCTGAGCTCCTTGCAAACCGCCAAACCGTCCATTTTCGGCAGCATTAGATCAAGCACAACCGCATCCGGAGGATCGTCGAGAGCTGCCTTGACGCCGGCTACGCCGTCTTCGGCGGTCTTCACGTTGTAGCCTGCTCGAGAGAAGTACTCGCTGATTGCAGTAGAAATATTCTCGTCGTCTTCGACAACAAGCAATGAAACTCTGCGTTCGCCTGCGTCGGGTACCGAGAAGTTGTCTTTGGGTGATTTCTGTCTGTCAGTAGCAGTAGCCATTAGAATTCTAACTCGGGAACTGACAAGCAGGAGGCTCAGAGGGTATACGCCACGGAGATCGCAACGCAACTCGGGCGAAGGAATAGTACAAGACAAACGGCCCAAACTTCAAGCCTAAGTTTCGCTGGGTCAAGAAAAAAGAGCCGAATGCCCCAAAGCCTAATGGTCCCATTCATTCCCATCCATCCACCCTTTAGAAACTCCCTTCCTCCTGACCCTTGCGGTTTGAGAGGTTCCGCATTCCTGCTAAGAGATCTTTGCGCGTGAAAGTCCATTTGAAGGGGGAAGCAGTCTGTTCATAGTAGCGTTGAAAAGCCAGCAGTCGTGCTTCGAGTTGGGCCAAGGAGGAGAAGTCGTTAGGGGTGAGTACCTTTCTTTGAACGATTGAGAAATAGATCTCGATTTGATTGAGCCAACTGGCATGGATGGGGGTATGCACAAGGTGAGCATTGGGCCACTGGGAGCGCAGTCGCGCAACTGCTTTCTGACCGCGATGCGCAGAGCAGTTGTCCATGATCCAAAAGACGCGTTGGGCCGAACGGTATGGCTCTTGGGCCATCACTTCTCCCACCAGACGGTCCACCGGCGCAATACCGTTTTTCGGCTCGCAACGGCCGAAGATTTTGGCCCGATGCACGTCCCAAGCGGCGAAGTACGTGCAGGCGCCTTCACGGAAGTATTCATGTTCGACGCGCATTGGTCGGCCGCAGGCTGGCGGTAACGTGGGCTGTTTTCGGCGGCGCGCTTGAATGCTGGTTTTTTCATCGAGGGAGATGACAAAATCCTCTGGTTGCAACGGTTGCCCGTCCCAGACGCGCTCATAGAGATCCAGGATGCGCCCGGCTTTGAGAGCGAATTGTGGATCACGCGGGAAGATCCAACTGCGCTGTTGCCAGGGACGAAGCGCATCGGTGCTCAGCCAACGCCAGAGCGTAGCCCCGCTAATATTGGCCACCAACCCCTGTCCTATCACCTCGCGTTTAATATCAGCGATGGCCAGGTGCGATAAGGGCATCCCTAGGCGCTGGGGCAGTTCACAAGCGAGGGCTTTAACCTGAACGACGAGACTGGGGGGAAAAGCGAGCCGGACGCCCGCCGCGAGGTTGTTCCTCGAGACCGGGCAAGCGCTCCAGAGCGAATCGCTTGCGCCACTTGCTAACAATCTGACGCGGCGTGTCCAAACGAGCGGCGATGACATCGTTCGCTAAACCTTGGGCTGCGAGGAGCACAATCTTGGCTCGGATGACATCACGATACGGTGACGTATATTTTCGCGTCCGCGCCTCCAGTCGCGCCTGTTCATCGCTCGTTAGGACGATGCGATACGGGCTATCTTTCGGCATTGAAGGCCTCCCTTTCGGAAGGCCATTTTAGCCGAAGTCAGCCAGCACGGCTAGGAGAATACGTCATCGTAATTACGAATATGAGTACTAAGCTAGGGGGCTAGGGCTGGTTGCTAACAGGTGTGTTAGTCCCTGAAGCCACCTTTCGTAAACGCCCCTGAAACTGCAATAGGACACGATGAATTTGGGGGGTTCCCTCGGCGTCTTTCACAAGTTGATCGAGAACAGCTTGCCCGCGCGGATCGCCCAGCCCGACAAGAGCTTCCGAGGCTGGAATCAACAGGGCAAAATCATTGTGGCCGAACGCCTGACGAATTGTCTCAACCACAAGCGGGAAAACACGGGGATCATCTTTCCCAACCGCACCGAGCAATCGCAAAGCATTAGCCCTTACCTGGGGATAGTTGCCTTTCGCGGCGTAGCGCAGTCCGAGATCGATTGCGCGTTTGTCACCGTACGCGCTGAGGCCTAAAAGCGCCGAGGCTTTGATCGTGTCATGCCATGAAGGCAAATCTAGCAACCCGCTGAGGGCCTCATATGCTTTGGGATCCTTCGTTTGCCCCAGGGCCAGGGCGGCAGCTCGGATAACCGCGTAACTCGGGTCGTTCAGTAGTTGCTGGTAAACGGTAGCCAGCGAAGCGTCTCTAAAACTGGCAAGGGAGGTCACCACTTGAGCTCGGACTCTGGCGTTTGGATCCTTTGTAGCTGCCAGCAAGGCAGTGCGAACTACATCTATCGGAGTTCCCACGAGCGTCGCAGCCGCTTCAAGGCGCGCCCCCCAGAATTTATCTTGCGTCAGAGCTTTGGCAACTTCCATCGTGATTGACTGCTTTTCTGCAGCGGCGACAGCATCGTTTTTGATACGACCGCCAAGCTGATTCAATGCCCATGTGCGCCCCAAAGGATCCTCGTCTTTCGCAAGCTGGTAGACCAGTTCTTCGGTTGTCTTGTTGAACTCAAGCTCTTTGATAAGCGTGCCGTGATAATCGAAATTCACCAGGAGCGGCTTAGAGTCCGTGTTGAAGATAAAACTCTGTTCCTTTTTCGACTCGATCTGCACGCGTTCAATGCGCGTTTCCGTTGCGGTACCGATCTCTATTTCGGCCGGCGTTTTAAACAACGAGACCTGCGGATATTGCGAGTCAGGGTCAGGCCTTTGGATCTGTTCTACGGTCAGCTTGAGTGCCTTTGCCGCCGCATCGTAATTCTGCGTCACACGAAAGACGGGATGACCCATGCGATAAAGCCATTCGTCGAAGAACCAGTCCATCGACTGTCCCGTCGATTCTTCTATGGCGATACGAAATTGAGCTGTTTCCACCGGCTGGTTGGCATATTTACGTAAATAGTAGTTGATCGCGCGCCACCAGCTTTCCTCACCAAGGCTCTTTCGCAACATGTGCAGTACCGCCCCGCCGCGCGGGTAGGTATAGGTGTCAAAGACCGCGTCTGGATTGTCGTAGTTTTTAGTTACTATCGGGCGTCGATTGCCCGCCTTCCAGGCCGCGAAATAAGCATCCTGATTGGCCTTCACATCGGAGTACAGAAAATCGTCGCGACCTAATTTGTACTCGTCCCACATAGCTTGAAAGTACGTGGCAAAGCTTTCGTTGAGCCAGATGTCGGCCCAGGTACGACAGGTCAAGTAGTCTCCGAACCACTGGTGCGCCAACTCATGCGACTGCAAGCCATCGCTCGTTTGATCGAGCTCTGTTCGTTGGTCGTGAATCATATTGTCTGTTTGGCTGGTGGCCGAAATGTTCTCCATACCCCCCGGGAAATCACGCACCATCGTTTGGGCGTACTTGGAATACGGATACCTGACGCCGGTCTTTTCCGAAAAAAACTTAACCATCTCTGTGAGCCGAGCGGTCGTGAGTCTTCCCTCGGCCGCCTCGCTGGGATATACGTTGGAGATGATAGGGATTCCTTGATAGTCGGAAACAATCGGGGTGTATTCGCCAACGATGACCGACGTCAGGTAGCTAGCGTGAGGCTGGTCAATCTTCCAATGAAACGAGCGGGTGCCGTCTTTGTTGTCTTTGGTTTCCAGCAGCTTTCCGTTTGAAACTACGGATAGCGGTTTTTCAACAGTCGCTGTTAACTCAGAAGTGAAGAAATCGTTGGGGTGGTCATAGCAGGGAAACCAGTAGTGGTTATATTCGCTTTCTCCCTGAGACCAGATTTGTTTCGGACGACGCGGGTCTTCAGGGGACGGCTTGATGAACCTCAAACCCCCGCCGATCAAGCCAACGACCTTCGGTGTTGGTCCATTCGTGTGGTAATCAATGACTAACGTCTCGGTCTCAGTAGGCTGATAAGCCCGATCAAGTGTAATGTTAAGTTTCTGGCTGGGAATGTCAGTAACAAACTTCAGTTGCGTTGTGGGCAGTAACTTTACAGCAGTAACAGTTATATTTGCTGCGTCCAACTGCAGATCATTCAAATTGCTGACCAGCGGCGAGAAAATGAATGTCTCTCGCCCGATTGCCTGTTCTCGTTCCCAATCAAAACTGAGATCCAGCGCGATATGTCGAGTATCGTAGTTGTGATCGGGGACGTATTGGGTGGGCGGGAAAGGCCGCACACGCTGAAGCTGTTGTGCTTGCGGAAGCTGTGGGGCAGCGCGCCCGCTCTGAAGCGGGAAAAGCGCTGTCGTGATTATTAAGACCAGGCTCAAAGGCCGTAAACTAGTAAAGAACTTTCCAATTAGCATTATGATGCTCCATCGATTGCAGATTAGGCCGCCCTAGACCTTTGTGATATCTAGATTCTTCCAGCGACGATTGTTACTGACATGTTCAAGGGATATTTTGGCACGGAAAGAAAGCTGCGAAAAGGAGCCAGAGATGACGCCAGAAGAAAGAGATGCGCTAATTCAACGATACGAGGAGGGATACAGCGAGGTACTCAAAGCCCTGGAGGGTTTCCGACCGGAGCATCTTTCCAGCCATCCTCTCCCTAATAAGTGGAGCGCGAGAGAGATCGTTCACCACCTCGGTGATAGTGAGAGCACCTCCGCGATGCGTCTGCGCCGTTTGCTTGTTGAAGATCATGCGGTGATCCAAGGATACGACCAGGAGCAGTTTGCAACTCGTCTGAAATACAACGAACGGGAAATGGCTCCGGCGCTGGACGCGTTTCGTGCGGCGCGAGAAACAACGGCGCAAGTGTTACGGTTAATGACAGACAGCGATTGGCAGCGCGAAGGCGAACATACTGAAAGCGGCCGATACACTCCTGAAGACTGGCTGCGGATATACGCAGCTCACGCACATAATCATGCGGCGCAGATTCGCAGGTTGCGTGAAGCACTAAACACTTAAATCACTGTCTTCCTTGACAAAGATTTTTGTCGCGCGCAAAATCCGGCTCGCCTCTTAAAACCCTTTGTTGTTCGATCTCTAAGAAATTCGAGATCAGAAATTGCTTCAGAGATCTCATATTTAGATCGACTTGAGACAATTTTGGGGTTTCTAAAGCGCTCGACAATGAACTCTGCAACAGTCCTGCAAACTTCGCTTTCTGAACTTCAATTAGTAAAACGCGGAAAAGTGCGCGACGTCTATGCAGTCGATCGTGATCGTCTACTGATCGTGGCGACCGATCGCATTTCCGCATTTGACTGTGTCTTACCGACGCCTATCGAGCGCAAGGGCGAAGTACTTACCGCGCTTTCGAAGTTCTGGTTTGAAAAGCTGAGCCACGTGGTTCCTAACCATTTGCTGGAAACGGATACCAGCGCGATGCCGCAAGCTGTTCAGGAACAAACAGAGATCTTGAAATCTCGCGCAATGCTGGTCCGTCGCACCGAGGTCTTTCCCGTTGAATGTGTGGTTCGTGGATATATAACGGGCTCTGGTTGGAAGGATTACGTGCGCACTGGGCAGGTTTGTGGCTACCGACTGCCCGCCGGTTTGCGGGAATCACAAGAACTACCCGAACCGATTTTTACTCCGGCGACAAAGGCAGACGAAGGGCACGATGAAAACATCAGCGAAGCACGAGCCGGCGAAATCCTTGGTGAAGACATAGCGACTTTCCTGCGCGACACCTCGCTGCAACTTTATCGTGAGGCCCGAGACTATGCTCGCAGCCGTGGAATAATCATAGCGGATACGAAGTTTGAGTTTGGCCGGGACAAAAATGGTCAGGTTATTCTGATCGATGAAGTACTGACCCCCGACTCTTCCCGCTTTTGGCCCTTGGAAGGCTATTCCCCCGGAAGGTCGCAACCCTCTTTTGATAAGCAATACGTCAGGGATTACCTCGAGACAGTCCACTGGGATAAAACGCCACCGGCGCCACAAATCCCGCCCGAAGTTGCGGCAGCTACGACCGCCAAATACCTTGAAGCGTACCGACTTTTAACTGGCAAGGACCTTTAGTAGCAGCGCAAAGACTGTCGATGTCAGGGTCGACCTTTCACGCGGATAGGAAAATCCATGCAGATGCGTTCCCGCCTCGAGGCGCTCATTGAGGAAATGTTGGACGGCCACATTTTGTTGGAAGAGGCCCTGGCAGAGTTTGAGAGGGTTTACATTCAAAAGGCTCTCAATCGTCATCAAGAGCACCTCAGCAATACAGCCAAAGTGCTAGGAATCCACCGAAATACCCTTTCCAAGAGAGTATCTGCCTACCATAAAGATCAGCGAGCCATGGCCAAGGCCAAGCGCGCCGGCCAATAGGCAAATAGGTTTCGCCAGCACGAAGTGCTCCATTTTCTTTAAATCTAGTGAGTTGACAATCCCTTGGTGGCACTATATTCTTAGCACTCGCTGACAAAGAGTGCTAATTCTTCTTCAAGAAGGAATTCTAAGCTCAACCAATGCATAACTTAAGTGGCAAATCGAAAGGAGAAACTACGAGCAATGGCAACGAATATCAGACCTCTTCATGACCGCGTGATTGTGCGCAGGATTGAAGAAGGAGAGCAGGTGCGGGGTGGAATCATTATTCCCGACACCGCCAAGGAAAAGCCCCAGGAGGGGGAGGTGGTCGCGGCCGGTGAAGGCAAATACAAGGAAGACGGCAGCCGGCAAGCCCTCGACGTAAGGAAGGGCGATCGCGTCCTTTTCGGAAAATATAGCGGCTCTGAGATCAAGATAGATGGCGAAGAGCTTCTGATCATGCGCGAGGACGAGATTCTCGGAATTCTTGAACGCGCCGGTGCAGCAACCGGGACCAAAAAAGGCGGCAAGTAGTCGAAAAAGACTCGGCCGCTTTTTCGTTTGAACCAAATTCCACAACATTAGCAGGAGAAGAGACAGACATGGCAAAGCAAGTGATTCACGGAGAGGAGTCGCGCGCGGCGATTTTGCGAGGGATTAATCAGCTCGCCGACGCGGTAAGGATCACGTTGGGACCCAAAGGTCGCAACGTAGTGATCGACAAGAAGTTTGGCTCACCAACTATTACTAAAGACGGCGTGACCGTGGCGAAGGAAATCGAGCTGAAGGACTCGCTCGAGAACATGGGCGCCCAGATGGTCCGCGAAGTCGCCTCAAAGACTTCAGATGTTGCGGGCGACGGGACTACAACCGCAACAGTTCTCGCCCAAGCGATTTTCCGCGAAGGTGTTAAGACGGTCGCCGCGGGCGCCAATCCGATGGCTCTTAAGCGCGGCATTGATAAGGCAGTCGAGCGTGCGACTGAAGAGATCAAGCGATTGTCGAAACCCGTTAGAGGTGACGCAATTGCACAGGTGGGAACAGTTTCCGCCAACGGCGATGCAACGATTGGGAATATCATTGCCGAAGCAATGAACAAGGTCGGTAAAGACGGTGTGATCACGGTCGAAGAATCAAAGACCATGGAAACTTCGCTTGAGGTCGTTGAGGGGATGCAATTTGATCGTGGTTACCTCAGCCCTTACTTCGTCACTGACCCCGAGCGCATGGAAGTAGTACTCGAGAATCCCCTGATCTTGATTCACGAAAAGAAGATCAGTTCCATGAAAGACTTACTGCCGTTGCTCGAGCAAGTTGCCAAGATGGGCAAGCCGATGCTGATCATCGCAGAAGACGTCGAGGGTGAAGCGCTGGCAACTCTTGTTGTTAACAAGCTCCGCGGCACCTTGAACATTGCGGCGGTGAAAGCACCCGGCTTCGGCGATCGCCGTAAAGCGATGCTCGAAGACATTGCAATCCTGACAGGCGGCAAGGTCATTAGTGAAGATCTCGGCATCAAATTGGAAAATGTCAAACTCGAGGATCTTGGACGTGCAAAGAAGATCACGATCGACAAAGACAATACGACCATCGTCGAAGGCGCCGGCAAGCAGTCGGACATTGAAGGCCGCGTCAAGACGTTGCGAGCTCAAATTGACGAAACTTCTTCCGACTATGACCGCGAGAAACTTCAGGAACGACTCGCCAAACTCGTGGGCGGTGTGGCCGTCATTAAAGTTGGCGCGGCCACCGAAACGGAAATGAAGGAAAAGAAAGCTCGTGTTGAGGATGCAATGCACGCGACGCGCGCCGCTGTCGAGGAAGGCATCGTACCCGGCGGTGGAGTTACTCTGGTCCGTGCCGCCAAGGCACTCGAGAAGTTCACGATTAACAAAGATGGCGAAGGCGATCCGGACGAGCAAATCGGAGTAAACATTGTCCGCCGAGCACTGGAAGAGCCGTTGCGTCAGATCGTGCAGAACGCCGGCAAGGAAGGCGCTGTCGTCGTCGAGCGCGTTCGTTCCGAAAAGAGCGAGAGCTTTGGATTCAACGCTCAGACTGAGCAGTACGAAGACCTGGTCAAGGCAGGCGTTATCGATCCTGCCAAGGTCACTCGTACGGCGCTACAGAATGCTGCATCCATTGCAGGCCTGATGTTGACCACGGAAGCCATGGTTTCAGAGCTTCCCGAAGAGGACAAGGGCAGCCCGGCGATGCCGGGGGGCATGGGGGGCATGAGCGGTATGGGGATGTAAACATCCCAACGACTTGCATTAAGAAAAGCGGCTTCGCTCGAAAACGAGCGAAGCCACTTTTGCTTTTTTGCCGGTAGCTACACCACTGGGCGAGGTCTATTTGGATTTGAACCTCGCCTCAATCACGCCACGATGCTTCTTTCCGTATTGCACGGTCAGCTGGGGATACGTCGATGGCTCGGCCTTCAAATCTTTTATCGCAAGCTTACGTTCGACATCGCGAATGTCAGTTTCGCTGGCTTCGATCTCCATGAACAATCCGAACGGCAGTTCGTCTACAACGATTTCCGCATCGCCCAGGCGCCAACTCATGCGCCGCTTCTCATAAACAAGCGTAGGTGTGAAACCAAGTGCCTGTAGGATAGCATCAAGCGCATCGGCGTCTCCGACCTCCGTCTCATCTTCCTGCTGATGCTTAATGGTCGAGGCAGTAGGAAATCTTTCCTTGTAAGTTAGAATCGCTCGCTCACCGACGCGGCGCAACCGCAAAACAGATCTACCAGGCTCGATCCCGTCGCCCGAATAGAGGGTGTTTTCTTCAAAATCGGTGGTCTTGAGCTTTCCACCGATCTCAACCAGCCGCTCAAGCACTTTCTCACGCTGCTTTTTGGTTAACCGATATTTTTTTTCGATTTCGATAGGCACAGGTCGTTTCCGATTGCCAATTGCCGATTGCCGATTTGTCCGTCCCAGAGGTGATACGAACACAAAGAGGAATTGACTCAAAGACCGAAGACCGAAAGAAGAGCCTAATTGGGCAATCGGAAATGTCAAGCCTGTCGCACCCAACGCATCACTTCGGGAATACTTGCCTTCTTGCCATGCATCAACATGCCTATGCGATAAATCCGAGAGGCTAGCCAAAGGAGCAACAGCGCTGTTCCCGCCGCAATCAATAGTGAAAGGATGATTTGCCAGGTAGGCGGCGGCTGCGAAACGATCCGCACCACCATAGTGATCGGCGAGAAGAATGGAAACATGGATACCCAAAAGGCAAAGGGTGAATTGGGGCTGCGGATCACCGGAAAACCCATGTACAAGCCAGCCATTAACACAAACACGACAGGCATCGCTAGTTGTCCACCCTCTTGTGTATTAGTCACCATCGATCCGATCAGGACGTAACCGGAAGCGTAGATAAAATAGCCGACAACAAAAAAGAAGAAGAAATAGACGAAAAAGGAGATCGGCAGATGCGGAATGGTGATGTCTTCGAAGCCTCTGGCTGCCAGTGCGTCAACACCATAGACCGAGAGAACTGCAAAGGCGATAGTCCAAATTCCCAGTTGAGTGACGGCCACCAGCGAAACGCCGATCAGCTTGCCCAACATCAAAGTGAAAGAACGCACCGAAGAGAAAAGAATCTCAGCAATGCGAGTTTCTTTTTCCTCGACAATGGCACCCAGGATCACCTGTCCATACATGAGCACGGTGATATAGATCAGAAACGCAATGACAAAAACCATGATGAGGCCGGCGCCAGAATCCTTGACCCCTTCCTCACCTTTTTCACTGACGGCGTGACTTTCTAAATCGACCGGCCGGGATAACTCGTCGATGTACTGTTCTTTCACGCCGTTTTCAACCAGACGTTGTCTTGTTACCGCACGATTCAGTCGATCTTCGATCTGTCCACGAGTGATAATATCGCCGACATTGCGACCGTAGTAGAAAGGCTTGCTCTCGCTGTTTTGTAGAATGTCCGGAGGAATCACCAGATAACCATCCAATTCATCCCTTCCAATCCGTGCGTTTAACTGTTGCTTTAGTTCCGCCAGCGAGTGGCCAGCCACATCAACATCCTCCGTCGAGAAGTTGCCGCGCAACGCTTTGCCTGCTTTCTCCAGCCGATCCTTCGCGTTTGGGCTCATCGAGGTTGCGACGTTCGATGCATCCGGAGTCTCATCGTCGTCCTCGTCCCTAAGCAGTGAAGCGCGAAGTCGGCTTGACAGCTTCTTGCCTGCCGTAAGATCCACAACCGCAATGCGCGTGTCTCCGCCGGTCTTTATGCTGAACAGCAGCCCCGGCACCACTGTAAACACGGCTAACATTGCCGGACCAATGATCGTCATGATGATGAACATCTTCGAACGGACACGTTGGAGATACTCTCGCTTAACGATGGCCACAAACTTTTTCATATGTTCTCAGTGACTTTGGCGATAAATATTTTATTGAGACTGGGCTCGATCATTTCAAACTTCCCGATTGTTGCGCCAGACGCGACCAATCTTTGCAATAGTTCCTGTGCGCTCGCTCGTTCCGCCAACAAGACTTCGACTCCGTCGCTGTGCCACTCAACCTTGCTCACCAATGCACGATCCTCAAGCACACCGTCGCCACCCTCGAAACGGAGCGCGACTTCATGTCGGCCAAATCCCCGTTTTACTTCGCGTATGCTCCCTTCCAATACCTTCTGCGAGCGGTTTATGAGACAGATGTCGTCGCAGATTCTTTCGGCAACTTCCATTTGGTGAGTTGAAAAGATAATGGTCTTGCCCGCCGATTTAAGTTCAAGGACGATCTCTTGCAGCAGTTCGACATTCACCGGATCCAGACCGGAAAAAGGCTCATCGAGTATTAATAGATCGGGGTTGTGTAAAACTGCAGTTAGGAATTGGACTTTCTGTTGCATTCCCTTCGATAGCTCAATCGCTCGTTTGTTCTTCCAGTCACTTAACTTCACTCGGGCCAGCCAGGCATCAACCCGCTTACCCGCCTCCTTGCCACTCACGTTTTTGAGCTCTGCAAAGAAACGGAGCTGGTCGCCAACCTTCATCTTTTTGTAGAGCCCGCGCTCTTCGGGAAGATAACCGATTCGGTCTTGCACTTGTGGCGTGATTTCTCGACCAAACAGTTCAATACGTCCTGAATCGGGTGCAGTGATATTGACAATCATTCTGATTGTGGTGGTCTTCCCTGCCCCGTTTGGTCCAAGTAGCCCAAAGATTCGCCCGGCCCTGACAGCCAAGCTGAGCTGATCTACGGCCGTAAATTCGCCGTAGGTCTTGGTTACACGATCTAGCTTAACTGTGATTTCATTTCCCGACATGCGTGCGTGGTTCTCTTTCTGAGAAGTGAGTATACCCAGATCTGAATTGTCCGGGTGTGGAAAAAAGTCTAATACGAAGGCAAGAACTTGAATGTTTTGGTTGCGCACAGAGACTGACCTGATACATAGTTAGTTGTATTTGCCTTAAGCTAAAAAGAAGCTGCCGGTAACGGGCTGCTCGCGGCGTCTCCCCGAAAAACGAAACCGTAGGTATCCTTGCGTGTGGATTATGCCTGCGCAAAATAATGCCATCAACACTGTCCTCCTTCGACTAGTTTGCTGCTCACTGATCGGATCGGCCACTCCTCGGCTTTCTGGACAAACGACGCAAAAACCAACCCAGGATCAGGGTGATGTTATTCGTGTCTTCACCGATCTGGTGCAGACCGATGTCATGGTGTTTGACAAACAAGGCCGGGTCGTAAATGGTCTTCGGCGGGAAGATTTTCAACTCAAGATAGACAGCAAAGAAAGACCGATTGAGTTCTTCGAGCGTGTTACTGCCGGCAGCGATGAGGAGGCGCAACTAGCAGCCGCGCGCGGTGCTCCGAGTCCCAAAAGTGCGAATCGCAAAGGGCCGGTGCCACTCGATCGCGGACGCTCAGTCTTGTTTTACGTTGACGACCTGCATATGGACTTGTCTGGCCTGCAAGCAATTAGAAAGCTCATAAACAAGTTTCTAGACGATGAGATGGGCCAAAACGATGAGGCCGCCATCACATCTGCGTCCGGGCAAGTCGGATTTCTGCAACAACTCACCGACAACAAAGTCGTTCTTCGAGCGGCACTCGAAAAGCTTCAGGTGCGACCTTACACCGTCCGCGATTTCGACAGACCACCGATGACCGAATATCAGGCCTTATTGATCGACGGTTACGATTACGACGTTACGGAGTTTTTTATCGATGAAACTATACGTAACAATCCGGGAATGACGAGGGACATGGCCGCGAACACTGTGCGGAACAGAGCTCGGAACATGCTTCAAATGGCTTCGCATACCACTGTGGGTACGCTCTCCGGGCTGGAGAGTCTGGTTCGGCGCGCAAACAAATTGCCTGGTCGCAAGCTCGTGTTTTTCATCTCCGGCGGATTCTTTCTCGACAATCGAAACTCTGACTCAAAAGATCGCTTACAGCGAATAACCAGCGTCGCAGCACGAAACGGGGTGGTTATCTATTCCATGGACGCTCGTGGTTTGGTTGCAAGTCTGAATGACGCCAGCAGCGAGCAGGCTTTTGATCCATCCGGTCGCTTGAGTCGCTCCGCTATGGGTGAATTAACTGCTACCCAGGACGGCATGTACGCCCTCGCCAAAGACACTGGAGGTCGCGCGGTATTTAACACTAATGATCTGAGGCCAGGTCTCGCGGGCGCACTAAAGGAAACGTCATTCTATTATCTTCTAGCCTGGAAGCCAGATCGGGAGACACCAAATCCGGGGCGTTTTCGTCGAATAGAAGTAAGCATTCCAGGAAGAACGGAGCTGGTTGTTCGGGTTCGCCGCGGTTTTTTTGATATTGATCCGGAACCTCCGCTCGCGAAGAAGAAGGAAGAAAAGCCTTCGAAGCAGTCGCCGACAGTTGATAAGCAGTTGCAAGAGGCACTCGGGGCTCCTTATCCAGATCGTCATCTCCCAATCTCGCTGGCTCTCAATTACATGCATACAGCTGAGAAGGGTGCCCGCCTTTCGGCCTCTATGGAGGTGCCAGGTGAGTTTCTCACCTTCGGTCCTGAAAACGGGCAGCCTCAGGCCGTGCTGAGCGTCATGGGTGCGTTTTTTAATGACCGTGGTCAACGGGGACAGAGTTTCAATGGGAAAATCAATGTAACTACGACGCAAGACGAAGTCGCCAAAGGGTACAAGCGGGACTTGTCCTACACTTATCCGGTGACTGTCGACCCGGGCCTCTACCAGGTGCGGGTAGTAGCGCGGGATGAAAAAAGCGGACTGGTTGGCAGTGCCAACGGGTGGATAGAGATCCCAGATCTTTCGAAAGGCAAACTCACAATGAGTAGCCTGCTCCTGGGAGAGCGTCCCGAATCCAGCCTATCGCCGGTCTCTACTAATGTTCCGAACCCGGCTGATACGGTGGGTCTGAGCGTCAGTCACCGCTTCCGCAATAATTCATATCTTCGTTTCCTCGTTTTCGCATACAACGCGGTGCGTGCTGGTGATGGTAACCCTGATGTGGCTATCCAGATACAACTGGTCCGCGACAATCAACCGGTCCTGACAACGGCCTTAAAAAGAATTGAGACTGAGGGAATTCAGGATCTGGCTAGGCTTCCTTACGCAGCCGAAGTTCCGCTCACCGGTTTGTCTGTCGGTTACTATCGGCTGCAAGTTACGGTGATCGATCGCGTTTCCAAAGTCAGCGCCACCCAACAAGCTCGCTTTGAAATCTATTGAGCAAATCGTTCATCGTTCCCTGGAAACCGACCCGCCAGCAAATATTAGCCGCCGAAGGCAAGACGGTTCGCGATGTGATTGCGCCGGGATTAGGAGTTCTCTTTTGCGGTATCAATCCGGGACTCTACACTGCGGCGGTTGGCCACCACTTCGCCCGACCGGGAAATCGCTTTTGGCCAACGCTATACGCGGCCGGTTTTACCCGGCGCTTGCTTTCTCCTTTTGAGGAACGCGAACTGCTGAGGAATGGATACGGCGTCACCAACGTCGTGCCGCGCGCAACTGCAACGGCTGATCTACTGACGAGAGAGGAGTTGTTGAAAGGCGGCAGACGATTGATAGCGAAAATTCGACGCTATCGACCGGGGGTTTTGGCCATATTAGGCCTGGGCGCCTACCGCGCAGCCTTCAATCAACCGAAGACCACCGCGGGCCGGCAGGAAGAAATGATTGGAGATACGATTCTCTGGGTGTTGCCGAATCCCAGCGGGTTGAATGCAAACTATCAGCGAGAAGAGTTGGCAAGGTTGTTTACCGAATTGAAAGTGGCCGCAGACAAATCACCCCGTTAGACGTGAGATGTTTATAGCTCGTGGCTCCCCTCCCCTTCCTGCGCCGTCGGAGGAGCGGAATGTAAGACACAGATACCCATCTTAGGACATTATTCCCTGGACGGGTCAGGTCGGTGAATTTTCTAAACAGAGATATAATGAAGATACGGCTTAAGAGCCAAGGGATTCAGGGAGGAAAAACATGAGTTGGAGTCAACCTTCGGTCGCAACTGCAGATGTACGCGACGAGCGCGTTAGTGCTTTTCTCAGTCGAGTTTATGGCTGGATGTTTGTCGGCCTGCTGATCACCGCAGGTACGGCTTTTGTCGTCGCGACGTCTCCCGCTCTAATCAACGCTTTGATAGTTAATCGACTCGTGTTTTTCGGGATGATTATTGGGCAACTTGGGCTCGTGTTTTACCTGTCTGCAAGAGTTAATAAGGTAGCACCGACAACCGCGGCTGGCCTCTTCCTTCTATACTCAGCGCTCACCGGAGTGACCTCTTCGGTAATACTGCTGATTTACACTGGCGCTTCGATCGTCTCAACTTTCATCGTCACTGCCGGGATGTTCGGCGCCACGGCAGTGTTCGGCACGGTAACTAAAAGAAGTCTCGCGGGTATTGGCCAATTCATGTTTATGGGCTTGATAGGGCTCATCCTCGCCTCGATTGTGGGTTTGTTTTGGCACAGCGACGCGCTGCAATTTGTGATTTCAGTTGTCGGCGTGCTGGTCTTTACCGGTCTGACTGCCTGGGATGCTCAACGTCTGAAACACATGGCCGTGGCTCTCCCTGATGGTAGGCTTGGTGCGTACGCAGTTGTGGGCGCGCTCTCGCTGTATCTCGATTTTATCAATCTATTCTTCTTCTTGTTGCGATTCACGGGAAACCGCCGTGACTAGGATCACAGCTCCTGGGGGCTTTCAGATTGCTTTGATAGCGCTGTCGAGGGAATGTTAATATGCGAAGCGGAGACCAAATATGAAGGGCAAAATTTCAAAGAACCTGGAAGCAATACTTCGGGACGACGATGGCAGGAGGCTGCTTCGTCGTTCGCTTATTACTGGCAAAGACAGCGAAATAACAATTGGTAGAACACGTTACCGAGTTTCGACAAAAAGTGGGAACTTTTACAAACCCGGGTTTGCCTCATCATATTCGGGTCGTTTCGAACGGCGAACGGCGAGATAATCCAACCGTATGGAGTTTGCTGTCTCGGCGGTTTTCCTCATCGTACTTCTCCTCCCGGGCTTTATCCTTCAAACAGCATACGCAAAAGGTTTTTGGCGTTGGAACAGTCCGACGTCAACCAGATCGCTTACTGAGCAAATTCCGGCCGGGATTATCATAGCCAGTATTCTGCATGCGGCGTGGGCGGGAGTCTCTCTCCTTTTCGGATATCGAGTCGACTTTAAGTCCGTCGCCATGTTGTTGACCGGCTCGTATGGAAATGACTCAGCACATTTCGAGGCTGCCCTGAACGCCCTGACGGATAACCCTTACAAAATATTCTTTTACTTCATTAGTCTGTATTCAGTGGCCGCGACGATCGGCTATGTGGCGCACTCGTTTGTTAGAAAACAACGATTAGACAGGAGGACTCGCGTCCTCAGATTCAACAACCAGTGGTTCTACCTCTTAACTGGCGAGATAACTCAATTCAAGGAATCTGCGGAGACTTACCCCGAGGTCGACGGCGTATTCTTAAACACCATCGTTCACCATGAAGACGGAGACTACCTGTACAGAGGATTGGTTGCTGACTTCTTTTTTGACAAGGATGGCAACCTTGATCGTGTGCTGCTTAGGTTGGTAGCCCGGCGAAGGTTGTCTAACGATCGCAAACCAGGAGAGGACCCTACCCCATACGAACCTGACGAGAGGTACTACGAAATCGAAGGTGATTTCTTCGTGCTTCGGTACTCCGAAATGTCCACGATTAATATCGACTACATTTTCGTTACCCCAGAAGAGGAAGCACAACCATCGTCCGATGATGACCCACCAAAAACATCGCCACCGCCTCAGGCTTTGACAGCCAGTAAGACCTAAAGAAGAGCCCTGCACTCAATGCAGGCGAGTCGTACTCGTGCTAGTCAGCTACCTTCACAATCTGCTTGCCCAGATTCTTGCCGGTAAACAATCCGATGAAAGCTTGCGGTGTGTTTTCAAAACCCTCCGCGATCGTTTCCGCATGTCTCAGTTTGCCTTCGGCTAGCCACTGGCTCAACTCGCGGACACCCTCAGGAAACCTGGACATGTATTCCGTAATAATGAAGCCCTTCATTGAGGCGCTGTTAACCAGCAGGTAAGGTTGCGGGCGTAGACCGATGTTAGGTTTGTCGAGGTTGTAGATCGAGATCTGTCCACAAATGATGATGCGCGCGCCGTGACGTATCACTGGCAGCACAGCATCTGAGACTTCACCGCCAACATTGTCGAAATAGATGTCCACGCCGCCCGGACAAGCCTCTTGCAGCGCTCGCCGTATGTCTCCGGATTTGTAATCGATGGTCGCGTCTATTCCGAGTTCCTCGCGCAGATACTTTGTCTTCTCCTCGCCACCGGCAATCCCTACCACGCGACAACCTTTGATCTTCGCGATCTGACAAACAGTCATTCCGACGGCGCCGGCAGCCCCGGACACGACCACGGTCTCACCTGGTTTCGGTTGACCGATGTCGAGCAATCCAAAGTAGGCTGTCAGGCCGGTCATACCTAAGACGCCCAGAGCTGTCGTGATGGGCGCCAGCCTCGGATCCACTTTTCTTAATTCTCCTGCTTTCACCGCGTTGTAAAGTCGCCAATCGAGCATGCCAGTCACGATATCGCCGGGCTGAAAGTCCGGTGAGCGAGATTCAACAACTTCCCCAATTGCGTTGCTCGCTATCACGTCCCCTACTTGAAACGGGGGCACGTATGAACGACCTTCGCGCATACGACCGCGGATGTAAGGGTCGACAGAGATGTATAGGGTAGGGACTAAAACCTCTCCATCCTTTAGCGGGGGAACCTCCGTCTCAACGATCTGGAAATTATCGGCCGTTGGCATACCAGTCGGGCGACTGGCGAGTCGGATCTCTTTGTTTTGCATGCGGAAATAATAAGGCGAAAGGGAAACACGGTGGAAGGGAGAATCAGCCCACTACCCCGTCTCCATGGAGCATTTCGTCGTCGGCTGTGACCTTGCCGGAATCGCCCGCCCGTTTTTTCCTCAGGATGGCTGCGGAAATCACAGTCATAATCAGACCAATTGGAAACGGCTCCATGAACGTGATAGCGACGTTGAATAGCGGCTTGTCGTACATCACCTTGAACGCTTTCATCTCCTGAAGCTTAGCGTCTATCACCTGCTGGCTCGCGCCTGAGGCCCGCACCTGCTCAACCATGTAGGTCGCAAACTTGTCAGCAAACCCGGGCATCAGCTTGAAATAGATCATCTCCCAGGTAATCACATAGCAGGAGCAAGAAATAAGGGTGATCAGAAGCCCGACGGTAAGACCCCTTAAGAAACTGATTCTTCCCCCGCCGACATTTTCGCGGTATGAGCGGATGCCGAAGAACACCAATAGGAACGAGACCACGATCGTGGTGTAGCCGATGATTTCGCCCTTGTCGACACTAATCCGATCAACCAGAGGCAACATCGCCAACATCATTAAGGATGAAATCGCGCCTGAGATCAGCCCAAATGTCAAAACAGTCTTTTTCATTGTCTTAATCTCCCGGGTCGTAGAGTCATCTAGCGAGCCCGACGTTAGGCTTGCGACTCGAGTTTGTCGTCATCCTTTAGAATGATTTCTTAGTCTTTCGCATAAATCATACTTTCGGATGGTACGAAAACTTGAAATCCGCGAAATTACAAGGCCGTTTGTAACCCCGTTTGGGGTGAATGTTTATAGACTACACGTCGCCCCACACCGCGCCGTGCGGAGGAGTGGAATGTACCTTGACGAGTACCTGCGAAGTTGAATTCCGCCCCTCCGCACGGCGCCGGAGAGGAGGAGGCGACGGGTGCTATAAACATCTCCTCCTCCTTAGTGAAACCCTTATCACGGAATAAGACCGAACTGTTTGCCAAGCTGCACGGCCTGGGTTCTTCGCTTCGCGTTCAGCTTGTCGAGCAAACGACTGGAATGGGTCTTAACGGTGTTCTCGCTCACGAAAAGCTTTTCGGCAATCTCCCGATTGCTCAGTCCTTGCGCTATTAGCTGCAGGATTTCAAGCTCTCGCTTGGTGATGCCAAGCTCATGTACCTTGTCATGATTAAGAGCAAATGATGTGCTGGCTGGTATGGTGATCTCTTTGATAACTACTGTTTCCTTAGTTCTAGTGAGCTTCAGGCCCAACCAGATACCAACGCCGGCAAAGACCATGGCAATCAAGGCGCCGTAGATTTCAATTGAGTGCGACTCGATGAGGAAGCGGTACTCAATAAGTCTAAGAGCTACAATCAAGAGACCACCGACCACTCCATAGAGAAGGATGTGCTTTTTCACTGTACCGAAGAGTTAACGCAGTCTTTGCTGGAAAATGTGCGCAGAAAAGATCTACCAATTTATTTCAAAGGTAGGACAACCACCAATCGCGTCTACCCTGTTTCACGCCGGCGAACCATTTGCATAAAGGATAGAGCAAGATTACGCCTGTAATCCAACAGACGTACACCACGGCCAAATTGAAGCCCACTCCCGGTGGTGGGCCGTTGGTCCCTATCTGACTGCCAAACATCCAACCGATCGGCTTATGGGCTATTAGATGAACTAGCACGGAAATGAAATGCGCCGTGGGCCATTGCAACAGATAGAAGAAGAGCGGAACTCGACCGAACGTTATAAAGGCGTCTCGAAGCCTCGCAAGGATGTTCGACTTTTCGCGGGATCCCGACGAGTGAGAAGCTGCCCGTTCGAACAGAGCCAGCGCAATCATCGCTGGTCCAAGAGTCATAAGCAGAAACAAGAGAGACGGCGGGTACTTCGTAACGTTAAGGAACGACAGAATCGTGAACGCAATGCTGGGTTGCCGTGACCAGGGCGAAGGATCGCCGTAGACATTCAGGCTGCGGATCACAAAGAAAAGCAAAGTGGCCGCTCCGCCCATCCTTAACAATAAGCGTTGCCGGTGCTGAGCCTCGAGCTCATAAAGCTTACCGAGGGCAAATCCCGCCGCCATCACGCCAACCCATGGAATCAACGGGTAGAGAACAAATACAACCGGACTGGGCCAACCTAAAATGGGAAAAGGCTCAAAGCCCTGGTGCAAAATGATGAACAGCTTCGCCCACAAGCTCGGTACTGCGCTGTCGGGCCCTCGCCAACCTTGTACGTGAAAGCGATCCAACAGATTGTGTAGAAAGATCATCAACAAGCCAAACCCGGCAACTACTCGCAGTGGTAAATGAATCAGCCCGGCGAGAACGATCATCGACACCCCAATGACCCAAATGACCTGGGCGGCTCCGAGAAATCGATAATCGAAATTGAAGAAGGCGCCCACACGAACGACGGTGAACTCGAGAACAATGAGCCATAGCCCACGAGTGATCAAAAATCGGGAAAGGTCCCGCTTGCTTTTGCCCCGAGCCAACTGTAGGTAGGCTCCGGTTCCGGCAAGAAAGACGAATATCGGTGCACAGTAATGCGTGATCCAGCGAGTAAAGAAAAGCTTCACGCTGGTGTGCGTCAAATCGGTTGGATCGAATCCTTGAATTTGAACGTAGTGGATAAAATCGCGCGTGTGGTCCAGCATCATGATGACCATCACGATGCCACGCAACAGATCAATAGAATCTAAGCGTGCGCGAACAGGCGCGACCGGCTTTGGGGGTGCGTCTACCAATGCCTGTGGAAATCGCTCCTGGAGTGTGGTACGAGGGGAACCACTGATGGCCATGACGCCTCCTCAACGAATGCGAAGGATTTTGCCGATTAGTACGGCATAGCGCAAGGCAAAGTTCGGAGATAGCCCTTGTTGAGGGTTTGAGGTTTCAGGTTAGGTGTTGCACTTTCTATTTTCCATTTTCCATTCATCATTTCTCATTTTTCATTTGGATTAGAACACAACGACAGTGGTTGTCATAGGTGCCGATTGTCGCTCAACCGCGCTTAAAGTGTCAGATGAGGAATGTCAATTAATGAACGTCAAATAGTGCCGGTTGTAACGCTCATTCATAGTTCAAATGACAAATGATGAATGGGAAATGATGAATGAAAAATAGCTTTTTCTTCGCTCTTTCGTGGACCTATCTTCCCCTCTCACTAAGACGGTGGCTGCCCATCCACAATGCCAGCGACGCAAGCAGGCAGGCGCACGGACAGATGAGCATCGAGTACCGCATGCCCAAAGGATTTGTTGCGACGCCGAGCCAGTCGTTGAGTTGACCGATGATTAACGAACCTATTCCGAAGGCTGCTATCACAGCAAAAAAATAGATTCCGATCCCCAGACCTCTCAGCTCAGGGCCGGCGATGTCGTGCACGTCTGCAGCCGCCGGACCAAGCCAGACCAGCGACAAACCCAGCAATACCAGATTGGCGAGCAATAACAGGCCGAGGTTGTTAGAAAATATGAACAGTAGCCAGAACGGAGTCGCGGTTAGCGCGGCGATGGACCCAAATAGCATCCGACCGCCGCGACCAAAACGGCGAAAACGATCTGCCAGGTAGCCGCCCAGGATTGTTCCAGGAATGCCGGCGATGAGAGTCAGGATGCCACCGTAGAAACCGATGGTGGCCAGGTCCAACTTGTAAACCCGTATGACAAATGTCGGTCCCCAGAAAGATAGGTTATTCGCAGCCAAACCAAAAAGTGCATAACCAAGATAATGGTATCTGAGTGGGACAGACTGAAAAAGTACTTTCCAATCCTTGCTCGTGTATTTTACCGTTACGACTTCGGTTCTTCCGCGAGGCTGTTCTTTCAGGAGGAAGACCGCCACGGCAATTAGTAAGCCCGGGAAGCCCAGCACATAAAATGCTCGGCGCCAGCCCCAATGCTGTCCGAGCCAGCCACCGAGAAAAAACGCTGCACCAGCGCCGAAAGCGATCCCAGACGAGTAGATCGCCTGGACCGTTGCCCGCACACGTGGCGGAAAGTAATCGCTCAAGAGCGAAAGCGCCGCAGGACCTAACGTCGCTTCGCCCACACCCACCATCACGCGGCAAAAGAAAAGCGACCAAAACCCGCCCGCGAAACCTGTCAGGCCTGAAAACAAACTCCAGACAGCGAGGCCCCCCGCGATCATGTTCTTCCGGACAGCCTTGTCCGCTAAACGACCAAATGGAATTCCGAGGACAGTGAAGAAGATGACGAAAGATGTGCTACCCAACAGCGCGAGCTGCAAATCGGAGAACGCCATCTCCTTCTTGATGGCCGGAAGGAGAATGTAGATGAGGGTGCGGTCGAGGTAATTAAAAACATAAACAAGCGTTAGCAAGCTCAATGCATACCAGGCGTAACCGCTTGCACTTTGTTCGCGTTGATGCGTTACTTCGGTGACGGTAGCTGTCATGCTATTAGCACCGTCGCTTCGCCTTTAAGTACTGTTTCCTCGCGCTGATTGAAGCAGACAGTTTCGAGTTTCATGATTGGTTTGTCTGCACGAATATCGGTAACTGTAACCATCGCGGTTACGGTGTCACCAGGGAATACCGGCGCAACGAATTTAAGCGTCTGACCCAGGTAGATGCTGCCCTCTCCAGGCAACTCGTTGGCGATTACTGCAGAGATCAAAGAGGCGGTCAACATGCCGTGTGCGATGCGTCTGCCGAAGCGAGACCGGCCGGCAAAGTCATCATCGAGGTGAACGGGATTACGATCGCCTGTAACATCCGCAAACGACTGGATGTCCGCATCGGTAATCATTTTTGATATGGAGGCAGTGTCGCCAATACTGAATTTCATTGTTAATCCACCGATTACAAACTATGGTCTTGGGACTTTGTTCTTTGGTCTTTGAAATCACTCCGAGGTTCGAGTACCAAAAATCAAAGGCCGAAGACCAAAGTCCAAAGACCCACATTTTGCGTAATCTGCGGATGATCACTGCAAGAATTTCAACGCCGCAGCATTAAACTCCTCCGCCTTTTCGACGTTCGGCACGTGACCACATTGATCAATCACCAGGAGAGTCGAATTAGGAATCTCCTTCTTGAAACGTTCGCCGTCGCTCAGCGGCGTCAGGCCGTCTTCGCGTCCCCAGATAATCAACGTCGGCTGTTTGATGGTTTGTACACGGCTGTCAAGAAAGTCTTCGCCCCGAATGACCGACTCAACGATACTGTTAATCGTGTAGCCATCACCCGCTTTGATCCGTTGCGTCAGGACCAGGTCAACAACCGCATCGCTGGAGAAAGCCTTGTTATAGAAAACTTTTTGCGCCAGGACCTTCATGGCTTCCCTGGTGGATGGATTCAACGCATAAAGCGTGCGGGTGTCAAAATCCTTCTGCAGAGCAAAGCCCGCGGCATCCTCCAGGATCAGCCGCTCTACCCGCTCGGGATAGGCCAGCGTGAAAGCCGCCGCTATCCACCCGCCCATCGAGTTGCCGACGACCGACGCGCGGTCAATCTTTAGTTCTTTGCAAAACTGATCTAGAAAATCCACGTAGGTTCGTATGCGGTAATTAATGAGCGGTTTGTCAGATTTGCCGAAGCCAATTTGGTCCAGAGCGACGACGTGAAACTTCGCCGCCAGCGGACCTATGTTTGGTGTCCAGGCCTCGGAACTCCCTCCCAAACCGTGAAGCAGAATCACTGTCGGTCCAGAACCAGCCTCGACATAACGAATTCTCGCGCCAAACACCGTGACCTCTTTATCAACCAGCGCCGTTGGCGTTTGAGAAGACTTGCTCGCGACGGCACCAAATATCGAACTCCTGGCTTCCACAACTGTGAAAAACAGGCAGAGCGGCAACGCCAGCAGGAGCGTCTTACTGATTTGTCTGACAATGTTTCCCTTCATCGCGACCGTTCCTTTCGTTCTCAGCCATAAAGACTTTCAATCAACTCACCGTAGCGTCTGTTAATTACGACGCGCTTAAGTTTTCCCGTGGGAGTGACTTCATCTTGATCGATGTTGAAATCTTGTCCGAGAATAACAAACCTTCTTATCGATTCTGTCGAGGAAACCTTCGCGTTTACTCCATCGATCATCCGCTGAACGAGACCCAATATCTCTTTCGATTGCGCAAGGTCAACGACACTGCTGAAAGTGACCCCGCGCGCCCGCGCATACTCTCCCGCTTCGGCAACATTCAGTGTGATCAAGGCCACCAGATAACTCTTGCCCTCGCCGTAGACCATGGCATGACTAATCAAATGATGTTCTTTCAACATGTTTTCGATCAGAGCGGGCGCAACCTTTTTGCCGGTCGATGTAACAATCAATTCTTTTTTACGACCCGTAATCTTCAGGAATCCATCGTCGTCGATTTCGCCGAGATCCCCCGTCAAGAGCCAACCATCACGAATGATCTCCTCCGTCTGCTCCGGAGCTTTGTAGTATCCGCTGAACATCATCTTGCTGCGCACATGAATCTCGCCATCGTCGGCAATCCTTACTTCGCAGCCCGGCATCGGTGGTCCAACAGTGCCAAACCTATGATTGTGGGGTCTGTTAAAGGCAACACAGACGTTTTCAGTCAACCCGTATGCTTGCAGAATCGGTAACCCGGCAGCGTCAAAAAACTCGGCCACTTCGAACGGAAGTGGCGCACCGCCGGATGTTGCCAGGCGGATACGACCCCCAAAATAATCTTTCACGCGTGCGAGTACTGGTGCTCTATCATCGTACTCGCGCTGCAGAGGTTCAGGCACGCGTTGTCTCGCTTGTCTCAACCGAGACAGCTCTCTTCCTATATTGAGCGCGCCGTCGAATCTCTTACGTTCATCCTCAGTAACCATTTCGAGATCTGCGAGAATGCGAGCATGAATCTTCTCAAAGAACCGCGGCAAGCTCGCAAACACTGTTGGCTTCACTTCCAGCATGTACTCGCCAAGCCGACTGAGATCGTCAACAAAATAAGCGGACGCGCCGCTGTAAAGCCGGTTATAAAGACCAGAGATTCGTTCCGCCACATGACAATAAGGCAGATAGGAAAAGGAAGTGTCCGTTTCGAAGATCGGAATGGTCTGATGCAGCGACTCGACGCTGTTAATTATATAACGATGGCTCAGGCAGGCGCCCTTTGGCCTTCCCGTCGTGCCCGAGGTGTAGACCATAATCGCCACGTCTTCAGCTGTCGCGCCCTCAGCGCGTTGCCGTAACAGAGATGCGTAGTCACTTCGGCGCTCGCGTCCCTCACTAATAAAGGTTTGATAGCTCACCACATTGTTTGAGCTGTCAGAGGCCTTTTCGTCGAGAACAACGATTGTCTTTATCTTTGGCAGGGATGCACGAATACTTAGAAGCTTTTCCAGTTGAGCGGCGGTATCAACCAAAACAAAGTCTGCGTCGGAGTGATCAATGAGGTATTGGCACTGTTCGGCTGAACTTGTGGGATAGAGGCCTACTCCGACCCCTCCTGCGGTAATAGTACCGAGGTCGCTGACGGGCCACTCGGGAACGTTTCCCATCAGCAGGCAAACTGAGCCGCCCTTTTTCAATCCCCGAGCGAGCAGGGCGGTTGCGAAGTGAAGTGCCTCCTGCTCAAACCGATCCCAGGAGATTCCTTCCCAGCCCTTCTCACAGCGAAAATAAAAGACGTCTCGCGGCGACGCATCTTCACGCGCGCGAAATCGTTTCACCCGATCAGTGAACAGCGAGTAGATGTTCTGGTATTCCATTTCTTTGTAACGCAAGCTGTTAGCTTGCGTCCGCTGCGTAACCACAGTCTTAGCATTTGAGTTTGTAGTTTCGTGACCATGCAAGCTAACAGCTTGCTTTACCTTCTCCAATGAAGACGGCGCAAACTTCTACCTTGCGACCGCTGACCTAACCACGCAAGCTAACAGCTTGCTTTACTCACCAACGAAATGCGGCGCAAGCCATATTCAAGCCGCCACCCGAGGCACACATGACGACGTTGTCGCCGGGCTGCAGCTTGCCCTGGCTAATCGCATCGTCGAGGACCATCGGAATGCAGGCTGAACCGGTGTAACCCCATTTCTGCATGATGGTGTGGGTTCGGTCCATCGGCAACTCGAGCTTGGCCATGACTTCTTTGATCGTGCTGAGATTGACCTGGGTAAAGAGAAACAGTTTGACATCGGCAACATCAAGACCTGGCCTGGCGAGCACCTCAAGCATGATCTTCGGCCAGCCCTCGGTGTTTATTTCTGACGGATACTTCTTGGCAAAGCGAACTTTGTTCCAGTAGCCTTCAGTAAGAACGGCTTTCGTAACTGGTAAATGTGCTCCACCCGCATAGATTCCCATGTGATTATAAAAACTTCCGTCTGCATGGAGTTTGGCAGCAAGAAATCCCGGATTGACTTCGTTTGCCTGCAAGACCAACGCGCCGGCGCCGTCAGCAAAAATGGTAGCCGTCTTCTTGTCTTTCCAGTCGACGAACTTGCTGATTGCATAAGCCCCCACGACCAAAACGTTTTTGTATGAGGAGTCGGAAATGATGAACTTGGACGCGGTGTCGAGCGCGGTCACAAAACCGGCGCAGGCGCAGTTTATATCGAAGGTACCAGCATTCTTAGCACCCAAACGGTGTTGGACCACGACCGAAGTCGCTGGCGAGAGTTGTTCAGGCGTGTCGGTCGCCAGGATAATGAGATCTAAATCTTCAGCTGTCACGCCCGCAGCAACCAGTGCTTTTCTGCTCGCAGCCGTTGCCAGGTCGGCAGTACTTTCGTCCTCGGCGCAAACATGGCGTTCTTCAATGCCCAGCACCTGAGAGACAAACTCGTTGATGTTCTCACCCAGGATTCGGCTCAGATCGTCGTTAGTCAGGATCTTTTCCGGAACATACGAGCCGGTCCCAATGATTCTTGCGTAGGTCATTTTGGTCTTCGATACTGCTTTAGAGTTCAGGCTTTAGCTTGCGGTTTCTCCATTCAGCTAAAGCTTGGGCTCTAAACTATCTACCTTTAATAAAGTCCGCTACGGTCCGGTTGAAATTATCGTCGCGTTCAATAAAAAACGTATGGCTCCCGCCAGATATGATCTTTAATTGGGCACCCGGAATTGCTGCAGCAAGGTTCGAAGAATTCTGCATCGGCACAATGACGTCTTCATCGCCGCTCAACACGAGTGTTGGCGCCTTGATCTGGTTGACTCTGTCTTCAACATCGAAAGCAACAGCGGCTTGCAGTTGGCTCAGGTATACGTGTTCGGGAACCACGTTGGCTACCCGCAGTTTGATTACTTGCTCCACCTCATCAGAGTGTTCGTGAATAAACAAGGGAGAGAAGGCCAACAATAGATTCTGCCGCATTCGTTCTTCCGAGTTTAGACCCTTGGTCGAAGCAATAGCTAACAGAGTTTCTGCAGAAGGCAATACGTGGTTAGGTCCGCCAAAGCTGGTGCAGCAGAGCGTGAGCGTTCGCGTCATCCCGGGATAGGCCAGAGCAAACTCCTGGGCTACAAACCCTCCGAACGAAGCCCCCAGGATGTGGCTGCTCTCAACTCCAATTGTTCGGAGGAGGCTCGCTACATCGTCCGCTAAAAGACGAATTGTCTGTGGTCCTTCAGGTTGATCCGATCGAGAAACTCCACGCGGATCAAACGTTATGACTCGGAAGTACCGACTCAGAGCCTCAGTCTGCCGGAACCAAATCCACATCCCCGCCGAGAAGCCCGGAATCAAAACGAGTGGTTCACCTTCCCCATGAGTCTCGTAATACAGATCAATGTTACCAACCGCTATTCTAGGCATGCCGCGCAACGACGCTTTGATTTTCAACCTCTGTGTGCTCCGTGTCTCCGTGGTGAAGATTTCCTGCCACGAAAAGCCGACCACGGAGGCACAGAGCACACAGAGAGTATCCTGTTTTGATCTTTGTCATCTGCGTTAATCTGTGGCTAGTTTCTTGCTCAAGCGCACTCACTGGACTCGCCTAAAAGTTCACCTTAAACGCAAACTGAATGACTCGAGGACCGGCGCTAGTCGATGTGATACGCCCAAACGTCGACGGCACAGCGATGTTATTGTTGGGGTTTGCAAAGTTGGCCCAGTTGAATAGGTTGAAGAACTCTGTTCGAAATTCGCCGCGCACAGTTTCAGTGATCGGAACAAACTTCACGACGGAAAAGTCCACACTTTTTTGACCCGGTCCCACCAGAAGATTGCGAGGGCTATTGCCAAACGGATTGTTGGGATCGAAGTTGGGGTTGTTTGGCGTTCCCACACTTGTACCAGACAGAATCGGGCGCGAAAGCACAAAGGCCGAGGTATTGAAATACTGGCTCAGCCGAGATTGCGCCGATCCGCTACCAGCAATGTTGCTGAAGCTGGAAGCGAAGTTCGCCCGTTGGATGATGTTGTTGTTTGGCGCATCGATCACTGAGAAAGGAGTACCTGACTGGAAAGTCACGATTCCGTTTAGCCCCCAATTGTTAACCAGTGCACTTGCGAAACCTGACTCTACTTTGAAGCGCGGCAGGTCGTAGACGAAACTCGTAACAAAGCGCTGCCGGCGATCAAAATCTGAATCACCCCGGTTTAATTTCCAGTTGAACTGATCGCCGGCGACGGCGGCCAATTCGTTGATGGTGCCGCCGGAGTAGTAATCGACTGATTCACCGAGAGTGTACGCGCTTAAGAGTTGTAAGCCCTGACTGAACCGCTTGGTCAGACTGATCTGTAACGAGTTGTATCTTGAGTTAGACGTCGACTGCACCTGCTGAATACCGCCGGCGGTGTTTTTCTGCACCGACAGCGCTGAGCCGAAGGGCGCCGTAAAGACATTCGTCGCGCGGTTGTAGACTGGTTGATTGAGGGTGATTACCTGCAACAGCTTTGTGCCTTTCGATCCCACGTAACCCACCTCGAGCAAATAGTTCTTGGCAAACTCCCACTGCACGTTGGCGTTGTATTGCTGCACGTAAGGAGTTCGCAGCTTGGGGTCGATATAGATGCCGCTGATCGGCACTCCTACCAGTGGCGAAAGCGGGGCCAGCGGCGACGGTATCGTTGGATTAACGGGAAAAGCATTTGGCTGCGGCACCGGAATGAACGGATCTGCGAGAGTTCGCAGCAAGCCGGGAAGCCCAACCGCCAGGGCCAGATACGGATAGTCCAATAACTGGGTATTGGCGTACCGCGTTGAGAGACGGTCGTAATAGATGCCATAGCCGCCGCGCAATGCCAGCGTGCCCGAATCATTTAGCAGGAGCGCGAAGCCGACTCGTGGAGCAAAATTGTTCTTGTCGCCGGCGATAAGTGCATTGTCGACCAACGGCACGGCGGGGAGCGGGTTGGTCGCGTTGCCTGCTTGAACGAAACCGTTTGGAGGCGCTGCAGGCGCTGCGGTAGTGCCCGCGCGAAATTGCTCTGGAATAAAGTTGACCAATCGGCCGCGGATGTCGACCGGGTAACCGTAGAAGTCGTAGCGCAGGCCAAGATTCAATGTCAGTCGATTCGACACCTTCCAGTCGTCCTGGACAAAACCACTAAGATCGTTAACTCGCAGAGCGCGATCAAAGACACCTGAACCAATAATTGAGGTACCCGTGCCGCTCAGAAAATTAGCGAAGTTTGCAAAGATGATCTGACCACGTGAGAACGCATCGAAATAGAAGTTCACCTGCGAACGCCGATATTCGCCGCCGAGGCGAATCCGGTGACGGCCATAAACAATCGAGAGTGTGTCGGCAGCAGTGTAGGCATTGATGCGTGACGACTGATCCGCGAACGGCGATGAACCAAGCGTGAACAACCCCGTAACCGTCAGAGTGGGCATGCCCGGGAAAAGGTTTTTCAGAGGATTATTGATGCCAAACTGCGCCGCGGTGAACGGCTCTTCTGGAACTGAAGTGACCCGCAAGCGGCTGAACCCGAAGCGCGCCTGATTTACGACATTGGGACCAAAGACGTAGGTATCGGTGATTGAATTCAGATCCTGAATGATATCGAGAGAACCGCCCGTACCGGGCAACTGGGTTGAACCATTCCCGAGTCCCGCGAAGTTATAGTTGGACTGGAAAGTCGGATTGCTGGCAAAGAAGTTCTTCACTGCGAGGGTATGTTTGTCGTTGATCTTGAAGTCAATGTTGGCATTGAACTGGTTCTCACGAAAGGTCGATATGCCTGATATCGGCGTGAGGCCGCTCGCGGTGGTGGCGCTGGGAATCGCAAATTGCCCGCTAGCCAGCTTGGCATTGAGAATCGAAACAGTGATCGGGTTGATCGATGCCAGAGGTAAACCAAACGCGGCCGCCAATCCTGCCGCCGTACGATTGTCATCTCTTAGCGCCGTTGGAATAACCGGAAACGTCAAACTGTTTGTGAGCGAGGCGCCATTTCGTTCTCGTGTGTGTTGATATGACGCAAAGAAAAAGATTCGGTCTTTGACGATCGGCCCACCCAGAGTGCCACCGAATTGATTGCGGGAAAGCACTGGCCTGGGACGACCAGCGGAGTTCAGGAAAAAGTCGTTCGCGTTAAGTGCGCTGTTCCGAAAAAAATAGTAGGCGTTGCCGTGGAAACTGTTCGCGCCCGACTTTGTGATCGCCTCGACACTGCCGCCTGCGTTACGCCCTTGAGACGCGTCATACAGGCTGGTTTGAACAATGAACTCTTGCAGGCTGTCGGTTGAAGGGACCGCGATGTTCGGAGTTGAATTTGTGCCAATCGAATTCGCATCGATGCCATTGATGCGAACATTATTGCTGGTCGTGCGTTGGCCATTAACGGTAATGATTGCATCACCGCGTCCCAGCTCGGTGTTGTTGGAAACGCTCGCGGAGGTTCCCGGAGATAGCGTCAGCAACTGTTGGAAGTTACGCGTCGGCAGTGGCAACTGACGGATGGTTTGTTCCTCGATGACGCGTCCAACCTGGGAAGTCTCCTGCTGAACGAGGGGAGCTTCGGCAGTGACGTTTACCATACCGGCCACAACTGAAGGATCAAGCCTCACCGGCAGGGTCGTTGTCTGGGTGACACTGATGCGCACATCGTCACTCACTACGGTCTTGAAACCGGGCGCCGAGATCTCAATCTTGTAAATACCGGCCGGCAACAACGTTAAAGCGAAGTTGCCGCGGTCGTCTGTCACAACCTGCCGTTCTTGAGATGTTGCCTGACTGATTAGTTTGACTGCCGCGCCGGGCACGACAGCGCCGTTAGGGTCAACCACGGTTCCGCTCAACTGTCCTGTGCCGCCCTGACCGAGTGTGACGCCAAAAACCGAAGCCACTAGCGCGAAAACCATCGCGACGCGATTGAAGTTGGACATCGACTTACCTCCTGCAAAGAGTTAACTCCTCAACGCGCTTGCATACGCGCGCTGGAAAAACACGAACGTTCGTTTTTTAAACCAAAAAGAGCCAGGAACCGTGACGCCAGAGACCTGATCAGGTCTTCTGACTATGTTGAGCCAGCTTCGAGGTGCCGCGGACGGAGTTTCTCTTCGGTTTTGAAGTGGCCGAAGTACCGGGAGCACGCAGAAGGCCCCGAGAATAAATAGCCGTCAAGCTGTTTATTACCTGTTCATCGCTGATGCCGAAATGGCGGTTGCCGCCGAAGAGTTTCTCTACCAGGAAGTAGTTGAAGAACTGCATATAGACGGCAGTGAATCCGATCGCGGGGTCAACGCCTTTGTGTAACATTCCCCGGCTCTTCATCTCGGCGAAGGCTTTCGCAAAGCGCCTTTGCAAACTGTGGGCCAGCCCCTCGAACATCTTGCGGAAGTGCCGGTTTTCAAACTCCAACACGTCAATGTACATGAGCAACCAGAAATCATGGTGCTCGTTGACCATCTCTTTTACGAGACCCCCAAAGCGTCTAAGCGCTTCAGGCTCTAACGGCTGCTCAATCTGATCAAAGATCGAACGCAAGCGCGCGTCGATAACCGTTTGATACTTACCAATGATCGAGCCGAGAATCTCTTCTTTCGTTCGGTAATAATTGTAAACATTACCCAATGACGTGCCCGCCCGGGAGGCGATATTACGCATCGACGTAGCGTGAAAGCCCTGTTTGATGAAGAGTTGTTTGGCCGCATCTTCGATACGATCTCTTCTCTTCTCCATTACTTTGGCGCTGAGCTTGGGCATCCGGGATAAAAACGAACGTTCGTATTTTATATAGATCGCGTAAACTGTCAAGGGGGAATTTAGGAATTTAGTAGAATTTAGTAGAATTTACAATTTACCAGTGGATTTGAACCGGGGAGGCTGGCATTGAAGTCTCACATTACCCAGCACTCACATTACCAGCATGAAAAACGAGTGACGTCTCAAAGAAAGATCGCCTCTCCAATCAATTCAAGTTCGCGATCTGGCAACCGCCATTCGCGAAACCAACAATTCTAAATTCTAATTTCTAAATTCTACTAAATTCTAAATTCTTACTTTCCCAACTCGATTTGCTGCACGAATGTAATCTGCTCCATCGAGCGCAACTGATTGAGCGTCTCCATCTCAACTGGAGCGTCGACTTCGATCACCGCCATCGCTTCCCCGCCCCGCTCTCGCCGGCCCAAATGGAAGCGGCTGACATTGACCCCAGACTCACCTAGGATTGTTCCGACTCTTCCGATTACTCCCGGAACGTCGCGATTCCGAGTTACCAGCATGTGCCCGTGCGGTACAGCTTCGATGTGAAAACCGTTAATTTCGGTGATGCGTCCTTCGCGAGTCTGGCCGCCATAGCCGAAAAGCGTTCCCGCAAGTGTTTGTTCTCCTGAGCCGGTGACCACTACGGTCCTAATTGAAGGCGCAAATTCCGTGGTGGCCCGTAGATAAGAAGTCTTGACAGTAATGCCGCGCTCTTCGGCAATGACGAAGGCATTGATGATGTTTACTCGGGCGCTAATGTCACGCAACAAGCCCGCCAGGAACGACCGGGTAACCGGCGCCGCATCAACGTCGACGATCTCTCCGGAGTATTCCAGGCGGACCTCACGAACAGCACTGTCAACAAGCTGCGCTTGAAATCTTCCCAGTCTCTCGGCCAATTCAATATAGGGTTGAAGTATATTCAGTTCCTTCGCGCCTAACGCGGGGACGTTTACCGCGCCGCGGAGCGCTCCGGTCAGGAGGTAGTCGCGCATCTGCTCGGCAACTGTGAATGCTACGCCTTCCTGCGCTTCGGCGGTCGAAGCACCCAGGTGTGGCGTGGCGATCACTTCCTCGAGTGAGAGCAGCGGATGATCAGCCGGCGGTGGCTCTTCCACAAAGACATCGAGCGCAGCGCCAGCGACGACTCCAGACTTGATGGCGTCAAACAGGGCATTCTCGTCGATCAGACCTCCGCGCGCACAATTGATCACGCGAACGCCTTTCTTCATTTTCGCAAATGCCTCAGCTCCGATTATTCCGCGCGTCTCGGGAGTTAAGGGTGTGTGGACCGTCAAAAAGTCAGCGCGTTTGAAGACCTCCTCCAGCGAGGCGACTTCGATTTGCATATCGCGTGCTTGCTCAGGGGCGATGAAAGGATCGTAGGCAACGATGTTCATGCCAAAACCGCGCGCGCGGTTGGCCACGACGCGACCAATTCGCCCGAGTCCGACGATCCCCAGCGTCTTCCCCTGCAGTTCGATACCCACAAACTGCTTGCGGTCCCAGCGCCCAGCTTTGAGGCTGCTGTTGGCCTGTGGCAGCCGTCGCGCCATAGCTATTAGCAGCGCAATCGTATGCTCGGCGGTGGTGATCGTGTTTCCGTCCGGCGCATTCATGACCACAACGCCCCGCGCAGTCGCCGCCAGGACATCGATGTTGTCAACACCGACTCCCGCCCGTCCCACTATGCGTAGCCCCGGCGCAGAATCCAGCACTGCAGCAGTTACTTTGGTCTCGCTGCGAACGACGAGGCCTTCCGAGTTCTTAAGCGCCTCGCACAGCTCACTATGACCTAGTTTTGTTTTCTTCTCTACGAGGAAGCCCGCTTCACGCAGGGGCTGAAGGCCGCTATCGCTAACCTCGTCGGCAATCAATATTTTTATCTGGCTCATTGGTGCGCGGATTATAACGGTTTTCCTTTCAGAGTGTCTTGTCTCTATAAATGATAGAGTGACCTGCAAACCAGAAATCCCACCAACCGCAAAGACTGTGAGAGAAAAATGCCCGATTGAATAGAACAAGTTGGGAAGGGGGCAAGCGATGCTACATGCTTCGCACCATATCGAACCGAGCGCGCCCCCGCTGACTCGCCATAGGACCAGCATGGAACGGCACTGATCTCTTGTCGATAGGTCAATTCAACTCATACAGCGGGGGCGCGCTCGGAGTCGCTCTGGTGTTGATCCCTATTCACCGCTTGCCCCCTTCCCAACTTGTTCTATTCAATCAAGCATTTCTCACACAATCGCTAAAGTTGCGTTACGAATGGTACTGAACGCAAACTGACCCCGTACCGAGCTGGCTGTGTAGGATTCCCCTCCAAATTCGTGTTAGCTTGAGCCGCTCAACAAATGACGATTAAGAAGGAAGCCGGCGAATTGATAACCACCGTCTGTCTCGATAACGCTACGAAGGAATTTACCGAAAACTGCCGCGCCGCTGATATCAGCGAACTACGCCTGGAGGAGCGTAACGTTGTCTGGGCCGATGTAAGCGATCCGACCAGCAAAGACTTTGAGGAATTGGCGGAAGAGTTTGGCTTCCATCATTTGTCGATTGATGATTGCCGCAACGAGCATCAACGCCCAAAAGTAGAAGAATACCCGGGCTACTATTTCATTGTGCTCTACGAGGCCGAACTGGTAGGACCAGAGGATCGACTAGAGTTGCGTGAGCTCAACATTTTCCTCGGCAAGAACTATCTCGTAACTGTGCACAGTCGCCCCATCCGTGCCATTGAAACGACCAGACGGCTCTGGCACGAATGGATGGATCGCTCAGAACAGGGTTCAGGATTGCTCGCGTATCTTCTAATTGATGCGATTGTTGACGACTATCTGCCGTTGCTCGATGTGATGAGCGATCGCATGGATGATCTTGAAGATTCAATCTTCGGGCAATTCAAGTCAGAGGCCATTGAAGAAATTTTCGGCATCAAGAAGAAGTTACTCTACCTGCGTCGCGCTATCGCGCCCCTGCGTGACGTTTTTAACACACTGCTGCGGCGCGAGCAGCCGATCTTCCCTCGTGAAATCCATATCTATTTTCAGGATGTGTTCGATCATCTGATTCGGGTCGCCGATACGATTGACACTCTCAGGGACATGCTCAGTTCAACAATGGAAGCTTATCTTTCGGTTGCAGGGAACCGCATGAACCAGATCATGAAGCGGCTGACTTCGATCTCGACGATCCTCATGTCGGTTACCCTGATCGCCGGAATCTATGGGATGAATTTCGTCCTTATGCCAGAGTTGCGATGGCGCTACGGCTATGTCTTCGCCTTACTCTCAATGATTGTCGTCGGCTTGGCTCTTTACGTGTACTTAAAGAAGGTGAAATGGCTATGAAAGATGAACCGCCGCACCATATGCACCCTCACGGAAAGGACAGGAAGGAAGAACGGGAGCAGATCGCCGCGGAGCTGGCACCTCTTGAAGAGCGAGACCAGAGGACCGCGCAAAAACGGATGGGAAGCGAAAGCTTAGGTAAAGGAGCAAATCACGAGACCGGTGCAATTGTAGTGGACAACGCCGGTCTGAATATCCCGAAAGGTGTTAGCGACGAATCGTCGGATGAAAAACCTTTCCTTGGGATCGAGCCTGTAGTGCTCGTGATTCTTGGGGCGATGCTCCTTTATATAGGTTTCATCGCCTGGCAGATTTCGCTTATGCCGCCACCTGAACAGTTAAGGTAGACGGTGGTACTTTCTGGCCTCTACATCGGTCCACCGGTGTCGCTGCCATCAGCACGGCCACTACGGCTGCCTTCTCCCTGGCCATCAGGTGACGGAACGGTTCTTTGCTCCTCTGACTGGTCCGGCTTAGAGCCATGAATTTTCTCGTTCTCTTCCAAGTCACTTAGCGTATCTTTGCTTGTCGCTTCTGACTGTCGATCTTTAATCCCCTGCTCCGTTTCCGTCTCTGATTCTTTCCGCCTTGTGTCCTGCATGTTCCTCCCCTTTCAACTGAACCATCCAACGACGACGAAGAAGCCGACCACAATCGCTGCGTACGCACCCGCGACGATATCGTCCGCCATTATTCCCAGTCCCGCTTCCAGAGATTCAAGCCGCCGCGCCGGATAAGGCTTAACGATATCGAAAAACCGGAACGCCACAAAGGCCAAAATAATCGGCCACCAACTTGCAACTGCCAAAGGAATCGCCGCGAGGGCAAGCAATTGGCCGGCGACCTCGTCAATTACGACTTTGCCCGGATCCTTCTTCCCTGACAACTTCTCAGTTCGCGATGCGGCCCATGTACCAACGAATGTAACACAAACGACCGCCAATAATTCCAGAACAGCAAGAGCGTATGCAACATGCGGGAGGTTTAAATGATTGCGACTCGCTAACGGCCAAAGAAAAGCGAGAAAGAGCCCACGCAATCCAACATACAACGCCACGCCGACAAGCGACCCCCAAGTCCCAGGCGCGAGTGGAAGGTAACCAACGCCGCAGGTTGCGATGGCTAAGGCGAGATAGTCCTGTAGCGACCGTGCGGACAGTGCTTGAGCTACGGCCGTCTGCCTGGTAGTCACGGGTGGGTCCAATTCGTCGCTGGATTCTTTGATCGCCATTTTGGAGTGCGGCGGCCTGGCGCCGCTTTGGCCCCGTGCGGGGATCGTATCTGGAAGCTTTAGGCCAAAGCGGCGCCAGGCCGCCGCACTCCAAAAGAGGTCAACCCTAAACAATCCTTCCTACCAGATCGTACTCTTGCGATTCAGTGATCTGAACGTTCACGAAGCTGCCAGGCACCGGGACAAAGTCCTCTGGTGCGTCATTAATTAAGACGCACCCGTCTATATCGGGCGCCTGCGTTTCCATCCGCCCCTGCCACAGAAGTTCGCTCTCTTTCGATTCACCTTCGAACAAAACCCGCACTGTGTCACCGATACGGGCTTTGTTGCGTTTGCGCGAAATGCGCGACTGCTCTTTCATTAGACGGCTCCGACGCTGCTGCGCCACCTTCGGCTCGACCTTGTTCGGCAGCTCAAAAGCCGGTGTACCCTCTTCGTCTGAATACGTGAACACGCCGACCCGATCAAACTCAACATTGCGGACCAGAGTTAAGAGAACTTCAAAGTCTTCATCCGTTTCTCCCGGAAAGCCGGTGATAAACGTAGTGCGCACCGCGATGTCAGGAACCCGCTTGCGTACCCGCTGGACTAGTCGTTCCAGGCTGGCACGATTGCCGCCCCGCTTCATCAATCGGAGGACCCTTTGCGAGGCATGCTGCAACGGCATATCGAGATACTTGACTGCCTTGGGCTCTTCGGCAAGCACATCGAGAAACGCGTCGCTGATATGAGTGGGATAGGTGTACATCGCACGAACCCATTCGACTCCGTCCAGGTGCGAGAGTTCGCGCAGCAGATGCGCCAGCGCATCGGTCTTACCCAGATCCTCGCCGTATCGGGAAGAGTCCTGAGCGACCAGAATTAGTTCTTTCACGCCTTCTTCCGCGAGTTGTTGGGCTTCGGCAATAATCGAACCGAAGCGCCGGCTGCGAAAATGGCCACGCATTTGCGGAATGAAACAGAACGCGCAGGGTCGATCGCAACCTTCTGCAATCTTGATGAATGCATAGTGCGAAGGCGTGGCTAATAGCCTTGGAGTTGACTCGTCATACAAATAAGTCGCGCTTTGATTCCCAAGCGGAATTACAGGGAGGGTGCGTGCATCCACCTTCGGATCACAGACGGTGAGGATGTCATTAATCTGACTGGTGCCAATGAAGGCGTCGACCTCGGGCAATTCGCCCTTCAGTTCGTCGCGGTAACGTTCGACCAAACAGCCTGCGACAATCAGTCGAGTCGCTTTCCCTTCTGTTTTCAACCGCGCCGCTTCAAGAATAGCCTCAACAGATTCCTTTTTGGCGGCGTCGATAAAACCGCAAGTATTAACCACCAGAGTGTCGGCTTGCGATGCGTCTGATGTTATTTGATAACCGTTGGCCTTGAGTTGGCCCATCATCACCTCGCTGTCAACAAGATTCTTTGGGCACCCCAGGCTAATAAATCCAACTTTTTTCATAA